>Ga0184611_1000049_pt1 | contig 20620 bp, 20 predicted proteins | sample PLM3_5_coex_FD_133162 | JGI IMG/M metagenome (GOLD analysis project Ga0184611, IMG submission 133162) | Groundwater sediment microbial communities from an aquifer in East River, Colorado, USA - PLM3_5_coex | ecosystem: Environmental > Terrestrial > Soil > Riparian zone | place: USA: East River...
GAACGGTCCTTTGGTTGTCTGACGCCGAGTAACCGAACGATCACGAGCCCGGTTGCCAGCCTGCGTAAGCACGACATCTGTATCAGGGCCAACGTCCCAACGCCGTCCAGTAGGCGTCCCGCTGCGCTCACCAACCTCCCTCATCCCGCCACCGACCAGCCGATACATCTGCTGCGTCTCTATGAACTGCTGGACAAGGTTGCTCCGAATGAAGTCATTGAACCTGTCCTGCTGGTCCTTGGTAATGCTCTGCCCAGGCTCCGGCATACCATCCTCGCCGACAATAACGCCACCGACTGAACTCCAGCCTTCTCCACTTAGCTGGGCAACACGTTGCATACCACCAGGCACCTTAGCAAGTTCCTTCTGCCACTCGCCCCCATCGACCAGGTCATGTGCAGCCATGACAGCAGCAGTCGTAGCAACATTTCCTGCACCAGTAGCATCGCCTTTGGCCCTCGCATCCTCAAAGGCGAACGGCAGCAGCATCTTGAACTCAGCCCGCTGCGCTTCGTTGTTAAGTATAGCAGCTTGATTGGTAAGGCCTGACTTGCGTTCGAGCACACCGCCAGCTGATTGCAACACGCTGTTGATTAGGCTCGGGTCCATCATATCGCTGTGGATTGTAACCTTACCATCAGGTCCCTTCGTGCGGTACTGTATTCGCCCGTTCACAATCTGGGGCTCGAACTTCTCCAGTTCAGTCCTCTGATCGCTCCACCTCTGCGCCGCGTACAGGTTATCCTGTTGCAGGTTCTGGTTGATGATACTCGCCGTATTAGCTGCCTTGGTTCCTTCCCGGCTTGCCGATTGAAGATTATACTGGCTCATAAGTCGGTCATGCTCTTCCAGCTTCTCACGTACTTTCTCAGTACCGGCCATGGAACCTGCCAGCATACCACCACCTGCATTAGCAAGCAGGGAGCCAAGTCCCTGTCCGTCCCTGAAGTTAGCAAAGGCATTGCCCAGGCCAGCCCAGTAACTTGCTCGCCTCATCTTCAGCTTGCCTTTCTCCTGTTCCTCAGGCGTAGCGCCAAACGGGTTCTTTGGAGCACCAGCCGCAAAGGCTGCATCAGAGGCTGCCATGTTTGCCTGCTCAAATGGCTTCGGAGCTGGCCGATCAGGATAGTCAGGCGGGGTGAACGTATGGCTCTGCGGAGCTTCAATGTTCGCAATCATCTTGTCATGCAGAGCAAGGTTAGCGTTCACTCCACTGTAGTCCATTTGTACCGGACCTGGCATACCACCAATCGAGTCAGCCGCGTTCCGGAAGGCTGTTACCATCGGACCAGCCTGAGCACCGCCACCCGCAGGAGCCTTGCCGGGAGAACCCAGCGGCTCAACGTGGATATGGTTCCCCTCGTTGATAACCTGCATCCCAGGGTTAGCCTTCTTGACCTGCAAGAAGTACTCGCCCATCGGCATATTGCCGGGAGGCACAAGGTCGTTCGCATATGGATGCTGTGGGTCGCCTTGCATATGCCAGGAGTTCTTCGCCGAATTAGGCAGCGAGGCATTCTTCTCAGGTGTACGGAAGGCTGAGGTAACCTGTCCACCAGCCGTGTTAAACTTCGGAGCATCAGCGAACGCTCCGCTTGGCTGGCTTGGTGCACTAGGCTGACTAGCCGCACTTCCGCCTGGAACTGGTGCAATCTTCGGAGCGAACTTAGGCGGAGCAGGTGCCGGAGCCGGGAGCGGCTTGAACCCTACCATCTGGGCTGGAGGTGGCGGGGCAGCTACTGGCTTGTTCAGCGAGAAGGCTGGTGGCGGTCCCTGCAACACACCAGGCTTGGCAAGCATGGGAGGCGGTATAGCCTGACTTGCCTTTAGCTTCGCAAGGAACTCTTGCTCCTGCCGTTGTTTCTCGAGCAGCATTGCAGCCACACGTGGGTCAGCCATCGGACCAATTGTAGGCTGGAACGGACCTGCCATCGTAGCCTCCTAGTAAGCTGCTGGACCACCCTGCGGAGGGGGAGCCATCCTAAGCGCGCCAGCCATTCCACCGCCTGGAAGCTGTGCTGTACCAACAGGTGGCTGAGGCGGACCCGGTGGCTGAGGCGGTGCCATGTTACCTAGCCCGCCAGGTGGCTGTGCACCAAAGGCCATCGGTGCCTGTTGTGCTTGCATCTGCTGAGCGATGAGCGCGCCTATGTCAGGCTGCGGCCCCATTCCGCCACCTAGCTGACCCATCGCCGCCTGTTCAGCCTGCTGGTTAACAAGCTGCTGCTGAAGGATTGCGTTGTAGTCAGGCGGTGCCATCTGCGGAGCTTGCTGCATACCGCCCTGCTGTGCGCCCTGGAGCAACATCATAGCCTGTTGAATATCCACTTTAGCCTCCTATGAACCCATGCCGCCAGCCCAGCCAGTACCACTAGCTGGTGGCTTCTGCCCGAGCAAGCTGCCTAGAATGTTACCGCCTAGGCTAGCACCTCCGGCCATCGGCATACCCGCTGCAGCCATAGCTAGCCCACCTAGGCCAGCGACCACGTTCCCCATGCCACCAGTCTTCTCAGTGGTCGTGGACTTCTGATTGCTGGTAGTTGTACCGTAGCCCTGAGTCATGTTGCCAAGAATATTACCAGCTACGTCATAACCCATGAACGGACGAGTCATATCGTACTGGAACTGCTTAAGGGCGTTGTCGATCGCCAGCTGCCTGTTGCCGAGGTCCTGTGTAGCAGCCATCTGGCTGAAGTCGGCTTGGCCACCAGCAATGTCCATGATGCCCCGCGCCATCTCAGGCGCCATGCTCCACCGCTGGTTCATAAGCTGACCTTCGCCGAGCCCACGTTCAGTACTCAGTCCGTAGCCCTGCATAATGCGGGCTTGCTGGTCTGTAAAGTCCTGATAGGCTAGGGCAGCGGCTACCTTCTGGGCCTGCTCACCAGCCTGGTCTATAGCCATGAGGGGCATGGTCTGCTGGCTGCGATTGCCGCCATATGCACCGCTCTCAATCCCCGCGCTCTGCAGGCTGGGGAGTACGTTCTGCGTCAGCTGCTTCATATACGGGTCAATAGCAGCGTTGACGGCACCCTGCATACCGAGTGGATTAGTCCCTGCAAAGCTTTGCATACCCGCCGACAGTTGCGGGCTGTCACTAAAGTTGAGCGCTTGCTGGCTCTGCCCAAAGGTATTCTGAAGCTGAGGCAACAATCCACCGACCGTATTCGCAGCCGTTTGGTACACGCCTGGCATCTGGTTCTGCAAGGCTCCAGGCTGGGCTAGAAAGTCCCCAGAGTAGTTAACGTCTTGTATCTGGCCGAGGCCGCGTTCGACCCCCTGCGCGATCGTGTTATACCCTGGCATAACTAGATCAAGCGGCTTCTGAACCTGCGTCCCGCTGGACTTCGTCGAGGATTTCTTCTTCGTTCCCATGACCAGTCTCCGAATAGGTGAGTATCCAGCCCTCTACGCTGGCACCGCTAAGTTCAAGAGCACGTTTGAAGCGCTCGGAATATACCACAGTTGTGACACACTCACACCCCAATTCGACCGCATAGGCCCACAGTTTGCCCAGTATCTTGTGCATTGAGGGGGCGAAGTGCCCAGCACCACGCAGCAGTTCCAGCCTTTTAACCCCATGATCGCTCATAACTTCGGCTATCATGGTACCTGGACCGGGATTAAGGCGGAATAAGAGCAGTTTGCCCGTCATGAGCCCATGATCTATCTTCAGCAAGGGGATACGTTCGATCAGCGGCTGGTTATCGTCTGCATCCAGCAAGAATTGCAGGTCTTCTGCCGTATGCTCGCCAGGCGGGACTAGTTCAAGGGTGCTCAAGTTTAGTTACCCTTTCCTCAAGAGCCTTAAGTCGGGCCAACCAGGGTGGGTCTTCCTCAACAGGCGGTGGAATTGGTGGACGCTCGAAGACTTCAGCCTTTCCTGAGCCCAAGTTCAGCCGAGTCGTGTTCGGCTTGTAGTCGTCAGGAACCTCTACCTCGTGCGGCCAGTTCAGCTCGGGAGCCTGCATTGTCGTTATGACTCGACACACACCATCAGCATCGAAATAGGCCCACCTCACCGCTTGCCTCCCTGAATGACTATTACTGGGTCACGAATGTACAGCCTCTTGGCACTCGAAGCGTTTGGCATGATAATCGACTGTGCCACGACCTTAGCCATGCACTGGCCTGAGTAGGTCGTGAGCAGATGACAGAAGCTAATGGGGATGTAGCTGTAGGTGCTTGCACCAGCAGTCCGAACGCCGCATTTGATGGTCTGCCTTGCTGTCCAGCCTGCACCACCATCCTCGCTCGTTCCAAGCGTTAGTAGGCAGCCAGCGTCAGACTCGCTTGAGGCATCCATCCAACCATAGAAAATGATCAGCGCCGTTCCGTAAGCTGCATCGCCGACTGGAACATTTACACTGGTCATCACATCAGTAACAAAACCAGTATTGTTAATCAGAACATCATAGCCCTCAGTCACCGACGGTATCATTACAGACCCGCCAGCAATCTTGAGCGTGTTTACCTCAGCATAACCGATCTTCGCGTTGAGGATAGCAGCGTCAGCTATCTTAGCCGTACCGATTGCAGCGTCTTGTATCAGGGCAGATGTAATCGCGGCGTTCTGAATAAGCGCCGTGTTGATCTGAGCAGCGCCAATATCTGCCGTCGCAATGGAGCCGTCGATGATTTGAGCCGAGCCTATGCTTGCGTTGCCGATCTGCGCCTGTCCGATCTGCGCGTAGCCAATATCAGCCGCCATGATCGACGCGTCAGCAATTTGGGCACTTCCAATCGCTGCGTATTGGATTTGTGCTGTACCTACGGCCAAGTTCGCAATCAGCGCATTGGTAATCGCTGCGTTCTGTATATGGGCTGTGCCAACGGCGAGCGCTTGTATCTTAGCCGAGCCAACAGCGAGCATTGCGATCTGCGCGTAGTCAACAGCGAGCAACTGTATCTTGGCTCGCTCGACAGCTAGATCAGCAATCTTGGCGCTGTCTACGCTCAGGTTCGCGATCTTCGCATTATTTACAGCCAGGTTGTCAATCTTCGCTGTAGTGACCTGCAGGTCGCCTATCTTCGCGCTGACAATCGCAGCATCTGCAATCTTAGCCGTGACAATCGCTGCATCATATATCTTCGCTGTAAGAACCGCGAGGTCTTGTATCTTCGCCGAGCCAATAGCAAGGTCAAAGATTTTGCCTGTGCTGACTGATGGACTCGCAAGGTTAAACTCCTGTATTGCCATCTCAGCGACTTTGGCCGTTTCGATCGCAGCATCGGCAATGTTCTGAGTGTCGATGAAAACAATGTCGTTGGCAACAGGTAACTCGGCGTAATTGTTCCCCTGAAATATCCAAGTCTGATCGTACCAGAGTGGAACCCAGGGAGCTGGAACATTGCCCGCAGGAGGGTCAGGGTCAGGGTCAATTTCACCGCCCCCGCCACCTGTACCTGCACCCGCAGCCACAATGTCGGTACTGCCTTCGCCGAGCATAAGAAGAACTGCGTGAGCCCAGTCCTTCCAGTCCTCATACATTTCCGGCATAGGCAGAGGCATTAGTTTGTCGCCCTCTTTTGTCCCTCGACAACACCGAACAGGGCGAACCCTTGTAGGTCCAGCTCCCATTCATCCGCATAGGACTCGAACTCGATCTTGTGATAAACCCCGCTCAAGTGCTGCTCAATCACGATCGTTCGCTGCTTAAGGTCGAACTCGTGCCAGGGCGTAAAGTCGTATGGCCCCTCTGGGTTCTGAGCAGCGCCGACCCTCATCTGCACGTTATATGCCTTGTGAGCGAAGATCTCAACCTCGTCAATAATCGCTCCGATGTGGATTGCGTTATTATCACGCTGAACTAAGAGCCCACGGCTCGATAGGTCGAGGGGAGCCGGAGCATACTCGTTATATTCGTAATATTCGACTGCTCCATCCACTTTGCCACTAAGAGGACGTTCGAATAGGACTCGCGATGCTGCCGACTCGTTCGGTGGAACTCGGCTCCAGCCGCCGTGCCGTGGGTCATAACTCCAGCCTTCGTTGTTGTCGAGACTCGCTCCCATCGGGAAGCTAAACTCGAGACACCCTGTAATGTCATTTTTGACTGCAACGATCTTTCCCCCTTGAGCCCAGTTCACGTTGCTTTGCAGGTAGTCACGAAGGGCCAGCTCGTCAATGTACTTGAATATCATGCCATCTGTTTGCCAGATACCATTTCTTCCTACTCCGTAAATGACCCTCCCATCGGCTACAACACTGTGCTTGCCGATAGCCCCTATGCCCTCGAGCAGCTTGTTCTGCCCGAAGTACAGTGGGCTCCCTACCCAATTCACGCTGAACATTTGGTTCTCGCCGAACACAGCTACGTCCCGCCCGAAGTGACAACCAGCCTTGACAGGCGTGTCAAGCTCTTCGAGAGGCAGTTCGCCCGCTAGGTTCTCAGGAGTCGCTATCCAGTCCTCGATGTTGTCGGCATCGCTGAAGCTGACCAGTCGCCTGTTCAGTCCATGACCAATTGCAAGTAGCTGATTACGCTTCTTTAGGAACAGGACGGCGTCGGTTGGTGCGCCTGGCAGTGGGGCGACCGTTCCGTCACTGTCCTTATGGCGCATTATGCCAGCGTCTTGATGGTTGAAAAGTGTCCAGTCGCCCCAATGGGTGAAGTCCCAGAAGGTCGGCTCAGTTGAACCGGACTGATTGCGGGTAAAGGGTAGGCCAGTGGAGACTACCTCTACGCTTGGCCCGAACCAGCGAACAATCTGGCCGCCCGAAGCTGCCCAGACCCACCGCGTCCCATTGCTGTTCTGATGCTGGCTTATGCCCCGAAGTGGGTCAGCGCCTGCGTCGAAGATCGGGGAATTAGGCACCCTGCGTGTGATCTTGCCAGTGTGAAACCTGACGTTGCCGCCGCGCTCCCACAGCGCCGTTTGCATTGGGTGGCGATCAGGCCAGAGACCGCTGGAAACCAGATCAGGCTCCTGAATGAGGACTAAGGGTTGTCGCCTGTTCATTCCAGCTTTCCTTAAATCCCCGTTGTACTACAAGTCCATCCCGAACTTGTAACACAAACTAATTTGCAGGATACCGCTCGCTAACCACCTCACGATTAACTTCGCCCATGCTCAGGTCCATATCGCCAAATTCCAGCTCAGGAATATACCGACCGAGGATTGCTACGTCTTCCTGCCAAAGTTGGGCGTACAACTGGAACGCCTCGGTCTTGCGAAGCTTGATTGCCAGCTCGCTCCCGGCCTTGTGCTCGAGCACATCTGGAAACTTGCGTGTCATCCAGGGCTCGGCAAACTCGGGGCTATCTGACTGGTACCAGACCTCCATATGGTAGCCAATGGCATCGTGAGGCATAGGCGTATCCATCAGCCCGTAACCGCCCTCAATCCAGTAGAAGGTCGGCCCAGCATAATACGGAAGGGTGCCCTCTTCTCGCCGACGGAGCCGCTTGTAGGAGGTCGTTCCACCTTCGACTACAAACATCCTGACTGCCTTGATCTTCCCACAATCCAGGGGAAGTTCAAAGTCTCGCGTATTCGGCAGGAGTGGGACTAGCTTGCGACGCAGAGCATCGCGGAAATTATAAGCCCGGAGTAGGCTGCGAGAAGCATTGCTAATGCCTCGCATGAGCCGAGCGTCATAAGAGGAACTGACCGCCAGGCCTTCCCTCAGGTCTTGAAGAATGTCGCCGTAGGCCATAACCTGTCTCCAAATAATGGGGGAGGAGTGCAGTTCAATCCTCCTCCCCCATTCTCAGCTTAGTCGGCGGGAAGAACCGGCTCAGCCGAGATGGCGTCGATGTTGCGGATACGGAAGTGGGTCAGTCCGTGCCACACCTCGAGGCCACATTCGGTCAGGTACTCGTCGGCCTTGCCGTCCACTCCCTTGTCCTGACGATCGGTCAGATAGGTCGTGTCCTGCAGATGCCGATACCGAAGGTTCTCAGTATCAATAATCAGCAGGTCGTTGGCAATGCCCGGAGTCGCCGAGAACATCGGGTGCTCCGTAATGACCAACGTGCCGGCAGGAGTGAAGAACCGACGAACGTCAATCCCGTACTCCTTCTCTCTCGGCCCCCACTGATAGTCGCCCTGATAGACGACCAGCTTGCTCAGCATAGTCTGAACAAACAGACTGCCGAAGGCTAGCTTTTCCTTGCTGCCATAAGCAAAGATCTGCGGGAAGTAACCAAGCAGCTCGCTCATATTGATCTTGCCACCTGCGTCCTTGTCGTTGGCAGGGTCAATAAAGCTGATCACGCCTCCGGTGAAGCGCAGCGGCTGGCCGCTCTCCATCGTTTCGTACTTCGAGCCATACCACATGGCCCGCTCAATACCGAGGCTGTGCTTGTGCATCGTGCGCTGGCGATCGTTCTTAAACGGGTCGCCTGTACGATACGTGGTCGTCTGTTGAGCAGTACGAGTGATCTCCACTGGGTCGCGGAAAATCTGCGTTACGTTGCTCTTCTTTGCGGGGGAGGTGCTGACGCCGACCGACCGAGGGGCGCCTTCACGATACGCTGAACCGATGTAGATAAGTCGGACTCCCGCAGCAGCTGCCGCAACAGTTCCGGCTGGAGCCGTCGGCTCGCCCCTGCCACGCTCAACGGTGATCGAGGTATCGGAGACAACGGTGAGGACACGGACGTTCTCCTTGGTGCTCTGCACCTGGAGCATATCACCTGGCTTCAGGCGCGTTCCGCCGCTGACGAGCGTTACCGTGTCGGTACCAGTAGTAGCGTCGAGTCCGGCACCAGCCATCACGAACGTGTACATAAACAGTGGCTCTTCCCACCATTGAAATTCAGGGCTCGTCGTGCGCTCTGATTTCATCATGCTGGTAAGGGCAAATAGAGGTGCACCGTTGCGGGGAGAAAGCTTGAGGATACCTTCTCTCCAGGTCTTCGGGTTTTCGTCAACCCCGAAGTCAGCAGTCGATTTCATTCCTGGAAGGGCCATAACCCGAACTCCTAGGTAAATGTAGCTGCTATGAAGTTCCCAGCGGCTTCAGGGGCAGCCCCCCTGTTGCTGGAGTCGAGCATGGGAGCAGGTGCGGGTGGTGACCCCCCGTTCCCTTGTGGCTGGGCGCCGAAGCCAGCCGCCGCAGGTTGTTCCTGAGGCTTTGCACCTGGGACCATGCCGACGTTAATTCCCAGGAGTTGGAGAGTCCGGTTAACCCGAGTCCCCAATGCATTGCGGAAGTCCTCGTTCCAAGGAGCCGCTGGCATTTCCTGAGCCATCTTCTGCATTTCGCTTTCGATGGCTGTACGGAACAGCGGGTTCCTATGAGCCGGGAAGGCTTTGTAGTAATCTTCCTCCTGGCTCTGGGCCGTGGACGCCTGCCGTGTCGATTGATCGTAGCCAGCAAGCCTGCTATCAACAATCGGCACTACTCTCTGCAATACATGATTTACAGCAGCCGTCGCAATTGAACTCACGAGGACGTTCATCCCCCGCTTGCTCATGTTCGGGTCTTCTGCAAATACTGCATCGTAGAGCTGGTCCGGCACCGTGAGATGAACTTGCTCAATGGCAGGTCCACCGGACGGCTGAGGCTGCGCGCCTCCCGGTTGCTGCTGAGGCTGTCCACCCCGCTGAAGCGCATCCAGCAATTGCTGGTTTTGCGACCTCAGGGCTTCGATGCTTGCAAGCTGCAAACGCTCCTCAGGAGTCAATCGGCTTTCTTGGGGTGCAGGCTCCGCAGCAGCTGGCTGACTTCCAGGGGCCGGAGTTACGGGAGCTGCACCTTCAGGTTTCTGCTCGGTCTTGTCAGGCTGCGAAGCTACAGCGCCAGGGACCGGAGGCGACTCCGGTGGGGCCGCTGTAGGCTCCTTTGCAGCAGGCGCCGGAGTTGGGGGAGCAGTCCCCGTATCCGTGCCACCATCAGGCTTCGCTCCAGTACCCTGGTCGCCGTCAGGCTTTGCGTCGGGCTTGGACGAGGGTGTCTCATCCTGCCCAAATAGAGTATTCATGATGAAATCGCTGTCCACCGAAGGCGGGCTATCACCCTCTGCAGGACCCATTGGGCTGGCCGGCAGTTCTCCAACAGGAGCGGTGAAGGTTTCGGGTTCGTCAGCCATTTACAAATTCTCCTGCTCTTGGTTGCGGTGAAGTGCTGCCTTCACCTAGTGGGTCAGCTATATTTAACACCAGCTCACGGAAATCGTCAATGGCCTTAATGTTTCCTTGAAGTTGAGAAGCTGCCGAGACACCCTGCGGAGTCGCTAAATTCACGTTATTCAGGTGCAAAGCTGCATTCTGCCTGTAGTATGCTAGCATCGACCAGAAAATTCCGAAGCCTTTGTGTGGAGAAAGAAGGGTTCTCAACTCGGCAAAATCCTCCGGCGAAATTTCCTCAGGGTTACGAAGTCCTTGGCTGTTCAGCCATTGTGCTGTTGCTGCTCGTCTAATTTCACCATCGCTGCTCATGGTCTGCTCCTACATTTGTGGCTGCATTTGGGCGGGTGGGGGCAACATAGCCTGAGGTGGCCCTGCTGGCATCCCAGGTCCAATAGGAACTTGCCCCTCAGGCGGCTGGCCGGGGGCGAATGGGCCTTGCGCCTGAGGGGGTGGCGGTGGAGGAGGCGGCTTTTTGAAGCTGCTGATATTCTTCGCTCCACCGAGTTCGGCAACGTGCTCGAAAATCTTGTCAATCGAGTAATTCTGCCTGAGTTCTGGGTCCTGAGCCACACCAAACATGATCTCCTTCCAGACTTCCAGCAGCGCAGTCTTATCATACGGTAGGCTGCCATCAGAGATCTGGTAGTTGAAGGTGCCGACGATCATATCCGGGCTCAGCAGCGTGGACTCTGGCCCTTCGTCGCCTGTCATCTCGACCCACATTTCATCAGGCATGAACTGTTGTATGTTCATAATCATCTGATTGCATATGTCCATCATTCCTTGGCTGCTAATGCGGATAGCAAGCTGCGAAAGTCGGGAAGCACCTGCCTGCATGGAAATTCGAGCCTCGGTTGCGCTCCGCCGACCTCCCTGATTGACACCTCGTAGGTTATCGTTAACCCCTGTCGCTGTATCTGCAAGGAGCCGCATGAGTTGGATGTCATTTACGTGTCCCTGTGTAACGTCCACGGTGACGAGCTGCTTGATTGCCTCGTCAACCGGAGTACCGATCGCCGTTTGCTTGAGCCGGATGGCCTTGCCGGGTGCCGGCTGCCGAAGGTCCTGCATCTCAACTCGGAAAGGGTCCACAATAAACTGGTTATTGATCGTTGTGCGTACATTCTCCATGCGAGAGTTAACTAGCCAAGAGATAATGTCCTGAAATGGGTTGATGAAGTCAGCCAGAGCAATCGAACCGAACTCATGACCAAACGAAGTAGGCTCAGTGACCGCTACAGGGTGCTTATCATGGACCATATTGAGTTCTTGGGCCTGAATTATCTGCCCTTTGACCCATGTGAACTTCCAGATGGCACTCTTGTCGGAGTCTCCGAGGTCCCAATCCTTCTCGACCAGCCTTACTGTGCCCTCGCGGATAGGCAGGAAGCCTACGACATCGTCGCCAGATGGGCGAAGCAATTGGTTATTCAGCCCAATTCGTGCGCGTCTGTTGGAGACTGCGGGCAGTTCACTCCGATCTGTCCCGGCATCTTTGACTTTTTCCGCTGCTTCCTTCACCCATTTGAACTGGCCCGCCTTTTCCTTGTCCATCAGGACCATTTTTGACTGACTGGTCGTCCAGAAAACGAAATCGCCCTTTGCATTGACCTCATGCATGGGAACACGTGGGTCAGGGAAGAAACAGTACGGGTCAATCGGCCAGAGCTTGTTGCCAGCGTACTTCAGCCCGTTAAGAACCTCTCGTTTCCCATTTGTGATCTGGATTAGGCTTCCCTTCTCCTCACACCACCCGATACGTACAGCACCGAAACCATAGCACAGGCAATCCCAAATATACTGCCAGATCGCCTCATATGCCTTGGTTGCCTCGAGGTTAGACTGTACAGCGAGTTCCATGTACCGCGCTTTGTCAGTTGTGGTACCACGAGTCGCCAACAGCGGGAAGATTGGCCGTCGGCCCGCCAGCACAGCATAGATAAAGGTCGCTGCAGCGTGGATTGTCGAGTACGTGTAGGGCACTATCACCTGAATAGGCTCAGGCGCCGCACCGTTATTGTTGTTCATTTCCTCCATCAGCTGCTTATAGTCCGGCTGCTTGATGTACGCCTGTACTTTCTGCTCCTGCCACAGCCACCTTGGGTGCATCTGGCTCATCGCGTTCCAGCTAAAGTCAAACATCTTGTTCAGCCGCTCGCGAACCTTCAGCTCCTTGTCACTTCCTGGCCGCAGCTTGTCAATAACCGACTCGCCCTCGGGAATTTCGTCCGGGCCTGGAAGGCTGCCGAACATCCCAGTCTCGTTCATGGGTGGTACGGGCGGAGCGGGCATTTGCATTGCGCCCGCAGGACCAGAGGGACCGAACTGTCCGAGGCTTGGAGGCCCATTCAGCTGGCCGAAGGGAGTTGCCATCAGAGTCTCCTATCCGTATCGGTCACGTTGGATGCCTCGGCGAGGCGTGAATATCTGTAAGTTCCCTGGACTATACGGCGAAGGGATAAGCGGAGGCAAGGGGTCAAATTCATCTTGGCCGATTGAGCCGATTGGAGCCGCTAGCGTCTGCGTTTCACCGAGCAGGGCAAACATCATGGCCGTCGCGTCAGCGTAGTCCTTCTTCCCATTCGGGAAGTCCATTAGCTGGTTCTCGAGAAGTGGCAGAGGCTTCTGATGACGAACGTAACCATTAGCGTAGCGAGGCTGAAGTATGCCTGAAATCCTGTCGTCCTTGTTCTTATCGCTTCCCTGGAAAATTGGTATCACGTTAAAAAATCTCTGGCGCCTCGCCATTTCCTCTCTCATGAGGAAAACTAGGGCTTTTTGGTACTGTTGCGTTTCAATCCCGCAGAGGTGGACTTGGTAGTCAAATTGGAGTTTGAAATACTTGTCAACAAGTTGGCTAGGGGTAACGCCCAGCCCACCCCAAACATCGAGTACCCAAAGCATCCCGTTCTCTTTGCGACCGCCCACAGCAATAGCCGTGTGGTCACGCCCTGGCTGGTCGGATATGGCAGGGTCACACGCCATTGAACGAATGAGCAGGTCTTCGAACTTTGTCGGCTGGTAGAGCGTGATGTCCTTGAACTGGAAAAGAGCGTCTTCGTCAACCCGGATGGTGCTGTCATACTCGCGAGCAAATTCTGCCAGCTTTCCGTTACGTCTAAACCGCTCCTTTTTGAAGCTATACGCGGGCTCTGCCATTTTCTGCGGCCAGAGCATTCGATCTTCGTCGAGACGAGCCCCGAACCTGATGTGGTTAAAGGTAATATCCCGCTGCAAAGTGATAAGGAGCGACTCAGCGTGGAGCAGAGTTCCGAGGACAGTAATCTGAAGTTCCTGCTGCGGAGTGCCTCCATCGAAAACTGTGTCCTGTTCCATTTCGTTACCTGCTGGAACTACGTCCCCGTAAAACCAGTCCGAGACCTTCGTTCTCTGCTGAGCCGTCGCAACGCTTTCCTTATCCTCAACATCGTCGAGGGTGATACGGTTCGGCCTCCGTGCATTATAGTTAAGACCGCGTATCTGAGACCCCCGACCTCGTGCAAGTAGTATGCCCCCGTTTTTAAGCTGGATTTCGCTCGCACCCCATTTCTCACTGTCCGATCGAGTAGGGACAACATTGCCATAAGCAGCTCGGAGTAACTCATTAGTCTCGAGTTGACGCTTGACGTTTCCCAGCTGTCGTTCAGCGTGGTCCTGACTCTCAGAGATATACACACAGAATATTGTGCCGTCTGTGAGGAGTTCATATAAGTTACCTGCGTTCTCGATAGTTGTCTTTGAAAATCCTCGCGGAATAATTTCAGCCGTGTTAGGCCCTGAAACCATCATGATCTTGCCTTCAGTGTCCTTCATAAACACGTTCAGCTCGGTCGAATTTGGGTCCCCAGGGTCGCTAAGATACTTGAACTCGGTTAGGAGGAAGTCGTGGGCATCTGGATAGTCGTCGAGGAAGGCTACTTTGCGCGTTTTCAGCGCCAGCATACCAAGGTGAAAGGGAGGCATGGGCGTCGGGAACCATTCGCGGAGGAAAAACCGACAGAAAAATGCTGGGTCATGAGCACTTTTCTCCACAGCGTCGTAGAGCAGCTTCTCATTAGTGTCAGTCACAGGTGAAGTAGCACAGGCGTAATCATTCCTGGCCTCCATTTGAACGCTTCTTCGAGCCGTCGTAGTCCAAGTAGTGCCTGCCCATTATAACCACGTATATTCCTCGTAATAAGGACTGGCCAAGTCTCCTCAAGGCCGAGCGCACTTTTGCTAGCGCCGAGGTAAAGATTGATAAGCTTCTCATCCCTGCCATCTTTCCAGTTCAGTTTGACCTCGACTACGAGCCCGCCTCCGGTGAATTTGTCAACCAGCACTGCGTCCGGCTGGCACATGGCGCAGCGAGACGCCCCAGGTCGCGGACGCAGTTCCCGAAACCAAGGCTCGATGTAGAGTTCAAAGCCAGCCTCAGGATTTGCCGCGACGAGAGCCTTGAGGGCCTTGTAGACCCTATTGTGATAAGCCAGTCCACGTACAATGGACTTATTCTTGCTCGCGGTGTTCGCGGCTGTTCCGATGTTAAAACCTGGTACAAGTTGCCACCCCTGAGTTTGAGCCAACATTTAGTCTTCTTCCTCGCGTGGAGCTGGCAACGCCCGCCGCACAGCATTGACATTGACGATGCGCTCCTGGTTGGTCCGGCGCGCAGACTCAGCCAGCGCTGCAATCTTCGTCGGGTCGAGGATATGCGTGTGCTCGTGAGCGACCTTGCTCATCGGTCCGTTGCCGCTCCGGTCTACTCCCAGCTTCGCTGTGGCAATCAGGGCGTGATGGTCCATTTCGGGAATTTCCTCGGCCAGCCGCTCGAGTGCCGCGTGACCTACTGTGCGAAGCCGTTCGGCAATTACCTCTACAACAGCGTTATTTGGCGCTCTGTAGTGGTTGACCAGCTCGATCATCGACGGGTTATTTTTCAGCACGCTGATGTAAGCGTTGTCAAAGCCTGTCAGGTCGGCAACTGTGCCCTCAGGCATACCAGTCGCGAGCAGCCGCGCTACGCTGTGGTGACGCGCCCGCAGACTCGCTACGTCCTTCTCGTCAGATTTGACCGTAGTGGCCAGTTTTCCACACTGACTCAGATACTCTGCGATGTGCTCAGGCTGGAGCACCTCCTCGACCGTGACGGTGACGACAGGAACCTTCGGTCCGAGCGCGTTTCCGAGTTCAGCCGCGACTTCCTCGGTCATGAGATTTATGGAGCTAAGTTCGTTCATTACGCTATCCCTCGAAATATACCACAGGATTGCCGCCAAACGGGTTCCCTGAGTTCCATCGCCACTGGCTCGCGGCGCCAGTATTTGAGTATGTAGCCAGACCCCTATAATAATTGTAGGTATTAACGACAAATCGACCCCAGCCCTGGTTCGGCAGAATACCAGCAATGTTCAGCGTAACTTGGCCTGTGTTACTATCCCAGACAAGGTCGATTATCTGTGCTCCGCCGTAGAAGTTTGCTGTGCCATCAACCAGATTGCCAAAGTTGCCCATCGAGTAACCGTAGAGGGTGACAAAACTAGCTCCTGTCAACTGATGCTGGTCAATCCAGGTTGGGTAGAACCGCCGCCAGACCCCAGCTACTTTAACGTGAGCCTCAGTTACGGGCTTCCAAACCCCAGCCACCTTAACATAAGGCGTTGCGTTCTTCCACGCTCCCGCGACTTTGACAGGCATAACCATCAGACAAACTGCAGCCAGATGTCGCCATCGCCGCCTCCACTTGGCGCGCCCGAGCCGATGAAGATGTCGGCGCTGACGAACGCTGCATTGTTGTGTCGGTAGACTCGCCTGCCTTCGCTACTGATCGGACCAGAGCATCGAAGATACCCGCCCGCCGTCATCTCCTGATAGGTGTGCGAGCCGCCAGCTTTGTAGAACCCGGCGTTGCCGCCGCTCATGTAGACCATGCCAAAACTGCCAGCCGGTCCCATCTGGATTTGGCATTGGCCAGCGCCCTCCATGTAGAAGTTCGCGCCAGCCATCTTCATGGTGTCTTCTTTTACGCACAGCGCTGGAGCAGAGAAACTCCAACTCCAACCGCCAATTTTGAACCAGCCGTCGGTATCGAGGCCGATGTTCATGGCAGCCAAGCCAGGACGGTGAAACGCGTGCCAAGCTCCATGGGCAGACGTAAGTGCTCGAGTTTCTAGACCCGCAGCAGCATTGGAGGTGGTAAAACTGCCGACGCTATTGTTACTTAAGAGGTTCGGAGCGGTAATTACTCCGCCAGCGACCAGCTGAAATGCCACCATCGCGCTGCCAGCATTGTCGATGCTGAACAGTGTCGCGCTGTCCGAGAACCTGCGAAAGGTGAAGGCTGCGCCATCGAGGACTTGACCACGCCCGCCCTCGGCCACTATGTAAAGGTTAGAGGCGTCAACATATCCAAGGTAGGCCGCTCGCGATTGATCTGCGACATAGGCCTCAATATAACCACTTCTGAGATTATTGCCCGGCGTCATTCCAACCCAGCCATTCGTGGCTGGCACTGCGTTCATTGCATAAACAACGCCAGAAACGCTTAAACCACCTGCTTGCATCGACATAATCTGAGTATTGGCATGACGAAAGCCGATGCCAGTCTTGCCTGAAATCGCCAGCGGGCCGTTTCGCTGGGACTGGAAATAGGCGTCAATGCTTTCAGTCGTGCCATCTGTCAGGTAGCTGTTGAATGTGAGCGTGCTGTAGGAAGAAGTGTTTTTGAAGTAAACAGTTGTGTCACTCGCTGGATTAATTGCCTTGCCAACGTGGAGGGCGTTAACGTGCAAATCAACATAATTGCTGCTGATATCAAGCTTCTGTATACCTCCGGTGTAAAGCCTATGGCCGCCAGGACTGTCATAGTTCAGCGGGCCGCTCATTGATATATTAGCCGCAGTTCCGAGATAGTTCAGGTTAATCTGGGCATAGGCGCTGCCCGTCGTCGCGGTCAGATATAGCACCGGGTTCGCTTTGCTGATCTGCAAGTCGCCACTCATTGTGTCACCAGTTCTGGCAACCGCAGCCACGTTAGTTACGTTGCCAAGGCCGACTGACGCCGCGTTAAGCGTCTGCCATGACTTGTCACCACGCCAATACTGGGCAGTTGTGCCGAGCGCAATGTTAGGCTCTTTTAGGGCGAGAGCAGATGCTGTAGCGGTCGAGATTGGCTTGGAGGCGTCCGAGGTGTTGTCTACATTGCCCAGGCCGACATCGGCTTTGGTTAGGGCCAGGCTTGTCTTCGCTGCCGCCGCCGTTGTGCTGGCGAGTAGAGTTAGGCCGAAAGCACCAGCCTGGCTGTCGTCTAGCTTCAGGTTAAGTGCGTTCGTCAGGTCGGTCTGACTGGCGAGGCTGCCGGTGATACTTCCCCAGGCCACAGTGACCGTCGGCACCTGAGTGCTGGTTAGCTTGCCGTCAGCGCCGAGCGTAGCGACTCCGTTGACCGCGCCTTTTTGACTGTTAGGGATGTAGTTCGCCAGATCGCTCGTGTTTGCCTTCGTGCCGATGTCAGTGATAAGCAGCTCGATCTTGTCGTAGACAGCATTCTTCGTCGGCACCTGCACGCTGCCGTTCCAGCCCGCCGCATACGGGTCGTCAGCCACGGTGACGTTGGTTGTGACGGCGAGGCCAGTCGCGCTGAACACGCCATAGACAACTGTCGTCGCCCGGTTGCGAACTGTCAGTGTGTCGGTGCTCAGGAACGAGGCTGCACCGATGCTCGATATCCGCAGCCCGTCGTTTGTGCCGCCAGTACCCCTTACGTCGATCACGCTGTTGCCGCTGGTCGGGTTGATAGTCAGCGCCGGGCTTGCAGCCGAAATGGTGACATTGCCAGTGATGGTGCCTCCCACCTTGGCGTAGCGCAGCTCCATCTCGTCATAGACGGCGTTCTTCGACGGGGCTGTGGTAGTTACGCCGTTCCAGCCAGCTCCATAGACCAGATCGCTTACGCTGCTTGCGCCAGCAACAATCGCCTGGAGCGCGTCATAGACCGCGTTCTGGCTCGGGCTTACGTTGACCACGCCGTCCCAGGCCACACTATAGGCTACATCGCTGGTCGAGCCTGCGCCGGGTAGGCCCTGATCACCCTTCGGACCTTGGGGTCCCTCAGGCCCAATTGGTCCCTGAACACCTTGCGCGCCTGTGTTGCCCGTCGGGCCTGTGGCACCTGTTAAGCCTGTGTCGCCCTTTACGCCCTGAGGACCAGTGTTGCCGACTGGCCCCTGGATGCCCTGAGCACCCGTATCGCCTGTATCACCCTTGTCTCCCTTGGCTCCAGTCAGGCCCTGAGGACCAGTCGGACCTTCTTCGCCTGGGACGCCCTGTGCGCCTTGCACACCCTGAGCGCCGGTGGCTCCGGTTGCGCCGACAGGGCCTTCAGCACCAGTTGCGCCTGTGTTGCCTTGAGGTCCGATCGGGCCTTGCGGGCCAGGGACACCTTGCTGACCAGAGTCGCCTTGAACGCCCTGATTGCCCTGATCGCCTTTTGGTCCGACCTCGCCTTGTTCGCCTTCTGGCCCCTGTGCGCCTGTATCGCCCTGCGGTCCCTCTGGTCCGGTCATGCCCCGGCCGGAGTATTCAACGTCTATATTTACGTCTCTATAGGCCATGGAAAACCTCCTTGGGGTCCGCGATGTCAGGACCGCTTGGGGACCAGTTCGCTTCAATTCTGAACTGGTTGTCCACGAGGGGAATTTCGCCTGCGGCTGGTTCGCCCGGCTGGTAGATGATAGCTTCGGTCAGGTAGGTACCCGGCTGCAACGAGCGCGTTTGCTCGGCAGTTAGCTCGATGGTAACGGTGTTACCGAGCCGCGTGTTCTTAAACACGGCGTCGGGCACGTGCTGGCCCGGATAGCGCCTGAGCGCGGCTCGAACGTCCTCGATCGGCTGGAGGAAGCCGGATGGGAAGTTGAGGTCAGCTGCGTAGCCAAAGCCGATGCGCAGGTCGGGAAGTCTGATCTCAGTCATAGCAGCCAGCTCCCTCTAGGCGAATTTCGGTCATGATTAACCTCCAGCTAGCAGCAAGTATAAGTTAGCGGTGAGTCGGCTGCAAGATGGATAATGGAAATTAGGGTCAAACGCTCTGGCGAATTTTACGTGGCTGCCCCCTAGGGGGGAAGGCGGGCGGCCACAGGGGGGTGTGGGGGTGTGTTAAGGAGGTGGGACACCACAAGGGGATCGTTACGGATAGGCAACGACAACTCGCCCGCGCCTAGGCGTCCGAAGGTGTCGCGATTAGTCAACCTTTTGTCGTTAATTGCCTATTGCGACTCAATCCAACCTAGTGTCTAAAGGAGTTGTTGGAACGGACGGCCCGCCACCGACAAGCCCCCAAGGGGTTCTTTGAACGGGTCAATTGGAGTCTAAGCTTATGACTAAGCTTGTTAAGGGTGATGACCTAACCATCGTCGAGTCCCCGGTTGTTTCGCCGGAAGTAGCATGGGCCACGCTTGTTGACTGGGTATTGTCCCAACAACACACACCGGGCCAAATCGCTATCCCGTCGGGAACTGACACCGGGTTGTGGTGCCGAGTCACGAAGGATTATCTTCCCTTCGGAGTCGCCTTCGATGTCTTGGAAGCGGGAATTAGGAAGCCGCTAACGGACATATCGGTACAGAAGACCGTACCGGGTGACAACTGGCACCATTGCCACGACCGCCGACTCAAGCGGTTGGGCAATTGGAAGGAAGGCAAGTTCGCCGCAAGGGGCGGTTCCAAGGATGAACTTGGAACTCAAATGCGGGAAGAATGGATTGGTTGGCTACGGTCCAAGGGTTTCAACCCGGACAAGCACGCCGAGTTCTTCAAAGGCAATGTGGTTGCCATGCTAAATGCATGGGAAGCAGCCGGGAACACCTTCAAGGCCGGAAGGGATGGCAAGCTTGCCGAGTTGCGAACGGCCGCTACCAAGACCCTAGCCGACCGTGGCAAGGCTGCCGCCGAGTTGGTGACAACGGGACTCGAAGCTTAACCTAGAAGGAAGGGAAGGGACTCAATATCCCCAACCTTCCTTCCCTTTTCAAATTGGAGTCAACAATGCGTTTCAATGTTTTCATGACTGTAGCGTGGTTCGTCATCGCCTGTTTCTTCCTAGTCCTAGCATGGTTCTTTCAAACCGTCATCCAGCCTGCCCTTCCCATTATCCCGCTGTTCGAAGTATTGGCCAGTCTGCTTTGTGCTGTTCGTTGCGGCCTGTACCTAGGCGATGTCCTAACCGCACTAGATGACCAGTACTGCTAATCCCCAACCTACCAGCTGCCCACCTAGCCCCCGCGCTTTCGAGCCGGGGGCTTTCTTTTTGTTTCCGGGGGACACATCCCCCGGCGCGAGGGGGCCTGTTCTGCCAGGCCGCAAATTCTTCTGCCTCGGGCTACGCCCTTCGGCGCTTGAGTTGGCTGTCATTTCCAGCGCGGAATTATAACCGGCCTGCCCGCCATTCCAGTTGGCGTCCAGTAGATCGTCGTAGATCACCGTAGCGCCAGTCAGCACCATCATAGAATATGACCCGATGCTTGTGGTGGTCCAGGCTGTGTTACAAATCGGGTTGTACTACAAA
>Ga0184611_1000050_pt1 | contig 20380 bp, 30 predicted proteins | sample PLM3_5_coex_FD_133162 | JGI IMG/M metagenome (GOLD analysis project Ga0184611, IMG submission 133162) | Groundwater sediment microbial communities from an aquifer in East River, Colorado, USA - PLM3_5_coex | ecosystem: Environmental > Terrestrial > Soil > Riparian zone | place: USA: East River...
GGATTGTAGCTGTTTAGAGTTCAACAGCCCTCCGTTTCAAAGAGGGATTGTGGGTGGCGGCCGTTGAAACAGTTCTCTGGGGAAGAGAACACGACCGCCAGTCCACAGAAAACGCACGCCCGGTAGCGAGCCGGACATGATCAAAATAGCATGATTGCCAACCGAAGCGCGAACAGACTCGCCAGGTGGTCTGACACGGCGCTGCAAAAGAAAGCGGCATTACAAGTTCCTATAAATTACGAATTAGTACTGCGCCTACGATACGCCCATCAACGGGCATAAATCAATTGCCAATTACTACTCGCCGCATTTCTTAACACGAGCGATGATTCCGTGAATCACGCTGCCGTTTTAAGCATCCACAGGGCTAATTCCGTACGATTGCTGCATAACGTCTTCGTGAACGCCCGCTGCAGCATGTTTTTGACGGACTGTTCGCTGATTTCCAGTTGCGCGGCAATCGCTTTGTTGGACATACCTGTGGCGACGAGGGCCGAGATCTCCATCTCCCGGCCCGTGAGTGTACGGGTCATTTGCGTGTCACGCCTTTACGGTCAACCACGTACTGCAAGCCGGGAATCGTGACGCCATTGCGAAGGTCCACTTTCGCTACTGCCTTGTCTACCGACTCACTGACTGTTGTACGGATATACTGCGGGGGCACAACCGCCTGGTTGGTCACTTCCACGGATGGCGGAAGCTTTCGCAAGCTAAACGAGTAGAGACTACCCGTCAGCTCGCGTCTATTGGTAGCTTCCATGACTCGCATAGCAGCCCAATCGATACGTTCCAAGATGGCATATCCGCGTTTATTTGCTTTTTCCAGTAACGTGACTTGTTTCTTGCGTAGTGCAATCTGAAAATCGATAGCATCGGCGAGTTCGCACATCCGATCTATCTTGCTCATCTGGCGCGTGAGAACATCCATGATCTCGGTTTCACATTCAATGCGAACGTCTGGGTCGTCGCACATATCAATCGTGTCGAGGAGCTCGGTAAGACGCTCTGTAATATCGGCCAGGGTTTCTTTAACGGGTAGTACTGGAATGGCGCTCATGCTTTTTTTCTCCGATTTCTTGCGGCTCGAGCTATGTTGGCCCGTGCTTCGGCTGAGAGTTTTCTGCCTTTAAATGCTGCTGACATATTGGCCCGTGTTTCAGCGGAAACCACATGGGGGGTATGTTCGCGTTTGGCATCGAGCGCCTCGTGAATAAATTTCCCCCAAGCGATGCGTTCTTCCGGTGTTTTCTTAGCCCATCGTTTTAGAGAGTTCTTCCGGGTAAAGGCAGAACGTTCCTCGGGTGTCATGGCGGCGAACCGTTGTTTCGATACAGCAGATTGTTTAGCCCGTGTTTCGGGCGAAGGCGTGTATATGCGGTTTTTCTGCGAGACTTTCTGTTTCTCACGCGAGGCGGCAGACACAATGCGGCCGGGGCATCCTTCACCTCCCTCCGTGGCATTCACCAATCGCGCGCCGTTAGCACGGTAGTGTGCAATCCAACGGCGTTCTGCTTCGTCCCAGCCATTCCCTGTACCCGATTCAATGATCTCCATGAGAGGCTCAAGGCCGATGCTCACAAGAGATAGAAGCCATGCAGTTTTATGGGTTTTATGTGGATGCCTGACCGCTTCGTAGCGGTGCATACTCAAGCGTACTTTGGGATTCTTCTTTGAGGTCCAGCCAACGTACCGGACCTCGTTGGTCCTTGGATTCTTCAAGATGTAGATAACCCAGTTGATTACTTTTGCCATGGGCCACCCGCATTTTTGCTCGTTGCTATGAAAATCGATAAAGCTGCCGATCTCAGTTCCATCGGGCTGATCTTGAAAGGCAAGCCTTTCGCTTCGGCATAATCCTGCGCAATCATCAACGCATCCATAGCCGCTATGTAGGAACCAGCCATAAGGCCACTCAGTGTGTTAGATTGTGGCTGCGACGACGGAGCAACAGTGCTGTTATCGGCAGCGCGACCCTTTTCTGTCTGAGCTGTAGCGGCAGTCGGAATTGAACTCCGGGTGGGGGACGGTTCCGGCTGCTGCTCGATTCGTCGCACAACGATGCCGCTGTTGCGCTTGATCAACTCAAACGGTTCGTTCACACCTAATCCCAGCGCGTGAATCTTCTGCGCGGCTTCGGGTCTCAGGAAGAACACCTGGTCCATGCTGGTGGTAAACATGATGTTGCCGTTCGAGATCTGTTTGCCTGTCGCGTATTTCAGGACCAGCTCATAAACGACTTCGGGTTCGAAGGTCAGCGTATCTCTGCGCGTTGCGACCGGGCTAGCCATTGACGTGTCCTACCAAATCCGGGCAGCAGCCCGAGAGGCAATCTTCCGATTCCGCCAGCGGTTTGGCGCAGTCGGGGCAGCTTGCGTTCTGCGCGTCGAACAACAGCTTGTCCGCAATGGCGACGGCATCGAGCAGGCTCACATGGCGACCCCAGGTTTTGGTCGAGATGTATTGGTCCCAGCCGATATCCTTCAACATCGAGTGCGCCTGGTCGAGAGCGTTTACCGCGTTGATCAGTTCCGATACTGCTTCTTTGTAGGTTGTGAGAGCGGATTGCATTAGGCTGCGTCCTTTTTGTCCATTGCTTGATATAGTGCGCTCATTACGCGATTCGTGTTGGTGAGCATGGCCTCGATGGTCTCCGGCGCCAGCAGGTTGGCGTCGTCCGTATAGGTCATGCATGCCTTGCAGTATGTGACTTCTGTCGAGCCCACGTAATCCGCGCAGACGCAGACAGGCTCGTCGTTCGGGTCGAATTCGTCGATGTCCATCGGCCCGTAGTTTTCGTATCGCATCGTTTCTCCTGTGTACCTGCTGGGTACATAAGTATGATGCCATAAGCGGCTTGTGGTACACAAGTACCCAAGTGAAAATGTGCATAAGCGGCTTATGGTACTAATGGAAGGATGGCGGAGAAGCGAAATCCGGTGAGTGAGTACCTAGCGGAGATTGGGAGTCGCGGTGGCAGTAAGAAGGTTCGGAAGGGTGTAGCCGTATTGACAGAGAAGGAACGTAAGGAGCGGGGTAAGCAGGCGGCGGCTGCGCGATGGGGAACGAAGAAGAAAACAGCAGCTAAGAAGGCGAAGAAGAAGGCATGAGCGAAACTCAGTACTATACCCTTATAGCGGTTCCGCTCGTAGGCATCCTGATGAACGGAGCGTTGTACATCTATCTCGGAAGCCGGATTGACAAGCTGATCGAGTTTGTCCAAGGCATCGACCGGAAAGTAGCCGTGCTCGAGGAGAAAGTAAAGTCAGTCTGATGCTGCCGCCGAAACGTCACGATCCGATTAAAGCCGGCATACGGGCGCGTCTCCAGCGAGAGAAGCATCAGAAAACGATGCGCGAACTGGACCGCGAGATAGAGAAGACGGTAATCCGGTGGAAACTGACAGAAGCGAAAGTACGCGCTCTATTGACTTAAACCGCAATCACGGTTACAAGTAGAACTTGCCACGCACCACGGCAAAGTCACGCGCCAAGATCCGGCAGATCGACCAGCCCACCCGCGACCCTGTCCGCGCAAAGGTGATAGACGAGTTCGGAGCACTGGCGGCGATGGTGGCCCAGCTCCGGATCGCGGAGAAACGCTACGACCAGCTACGGTCGACCATCGCCGGGTGGTACGAGGATCAACCCGCAGACGCAGCGTACATGGAGGACGGTTCGCAATTTGTCCTTCAGGTCGGGGCCAGACCGCTGAAGCGATGGATATCCGATATGGCCGCAGTCGAGCAGCGGCTGGGACCTAAACGGTTTTTCGAGTTGTGTTCGATCAGTATGGAAAAGCTGGACAGCGTCATCGCTCCCGCCGATCAGCGGGGGCTGGTGAGCGAGGATCGTATCGGGCCGCGTACGGTCAAAGCGATTCCGCGATATACTACTGCCGTAGGATAACCAGTTAGTTGTGGTTCCGGACCACTCCAATCCGGGTTGAAACTGCGGGAAGTAGAGTTGTGTCCGGCATCAAAAAACGAATCTGCGCCCTGCGGGTTCGACTCCCTTAATCTCCAGTAAATCTTCACATGCGAATAAACTGCGAGCGCAAGCTGGCGCGTAAGACGCCCGTGTATGACCACTCGAACACGGTCTTGTTTCATGCGGATCGGGAGAAGGCCGCAGCGCTGATGTCCCGCCGGGATATCGATGTGATCGGGACCGACAGGCGAATCCGCGGGCTCCGTTTCCGCGGCCCCGATCCCGCGCACCAGACGTCCGGGTGCCGCGTGAACGGTCACCGTATTGCGATGCCGCATAAAAGGGAAAATTATTATAATGTGCGTGGAATGTGGCATATCGACCGTGTACCGTCGATCCTGCTACCGCACTTCACCACGGTATTGCAGGGCTGTTTCTACGGGGCTCCCACATGAGCCGCAACAACGGCAAAGCCTTGGTCAAGGCGACACCACCTCGCGGCCCGGATTGGGAGCACATAATTGAGTTATGGAAGCATGGCCGTCCGAGCTCCACGTTGTATGTGTACCTGCCTGTAATTGCGCATTTCCGCGCCTTCTGCCACCCGCTGCGCATTGGCGAAATTACGCTCGACGTGCTGCAAAGCTACGAGGATTCCTGGAGCCACCTCAAACGCCGCACCATCAATCGCAAAATGGCAACGGTCAAATCGTTATTGGGCTTCGCGCACCGTATCGGAACCATCCCTTTTGACGTGGGGCGTGCCTTGCGGCTGCAGCAGGCCCCGGACGACTTAGCCGAAAAGATCCTGCCGGCCAAAGACATCCGCAAGATGATCCGGCTGACCGAGATACCTCGCGACCAAGCGATTATCCGGTTGCTGTACGGGGCCGGGATTCGCGCCTCGGAATGCTCGGGCCTGCGCTGGCTCGACTGCCGGGAACGGAGCAGGGACGACGGCCAGGTGACGGTGCTCGGCAAAGGGAACAAGACCCGGACCATTTTGATATCGAAAGAAACCTGGAAAGCCCTGATGGCGATCCGCCCCCCGGATGCGAAGCCGGAAGATCCGGTCTTCCTGTCCCGCGAGGGCGATAAACGCCCGATGAACCGGACGCGCATAAGCAACATCGTCAAGGAAGCAGCAGAGCGCGCCGGACTCACGGAGCATGTCAGCGCCCACTGGATGCGGCACGGCCATGCGACCCACGCGCTTGATGCCGGCGCACCGTTGAGCCTGATCCAGCACACGCTCGGGCACGCGAGCCTCAACACCACGCAGCGATACCTTCACGTCAATCCGGAGGACTCTTCCTCCCAGTTTCTGGTGGGTGTGTAATAAGAAATACTAACAACGAGTGAACAAAACAACTATTTTGGTTTTGCTAATTCACAATCGTTTTAATACTTTACAGACGGAATTATAGTACTATTACGCCTTAGGTTCGCCCCCTAAATCGGGGCCGCCGGCGGCCCACTTTCCGTGACAATTAGACAAGTAAAAAAGAAGCATGTGGCAGACGTGTATGTACGATGGGTAACCCTCCTTCATCCGATAAGGGCAAGCGAAAACTAACTGTTAGATCTACAGCAGAAGACCAGAAAAATTTCCTGGCCGAGTATGCCTATTCCGGCAATCTGTCACGCGCCGCACGGATAGCCAAAGTCGACCGTCATCTGCATTACGAGTGGTTGCCTGACCCCAAGTACGCCGAAGCGTTCACCCGCGCACATTCCCAGTTCAAAGAAGGACTGGAGGAGGAGCTCCACAAGCGTGCGAAGGAAGGGGAACTGGAGCCAGTCTGGTATCAGGGACAGAAGGTCGGGACCGTCCGTAAGAAGTCGGACATCTTACTGATGTTCGCGATGAAAAAGCACATCCCGGAGTACCGGGATACGTCGACGACGAACGTCAGCCTGACAGCCGATATCCAGGCCAACGTCAGTATCGACCTCTCGAAACTATCGCAGGATCAACTAGATGCACTCGACACCTTGTATCTCGCGGCCTCAAGTGACCGACTCGCAGCGGCGGGAAATGCTGTTATTGATAGCGGCCGAGAAGGAACGGAGATCGAGAAACAAGATTGACAGTTTCTTTCCAGAGAAAGGCCCGTTCCGACGCGAGCTCTACAAGCCGCACCTTGAGTTCTTCGCGGCCGGGTCGAAGTACCGCACGCGGGTATTCCTTGCCGGCAACCGGACCGGCAAGACTATCGCCGGCGCGTACGAGCTAACGCTGCACCTGACCGGGATCTATCCTCACTGGTGGGTCGGCAAACGATTCGACAAGCCGATAAGAGCCGTAGCTGCTTCAGATACAGGGAAGACGACTAGAGAAGTGGTCCAGCAGGAACTGCTAGGCCAGCCTGGAAGATTCGGGACCGGCATGATCCCATTCGACTTGTTGGAGAAAAGCACGATGCGCTCAGGCGTGACTGATGCTGTCGACACTTGCTATATCAAGCATGCGGTCGGCGGATTCAGCACGCTAATCTTCAAGTCATACGAGCAGAAACGCGAGTCGTTCCAAGGGCTTAGCCTGGAGTTCGGGTGGCTGGACGAGGAATGCCCCGAACAGATATTCGACGAAACTCTCACTCGAATGGCAACTACTGGAGGGCTGTTGGCGCTTACCTTCACGCCTCTACAAGGGCTCACCCCACTGATACAACGGTTCCTGCCTGGCGGGATATCGACCGCGTAATCGCTGAATATATGGAAGTCCTGAACGGCAACGCCTACCTCGTCATGTGCGACTGGGATGCCGTGCCGCACTTGTCCGAAGCCGTTAAGAAGGAGCTACTTAGCAGCTACCCGGATTACCAGCGTGACGCCAGGTCGAAAGGCGTACCCAGCTTAGGCAGCGGAGCGATCTACAAAGTAGCCGAGTCCGAGATCACGATCGACGACATCCCGATCCCGGCCCACTGGCCGAGAGCGTACGGCTTCGACGTCGGATGGCGATGGAGTGCTGCGGTATGGGGTGCCCTCGACCGCGACAGCGACACGCTGTATGTCACCTCGGAGCATTACCGCTCGGAGAGCGAGCCAGTGATTCACGCAGAAGCCATCAAGACTAGGGGAGCCTGGATCAAGGGAGCGATAGACCCGGCAGCCCGGGGACGGGGCCAGATCGACGGGAGGAACCTGCTGGACATGTACCGGGATCTCGGGCTGGACCTAGTTGCGGCTGAGAACAGCGTGGAGACGGGGATCTATGAGCTCCTGATGCGGATGACCAGCGGCCGCCTGAAGATCTTCAAGTCCTGCCAGAACCTGCTGGCCGAGTACAGATTGTATAGAAGGGATGAGCGTGGCCGGATCGTAAAAGAGCGCGATCATGCTCTGGATGCACTGAGGTACATGCACGGCCAGTTTATAGAGATCTGCGCCACCCAGCCGGCCCCCCAGAAGGAGAAGCCAGTCTCAGCGTGGGCGTCAGCGAGCAGCTTCAGTACGGGCTGGATGGGGTAAACTGAGCGAGCCGAGGCTTGGGAGAGTACCGTAGGTCAAGAGCGAGCCGAAAGCCAAAAGAGTACCGCGGATGAAGAGCGAGCCGACGACCTGGAGAGTACCGCAATAGATGAGCGAGCCGCGTTGATGGAGAGTACCGTCGTCGAGGAGCGAGCCGTATTGTGTGAGAGCACCGCGATCCCGGAGCGAGCCGTAAAATCAGAGAGCACCGGATTAGGTGAGCGAGCCGCAAAGTCGGAGAGTACCGTGCTGGTTGAGCGAGCCAGTTTCCCTGAGAGCACCGCGGTAACTGAGCGAGCCGGGAGACGTTGAGAGTACCGAACTGTGGGAGCGAGCCGTGAGAGCAGAGAGAACCCATGATGAAGAGCGAGCCGACCTTGAGGAGAGTACCGGATAGCCAGAGCGAGCCGTGCAACTAGAGAGTACCTGGACGGCAGAGCGAGCCGCATTACAAGAGAGTACCGACATGGCCGAGCGTGCCAACATACGTGAGAGCACCGACATACAAGAGCGAGCCGATAGGGAGTAGCCTTAACTGGTGAGCGCAAATATCGAGGCCGTCCAGAAACTGTCGCGGGACCTTCGCGCCGCCGCCAAGCTGATGGGTGTGCGCGAAGCCCGCTACTTCGTCGATACCTATTACGACCTGCAGGACTACCGCATCGCAGCCGCCAACCAGCAGCGCAAACTGCTCGAGGGCCAGGAGCCCTCCGAATTCATCGCCTGGCTCAACGGGCAACTGGTGGTGCTCGAGAATCAGATAAAAGCCGTGCTCGACAAGTGGAGCGCGGCGCAGCCGATGGGCGAGTGGAGCCGGAATATCGTAGGGATCGGCCCCGTGATTTCATCGGGATTGATCGCCAACATCGACATTACAAAAGCGCCGACCGTAGGGCATATCTGGCGGTTCGCCGGCTTAGACCCTACCTGTAAATGGGAGAAGGGCCAGAAACGGCCCTGGAACGCAAGCCTGAAACGGCTGTGCTGGCTGATGGGCGAGAGCTTCGTCAAGGTAAGCGGCCATAAGGACGATGTGTACGGCAAACTCTACCTCGAACGAAAGGCCTACGAGCAAAAGCGCAACGATAACGGAGACCTGGCGGCGACCGCGGCGGAACGGCTGAAGCAGGCGAGGCAGAAGAAACTGGATGCCGGTCTGATCGAACTGTTTGAATCCGGCAAACTGCCCGCAATGGCTCTGCACGAACGGGCAAAACGATGGGCGGTAAAGCTGTTTCTGGCACATTACCAGGAAGCTGCATACCGTTTGCATTATGGGACGGAGCCACCGCTCCCTTATGCAATTGCTCACCTGAACCACTCGCACACAATCCCAGCGCCCCATCGATGACCGTTGCCGAACTGATTAAAGCGCTGGAACAATATCCGCCGGGGCGTGATGTGTTCGTCGCAATAGAGGACCGTCTTGAAATGGTCTACTTTGTGGAACTCGTACTAGAGCGCTCTAACTTCGATCAGTGTCCGGTAAACACTCCAGTGGTTTGCGTTCGCGGCCCGATCTATGCCGACTGAACCGCTGTTTCAAAAACGTCTCCCTAAACGGCCGCCTCCGAACGTTGCAAACAAAGCCATCTTTCAGCCCTGAAATCCTGTTTCAGAATCGATCGTATAAGGTACGCTATACCTTGCATGACGGTGCATTTCAGGAACGTAGGACGCGATAAAAAGCAGTGGTCTGCATCGGTGGAAAGCCTCTCGGACGGGACGCTAGTGGCGCAGATTCGCGCTAACAAGGCGTTGATGTCCAAAGGTATCGATTTCGTCTGGAACAACGAGCGCACGGGCGGTGCGATTTATGTGGGCATGTTTCGCAAGGTTGGCGACTTTTGGATAGAGGGTGGGTGGAACGCAAGATAAGGTACGTTCTCATTCCAAGCTAGAAAAGTAGCAGACCTAATGGAAAAGTCCGTCAAGCAGCTCCGGGTGACGACCGCGGCCGTGCTGGGCCGTCCGGACCACACCGACATCCGGCTGATGTACGGCAGATCGGGCGAGATAGGCACAGTAAGGCTGCATACGGATGACTTCGCGGATTTCCTCGAGTCGCTGCGAACCGGCTTCCCCACTGTTGCCGTGACCCAATCGCCTGTCAGGAAGTACCAGGAGGAAGACTAAATGGATGTCATTCAACTGCTGATCGTTCTGGTTGTTGTCGGGGTGATACTTTACTTCATCAACCATTACCTTCCGCTTGACCCTCCGATCCGGATGATCATCAACGTGGTTGTTGTGTTGATCCTGCTGCTCTGGGTACTCCGGTTATTCGGGTTCGGTTCCTATGTGATCGGGGTTCCGACGCATCCGCGATGACCAACCCATACTCGACATACTGGGTGACGATGCATCCATTTCCAGACAAGAGGACGTATCCACCGCCAGACAAACAGTTACGCGAACAATGGGACGACATGGATCGTGAAGCGGTGGCGGAGTCAGTTTGAGATGAAGCAGCCCCGAAATCGTCTAATGCCCGGAGGGAATCCCAGATGAATGCCAGGAAGTTAGTAGCCGTCCGCGAGTTCACGGACAAGCAGGGCCAGAAGCACAAGATCGGCGACCGCATCGAGGTCGACCCTGAGTACGGGCAAGAACTGATCCGTCGCGGAGAAGTGAAGGAAGAGCCAAGCGCAGAGCAATTGCCGGCGGATCCACCGAAAGCGCAACCGAAATGACCACCACCGAGACGACACACCGTCACCGGGACCCGGAGTCGAAGGAACGGGAGCACAAATCGACCAGTATCCCGTTTGCGATCCACGAACTGGACGACGAGGACTGCCTGATCATCCGGCTCGACCGCAAAGACCCGGCCAGGCGCAAGATCATGGGCGCGATCCAGTCAGCCCTCGAGCAGGACCAGCGCACCGACGAAGCAGTCAGGGCCAAGGCGTACGCGCAGGAGAAGCTGCCGGACGACTGGCGCCGGAAGATGCCGTCGGTCAGTGGCGATCCGAATGACCCAGCAACAAGGGCCTACCGCAAGCCGCCGCAGTGACATGGCATTATCATTTCTGTGGCAGTCGAATCGTGGACGCATCGTCCCAGCACGGAGCGCATAGAGGCGCAGTGGCAGGAACACAAGAAACGCGCCGGCTTAGCGGAATGGTCTCTGGAAGCACAGAATTTACTCCGCACCACGTTTTTTACCGGTGCCGCAGGCTGCTTTGAGGCGATGCGCCCGCACTTACCGGATGATCCGGGTGGCCCGATGAGGAGCTTCGTCGTTGATTTCGTGGCAGAGTTGACACGATTTGATATGCGGATACGGCGCGATCTCCAAAGGCGCAAAAAGGAGCAGCAGGCTAGTGGAAGACGCCCTAAAGCAAGCGCCTCCCGCAAGCCAGCAGAATAATGCGCTGAAGCGAGGAGAACGCCCGAAGGTCGTCGTATTCAAGATGCGGTGCGGCCGCACGGTTAGAGTACCGGACACACCGCAATACAGAAGCAGCGCCCAGCGGATGGGTTGGGTTGAAGTGCGTACGCCTTGATTGCCATGTACAATGCCCTATCGCGTGTGGTGGCTTGTCCTCATATGGGCCGTCGCGGTCTGGGTGATCTGCTGGGCGTGGCACCGATACCGAAATAGAGACTAATCGCGCTATGTGGAGCCCTTCGCACGAAGCCCATGCTGCGCGGATGCGAAGCGAGGCGGAACCTCCAATGCGGCGGATGCGGAAGCGTCGGCAGGACACGAAGTACGCAGCGTTAGACGCCGATGTCAGGCTGCGGTTGACACGGTTGACAAGCACGCTTGATCCGGACACGACGTTCACCGTGTTTTATGGGCGGCCTTCTCGGGTACGCTGACTGGTCTACCGGAACACTCCTAACGGGTTGTTTTCTTACTTGCATCTGGTGGGGAGTCAGTCGATAAGCCGCCCGCCCGAAGATAGAAGTATGAGACTTCCATGCTATGGATGCGGTAAATCAGTGTCGAGCGAAGTGCCGGATGATACGGTTGTTCGCGCTGCGTTGTTTTGTCCGGAATGCATCGAGGTCATGGTAGACAAAGGCCTGCTACGGGGACTGCCTGACCCGCAGGACAAAGTTCGGCAAGAGTAAAGTTCGACGAATGCGCGTTGCTGTTGTGCTTCTTGTCGCTGGAACACTCTCCGCGCAAGACCCCAACTCCGGACTAACCGCGCACTGGCGATTCGATGACCGGCAGGGAACGATAGCGATGGACTCAGCACACCCCGGTGTCTACGTGAAGAACATCAACACCGATCAGTACTACCCGGACTATGGCCAATACCCCGGCACGATATACAACGCAAAATGGATCGGCGGCCAGATCGTCGGGGCTCTCGGCTTTGACGGCCACGCCAGGGTGATCACGCCAGTCATACCGATCGGCCCCACGTTTACGGTCAGTGCCTGGGTGCAGCCTGATCCAACGATGACGTACGCCTATCCGCGAATCATCGAGAGCCAGTACGAGACGGGCTTCTATCTGGGCTTGGACATGACGGCCACGATGTACAAGTTCATCGGTGCCGCCGGCGCGGGATCGACCGGGACGTGCGGCCAGCCCTACGGATGCGTCGAGGGTGGCGCGGTGAAGGGCAACGCCTGGCAGATGGTGACGGCAACCTATGACGGGACGATGGCAAGGCTGTACGTCGACGGGGTACAGGTGGCGAGCGATACAGCCGCGATTCAGCCGCGCTCGCTGCCGGTCTACATCGGGGATTACTACGGGTTGCCTGACTACTATGGTTGGAAGGGCGGCATAGACGATGTACGCATCTATGGCAGGGCGTTATCGCCGTCTGAGGTACTTACGCTGTACAACCAAGCTAGCAACGTACGTCTGCCTCCTGTAGTGATCAGCGGGATGAAGTGCAAGGAGTCGAGCTTCCTGGGCCACGATACGAGAGCGATGACCTGCGCGATGACATCGCAGAATACCGCCTGGCGCGGAAGCCTGCAGGTCAAGCTCGAGCACGCGGACCCGAATATCATCCAACCGCCTATCAACTACTCCTGGCCCGTCCTGATGCAGCGGGACGGTAAGTACGCAGTCACCGGAGTTGCCGTCTACGACAAGCCCGGCACGAAGCCGCGGGTGATGGGCGCGGACTTCTATGGAGACAGAGCGGCCGCGGAATGGTACAGCCATACCGAACCTCGAGCGGTGCTGGTGCAGTCGCTCGATTCGCCCTGTCCGTCGCAGACACCATGCGCCTCGGGCCTGTACCCGCCCCCGCTGGTTGTGACGGAGATGCGGTGCGAAGCGGCTGCGATGGATTCGAGCACGCAATCCGTGACCTGCGGGATAGCCGCGAATCAGAACGTGTACTCGGGCACGTTACGGATCACGTACAACGACGGCACGAACGAAGACCAGCGGGTAACGCTCGAGCAGCCGACGATTGACGGTGCGTTGACGTATTGGGGCGTGACAGCCGTGGCAGCGAATAGCAGCCAACCGATTGATCAGGTATCGTTCGGGGCCGAGTCGCCTATCGCGAATTGGACCCCGGAAACAACGACACCGTATCCGCCGGTCAAGTCAACGCAGAGCGTTCATGGTTGGTTAAGTAAGGTGTTCAGGTGGCTCTGCGGGCCGAAGTAAGGCGCTAAAGCGAAGATGAGCGATGTGCTGGTCCGCGCAGCCAAGCGATGCCTGAGACGTGTACTCAAAGCGGAATGGTGCGAGGACCAGGATTACTTCGTGGCTACGCTCGAATGCGGACATGTGATGCACGGGCCGGAAGAGTTCCTGAAGTCCCCTTTGTTTTGCCTGACCTGCATGCGGGAGAAGACGTTCGGGTCGAGCAGCACCTACGACAACCAGTAGTTTGCCGGATGATCCATAGGCCAACCGTGAAACACCGTGTTGTCGTCTTTGCGGCGGAGGATCTCTTTGTATACCTCAGTAAAGCGCCCCTGTAGTTCCGGTATCTGTTGCCCATGCTCATCGCAGACAGCTACGTTGCCGTTGGGGAAGACGAATACTGTTCGCACAGCCATCTAGCAAACTGAATATCACATCACTTGAAGAATGACTGAGCTCGAGTTTATCTACGGACCAGAAAGCAGAGAGAAACCAAAAGTCTGGAAGTACGGACGCCACTGGTGGGCGATAGCGAGGCTAGACCCGTCCGATCACTTCTCGAGATATCAGTGCAGATTCCCAACATGGAAAGAAGCGATTGACTGGGCACTGAAGCCCTGCTTGCCGAATTAGCCCGCTGCGACCGCGAGATAGCGGAAGCGGAAGCCACGCTGCGTAGCGGATACGCGGACATCGATGGCGCATTGCTCTGGCTGTACGACTGGAAGTGCGAGCGCAAACTGATCGAGGACGAGATAAGTGCTCTACGACGCAACGGGCAACGCACTCAGGCGTAGCGCGGGATTTGTGCGTGCGTGGGTGAGATGCGGCGACGGCGGCTATGCCGATTGCATCGGCTCACATACCGTTTCTATCGAGGAGGATTGCCATGAACAAATCACTGACCAGAACGGCAGTGACGGACGACGTCGTATCCCGAAAAGCAGGCAGGAAGAAGCCGGGGGACAAGGTCAGCACGGTGATGCACGAGTTCAACACGGGCAAGCTGAAGTCGAGCAGCGGGGACAAGGTAACGAACCCGAAGCAGGCCGTAGCCATCGGGTTGAGCGAACAACGCCGCGCTAAGAAGGCATGCGACTGCGCTGATAAGGCGAAGTGTAGTTGCTGATCAGGACGTGGAGTGAAGCATTACCTGCTTGAAGCAGACATCGCATAATACCGCCCAGTCCTGAGACTCGCCCCCGAATAGCCTGTCGCTTTCCGCGATAGCGTCACCGTCGGGCCTCTCCGATACAAACTCCCCGCCGCATACAGTGCATCGATACTGGCGATCCACCCCTAACTTCCGTTCCACAACACCATTCTAATGGCATACAGAAAGACGAAGGACGAGGACGATTTCCTATCCACGGCACGGGAGCGCTTCAAACTAAGCGCGGAGTCGGAGAACAAGCTGCGCGATTTGCAGCTCAGCGATCTCCGCTTCTATTCCGGCGAGCAATGGCCGGATAACGTCAAGCGACAGCGCGAGATGGACAAGCGCCCCTGCCTCACGCTGAACCGCATGCCGCAGTTCGTCCACCAGGTGACGAACGAGATCCGGCAGAACAAGCCCGCGCCCAACGTCAGCCCGGTCGACGATACCGGGGACAAGGAAACAGCAGAGATCTTCCAGGGCATCATCCGCCATATCGAACGCCAAAGCAAAGCCGATACCGCGAGATCGTACGCAGCCTTCTACGCCGTGGTGTGCGGCAGAGGCTACTACCGGATCGTCACCGACTTCGCGGACCCGATGGGCTTCGATCAGGAGATCTACATCAAGCGCATCAAGAACCCGGCAACGGTGTACATGGACCCAGCGTGTCAAGAGCCGGATTACTCCGATGCGCGGTACTGCTTCATTGTCGAAGACCTGACGGAGGACGAGTTTAAAGCGCAGTTCCCTGACAAGGACATGTACAGCGCGGAAGATTTCCGCAGCCTGGGCGACGACGCCCCGTTCTGGAGATTCGAAAAGGGCGTACGCATAGCCGAGTACTTCAGCCGGGAGATGGTCCCCACCCCGATAGCGATGCTGGCGGATGGTACGGTGATGCCGCTCGAGCAAGTCCCCGAAGGCACCAACATCATCGCGCAACGCACGACCGATATGCCCCTGGTCAAGTGGTGCAAGATCGACGGGTGCCAGATCCTCGAGGAAGCAGACTGGCCGGGACAATGGATACCCGTAATCGCCGTCCTGGGGGAAGAATACGACATCGACGGGGAGACGGAACTGAGCGGCATGGTGCGGAACGCCAAAGACCCGCAGAGGATGTTGAATTACTGGGAGTCCTGCAAGACCGAGACGATTGCACTCGCACCACGCGCCCCGTATATGGTGGCCGAAGGCCAGACCGAAAACCATGAACAGGAATGGGCGCAGGCGAATACCCGCAACTATCCGTACCTGATCTACAAGCCGAAAGCCGTAGGACAGGAGCTGGTGCCGCCGCCGCAACGTCAGGTCTACGAGCCCCCGGTGCAAGCGATTACGCAGGCCGAACAGGTGGCGGTCGATCACATGAAGGCCGCGACCGGCATCTACGACGCATCGCTGGGCAACCGATCCAACGAGACATCCGGCATCGGCATACGCGCCCGCAAGATGCAGGGCGATGTCGCCAACTATCACTACGTGGATAACCTAACCACGGCGATCACGCATGAAGGACGCATCTTAGTCGATCTCATTCCGAAGATCTACGACAGACCTGGCCGCGTGGTCCGCATCATCGGCGAGGACGGCACGGAGAAGAGCGTGCCCGTTAACGCTCCGTTTCGGCAGCAGAACAGCGGTCCTGGCTTTAGCCCAATGGAGAAGTTCTACGACCTGTCCGCCGGTCGGTACGATGTCGCGGTAGCGGTCGGCCCATCCTACGCAACCAAGCGCCAGGAATCCGCCGAGAGCATGATGCAGTTCGCTCAGGTGGCGCCAGAGTTAGTCCCGCGGTATGCGGACCTGCTGGTGACCGCGATGGACTGGCCGGGTGCCGATGCGATAGCAGACCGCATCAGACCGCCCGATATTCCGAAAGAAGGCGAACCGCCGATCCCGCCGCAGGCGCAAGCCGCGATGCAGCAGATGCAGGCGCAGGCCCAGGAACTGCAGGCGCAGTTGCAGCAGGCGACTGAGATTATCCGGACCCAGAAACTCCAGATCGATTCGGCGGAACGGATGCAGATGCGCGATATCGAATCGAAGCAGATGCTGGCTGAGATGAAGGCTCAGACGGACATCATGCGGGATGCGGGTAAGATCCGCAGCGACTTAACGCAAACCGATCAGAAGATCGACTCGCAGGAATCGATCGCGCAGTTGAACGCCGAAACGAAGGTTACTACCGAAGCGATGAAGATCGCAGCCAAGCCGAAGCCGCAGGAACGGCCCCCGATCGAATCGTTCGAGGAATGAGAAGCTACTTAGCCCTAAGCCATTCGCTGAACCGCATCCCGCAATCGGCGCGGAGGAATTCCCGGTATCGCTTCTGGGATCTTGTGAGTTTCGGGGGAGCAGGACTCGCCTCAGCCATTGCACGCTTACCTGCTTCGGTTACTGAGCAGTTGAAGTACGGGAAAGTGTCCGTGGTCGCGTGCTGCTGCATATAGCCCAGCGCCACAAGTTCGCGACATGTCGCTTCATCCTTCCCACCAGCGCAGAAGTGGTTACGGTACTGCTCGCCCTGACCGTACTTGTCTACACCAAGGGAATGCTGGAGGATGTGGAGTTGTTCAGGAGTCATGTTTGGAGGAATGAGAAGCGGGCTTAACCTACCCGCGATGACAGGCGCGACCCTGAAGACTCAGCCTGCGCTAAGGAAACGCACAGCAGAGATTAAGAGCGTGGGAGCGTATTCACGTATGCCTGCCACTGTCTCGCGAGCGTGGCAATCTGTTCATCGTGAGCCGCCACACTCGCAGCCACTGTCTCGACAACTCCCGCGAGACGGTCTATGTTGTCCTTTGCCGCCAGCAGGCCATTGGTCAATTGCGCGATGGCCTTGTTGTTCTCGGCGATTGTTTTGTTGATCTCAGCCATCGCTTTGTTGTGCTCGGCAATAGCTAACGTGTTTGCCGTGACGATGGGCGTCAGTTCTTTAGTGGTCAATTGAAGTTCCTTATGTCGGATAGCATCCGACTCCTTCCATCGTAACAACTTAAAACCCTCATCTCTATAGCTCAAAGGTACTTATGTCTCTTGTAGTCTCATCCACCACAGACAGCCAGGAAGCCTGGACTAGTTGGTTTAGTAGACGGACCGGAAAGTTGTAGTATCCAGCACCACAGATAGGCAGGAAGCCGTGCTTCAATGAGGCCGGTCCGTCTATCCTCAGCGTAGCAATCCCTCCTCGTTTTGACCAGATAACGAAAGTACCTATATATATGTCACTCGTAGTTTCATCTACTACAGACTCGCAAGCTGACGTCAACGCAGCCGCCGGCATCGAAACCGAAGCACCGGCAGTCGAGCAGGAACAAGCGGTTAAAGCGCCAGCGCCCCCGAAGACGGTAGAACCTGACGAAGCGGAAGAAGAAACCGAAGACGAGCAGGAAGAAGGCGAAGAGAAGGAAGGCGACGAGCCGGCCAAGCCGAAACGCACGGGCGGCTTTCAGCGCAAGATTGAACGCCTGGTGCGCGAGAACGAGTACTTAGCGCGCCGGTTCCACGAACTCGCTCAACAGCAGCGCCCCCCGCAACAACAGCAGCAACCGCAACAGCAACCCGCAGCGCAAGACGGACGTCCCCGGCAGGACCAGTTCGACAGCTACGACGAGTACCTCGACAAGCTGACCGACTGGAAGCTCGAGGCGCGGTTAGCACAGGAGCATACGGCGCAGCAGCAGCGGCACCAGGCCGCGCAGCAGCAGGAGAGATTGACTGGCTGGCAACAACGTGTTGGCCAATTCAAGAACGAAGCACCGGACTTTGAAGACGTATTAGAGTCCGTCGATCACATCAACCTCACACCCGTTTTGCAGCAGGCGATTATGAGCGATGCACTCGGACCGAAGCTGGCCTACGAGCTGGCACGGAAACCGGAGGACTTCGCACGGATCGCGAGTCTCGATCCCGTTGGCGCGTTAACCGCGCTGGGCGAATTCAAGGCGAGGCTGGAACCTGCAAAAACGGCAGCTCCGAGTGACGGAGTGAAGCCGGTGTCGCGCGCACCTAATCCGATCCGGCCGGTCGGAAACGGTGCAGGCGCGACCTCTACCGTGCCGATGGATCAGATGCCCCTTGGGGACTACATCCGCGCGCGGGAACGGCAGATCAAAGCAGCTCGGGGAAACCGTTAACCCCTAGCCCAGCGCAGTAATGCGCGAACCACAAAAGGATCGGTAGCCATATACCCCAAACACTTTTGACGATGAGCATGATAACGCGCGAAGCCGCGCGCATACTCACCAACAACCTCTGCTTTACCAAGCAGATAAGCACCACGTACAGCGACCAGTTCGCCCGCAGCGGCGCAAAGATCGGATCGGTTTTAAACATCAGAAAGCCACCAAAGTACATCGGCAGAACGGGCCGTGTGTGCGCCGTTGAAGATGTCGTCGAGACGTCAGTACCTCTCGCCTTGACGACGCAATTCGGCGTGGACCTGACGTTCACATCAGCCGAATTGGCGTTGAGCATTGACGACTTCAGCAAACGCATTCTGAAGCCCGCAGTCGCGGTAGTCGCGAACAAGATCGACTTCGACATGATGGGCCTGTACCAGACGGTGCCCAATGTTGTCGGCGCCGCAGGAACCGTTCCCAATACGCTGCTCACCTATCTGATGGCCGGCGTAGCGCTCGACGACAATATGGCACCTCGCGATGGCCAGCGTGCCGTTGTTGTCAACCCGATCCAGCAAGCCACGATTGTCGATGCCTTGAAGGGCTTGTTCCAATCCGCCGATCAGATCGAGGACCAATACGAGAAGGGCACCATGGGAATCACGGGCGGATTCAAGTGGTGCATGGATCAAAACACAAGGACCCATACAGCAGGCGCGTACGGCGGCGCTCCTATCGTTGCAGGCGGTTCGCAGGTTGGTTCGACGTTATTGGTATCAGGCTTCACCGCGGCCGCGGCACCTCGCCTGAAGAAGGGCGATATGTTCACGCTCCCGCTGGTGAATGCCGTTAACGGGCAGAACCACCAGGATCTCGGATACCTCCGGACATTCACCGTCACATCCGACGTGAGCTCGGCAGCGGACGGCACGGCATCCATCCCGATCTATCCGCCGATCACGCCTACCGGTGCATCGCAGACCGTGACCGCTTCCCCCGCAGCCAGCGCACCGCTGACCATGATCTTCACCGCCAACTCGAAGACCGCGCAGGCGCTCGCATTCCACAAGGATGCGTTCACCTATGCCACGGCTGACCTGCCCCTACCCGATGGCGTGGATATGGCCGCACGCGTCTCTGACGACCAATTGGGCGTGTCGGTCCGCATGGTTCGTCAATACTCAATATGCGACGACAGTTTTCCAACAAGATTAGATGTGTTATATGGAGTAGCTGCCATCTATCCCGAACTTGCCTGTCGTATCATAAGCTAACTAAACGAGTTAGTCATGCTATTCTGTCTGCATGCATCATAACGTCGTAAAGCGATGTGAGTCATGTGGACAATCATACGACAAGGGAACCAGGAACCAAAAGCAATATGCTGCATCCCGGTTCTGTTCTGCGGAGTGTTTCTGCAAGGCCAGGACGGAAGTAGCTGCCAAAATCAGGGCTGCGGCTGTTAAGCAATGTAGACAATGCGGCAAGTCTTATAGCCCGCGCTACGGCCAGTGGCTGGCATTCGAGGACAGCAAGTATTGTTCCCCGGAATGCTCGAAGAACGGCCAGCGAAGATCCATCGAGGTGATCTTTTCGCAAGTTCGGATCGATCCGGTAACGGGTTGTCATGTATGGATTGGTTATCGGAATAAAGAAGGTTATGGACGGGCACGCTTCCAGGGATCCAAGCAGATGGTCCACCGCATCATCTGGGAGTACAAGAATGGTCCGGTGCCGGAAGGCTTGGAACTAGACCATATCTGCCGCAATCGATCCTGCTGCAACCCGGAGCATCTCAGAGCGGTCACCGCACAGGTGAACATTCTCGCCAGCGACAACTTATGCGCCCAGAATGCACGCAAGACTCACTGCCCGAAATGCGGTGGCGAGTATAGCGTTAACAAGATAGGGCGTCGTTTCTGCAGGCCGTGTTTTAACAAAAACTATGCCGCATATGTGCGTCGTCGTCGGGCCGAAGACCCGGAGTTCCGTCAGCGGTTAGATCAAGCCACAAAGAAGTGGGCTGAAGGCCGCTACCTCGCGGACCCGGGGTACAAGGCAAAGATAGACGCGAACAACAAGAGACACCGAGAAAAACTCAAGAAGGAAA
>Ga0184611_1000051_pt1 | contig 20305 bp, 16 predicted proteins | sample PLM3_5_coex_FD_133162 | JGI IMG/M metagenome (GOLD analysis project Ga0184611, IMG submission 133162) | Groundwater sediment microbial communities from an aquifer in East River, Colorado, USA - PLM3_5_coex | ecosystem: Environmental > Terrestrial > Soil > Riparian zone | place: USA: East River...
ATTCGAACTCGTATCACCACCGTGAAAGGGTGGTGTCCTAGCCCTTAGACGAACGGGCCTTCTACGCTAAGACTTTGAAGCCTAATGCCTCTTGTTTCAGGGGCGGCAAAGATAAGTTTCAACCGCTTGATGACAAAAACATTTTTCAACAAAAAAGCCCCGACGAAGTCGGGGCAAGTTCAAAACCGTCCTTCATGGATATAAGTTATTGCTTTGCAAGCTCTGATTTTTTAAAAATATTGGCTACAGCTTTTTGAATTTCCTTATTTGTAAGATTTCGATTATTCACTTCGGCGGTAGTCCAACCCTGCCATACTGTTCTATCATTTTTTGCATCGATCATCGTTACGGTAATTGTTCCTTCCCTGATCACCTTTTCATAAGATTCATATCCTAAAAACTGAGAAGGATAATAGATCGTTGCATAACGTCTTGTATATGGGTTATAGATCACCCTGCTATAAGGCTGGCTATAAACCGGTTCACTTTGCTGTTGGTTTGATCTTTCTACGAGCACATCATAATCAAGAATTACATCGGGTTTATTTTTTGATTCTCTCCACCCGATCTTCTCAAATTCTTTTGTCACAGCGCCCCTGATCTTAGATTCAATAAGATCGCTTTGATTTTCCAACTTGCCATTTTCACCATGAAGCCAAGTGAATGTTTTATACTTACTGAAGTTTACGGTCTCGTCTTTTTCAATATGGGCAGAACTTGCACAGCCGGCAAGTAATCCAATGCTCAGCACTGCCACAATTGCTGTTTTCAAATTTATTTTATTCATAGTCTGAGTGTTTTAAATTCTCACACTATAAACGCAATTTTTGACCCCGGGTTTATTAACGACTTGTGAAAAAAAGAAAAAGGAAATGGTAAAAAATCAATGTTGCAGTAGATAAATTATGTCAAACCAATTTCATAATGAATTTCTGGTATTTCTACATCATCAAAACCCTTTCGTACTAAGCGACTTTTGAAATCTTGCTGTACATTATAATCGCCATGTACCAGGAAAAGCTTTTTGACTTGTTTTGGATCCTGGCAAGCAAGCCACTGACTCAGATCTTCGTAATCACCATGGGCACTCATGCTGCGAATGGATGCCACTTCGGCATTCACTTCATGTTCCACGCCAAAAATTCCTACCAGTTTGGCGCCAGCCATTAACCTACCACCCAATGAATTTGGCTCGCAATAACCTGTGATCAGAATAGTGTTTCTGCTATTTTCAATGTTATTGCTGATATGATGTTTCACTCTTCCGGCATCCGCCATTCCACTGGCAGAAATAATTACACAAGGCTCATTTCTGAAGTTCAATAATTTTGATTGCTCAACATTCTTTATATACTTCAATCCTTTAAAATTAAAAGGATCGTTGTCAGTTTGTAACACCTGTTGAATTCTCCTATTAAAATATCCCGAATATTTTTTAACGATTTCTGTTGCCTCAATGCTCAAAGGACTGTCAACAAAATAATCCAGATCTGGTAACCGGTTCTCTATTTCCAATTGATTGAGTGCAAAAAGAATTTCCTGTGTGCGGCCAACGCTAAAAGCAGGCATAATAAGTTTACCTTTTTTAACAAGGCAAGCTTTTTCGATCCATTGTAATAATTGATCAGGTGTTGTCAGGTGTTCATCATGCAGGCTATTGCCATATGTAGACTCAAGTAAAATAAATTCGGCCTGTGGGAAATTTTCCGGAGATTTTAAAATAACATCACGATAACGGCCAACATCTCCACTAAAACTAATCGTTCTTTCATTTCCATCTTCTTTTATGCGTACATGTACACAGGTACTGCCAATTATATGACCGGCATCTGTAAACATTCCCTGCACGTCTTCCATCACATTAAACCACTGATTGTATTCTGCCGTTGCAAAATGATCTTGTGCTTTTTTTGCATCATCTATTGTATATAAAGGAGTGAGATATGGTTGTCCTGCTGCTGCCCTCCTTTTATTTTCATATTTAATATCGTCTTCCTGTATCTCGGCCGAATCTTCCAACAAAACTCCTGTTAGTTCTTTTGTTGCTGGCGTGCAAAAGATCGTTCCTTTAAACCCTTCTTTTGTCAATTTTGGAATAAGTCCGCTGTGATCAATATGTGCATGAGAAAGGATCATTGCATCAATTGTCATTGGGTCAAAACCAAAATAACGGTTAAGGGCATTTGTTTCCCTACCCATTCCCTGGAACATACCGCAGTCAAGCAATAACTTTTTTCCATTTTTTAAAGTAATTAAATGTTTACTTCCTGTTACACATCTTGCTGCTCCGTGAAATGCTATTTTCATATAAGCCTCCTCCGCCCCCTAAAGGGGGAACCTGAAGACTCCGACCTTTGAGGGTTAGTTTTAATTATTGATATTACTTTTTTGATTTGAATGACCATGTAATATAAAATTCAGCTACCAACTCCCCCGCTTTGTTTTTTCCAATTGTCTTTGCTCTTATTGTTCTTGCTTCACCGGTTGCTACAGCTTCTTCTATCATTCTTTTAATTTCTAATCCTTCCTCACAAGCAAAGGTGGTTTTATCCGTTGCCTTTTTAAAATATTCCCCTTCAGTTTTTATGACCAGCATACTTACTGCTGGCTTTCTTTTATATAAATGACCTAATGCCAATGCACCTGTGCTCATTTCTGCGGCCATGCTTAAACATGCAAAATAGGTGCTGCGAAATGGATTTTGTGAAAACCATTTGAAAGGAACTGACACTTCACATTTATTTTCATCAAGGCTTTTTACTCTTACACCGGAAAAATAGGCACTTGGCAATTTAGAAAGCAAAAACATCCTGAACTTTAACGGACTGGTCATCTGTTTGGAAAATAATTGAAAGTTTGATTCCATTATTGCTCTTTATATTGAGAAGGATCTAATGCTTTTTTACTCCAATCGGTAAAAAATGATTTGACTTTTTCACGTTCATAAGATGTTTTTCCATCTTCAAGATACCATGAATTTTGGGTATGCAGCAAGTTACCTTCCCCATCCAATATTAAAAAAACAGGGAAGCCAAAACGTTGGGGGAAATTGTATTTCGTTAAAAGCTTTGCGTTATAATTTTCTTTGCTATAATTTAAATGATAAACAACATAGTTTGCATTCATCAATGAATCAAGCTGCGCATCCTTTGTCACAAACTCATGAAATCTTGCACACCAGATACACCAGTTGCCGCCAATTTGTATAAGAACTTGTTTACCGGATCTTTTTGCTTCGCTTACTGCACTGGCAATTTCTGTTTCTGCTTTTTCATCGGGTTTATAAAGGCTGAATTTTTTCATGTCCTGTGAGACAGCAACAAAAGAAAAAAACAATAAAAGATTTGTTATAAAAATTCTTTGGAAGTGTCTCATAGTTTTGCTCCTGAACTCTTGAACAAGGTCAAGATTTTAAAAAAAATATTTGTAAAAGTACAGAATGATTTATCTTTTCGTCCGATAGTTTTAGAAACAACAATCCACCAAAACCACCAAACATGAAACTGCTTAAGAAGATCTTGAAATGGACAGGCCTTACCATTTTAACCCTCGTAGTAATTTTTGTTATCATTGTTTTTTCTTTACAAAACAAGAAATTTGATGCTCCCTTCCCGAATCTTCATGCAACTAATGACAGCGCCACTATAGCGAGAGGAAAATACCTTGCTTATGGACCAGCGCATTGTTCAGGCTGTCATACTCCTAAAGAAGATCATGAAAAAATAAATATGGGCGAAGAACTTCCATTAAAAGGAGGACTCAATTTTGATCTGCCTATTGGAACATTATATTCAAAAAACATTACACCCGATGATGAAACCGGTATTGGCAAATTACCTGATTCAGTGATCGCACGTTCACTCAGGTATGGAGTTGCCCGTGATGGAAGGGCCCTGTTTGATTTTATGCCCTTTCATAACCTAAGTGACGAGGACCTGGTAGCAGTCCTTTCTTTTTTAAGATCGCAAGCTCCTGTGAAAAATAAGGTAACCGATAATGAATTAAACTTTATGGGAAAGGCCGTAAAAGCATTTTTAATAAAACCCGTCGGACCCGATGGTGAAGTAGCAAAAACAATAACACCTGATACTACGGCTGCCTATGGAAAATATCTTTCTCACTATGTGACTAATTGCCGCGGTTGTCACACTAACCGTAGTCTTATGACAGGCGAATACACAGGGCCTTTTTTTGCAGGCGGTTTAAAGCTTGAAGCAGATGATGGTTCTTATTGTGTAACTCCAAATCTTACTCCGGATAAAGAAACAGGGAAAATGACCGGATGGACAGAGCAACAATTTATAGACAGGTTCCGATTGAAAAAAATTATTGCAAAATCAGATATGCCCTGGGATCAGTTTAGAAAAATGAGTGATAGTGATCTGAAAGCAATTTACCAGTATCTTATCAGCCTGGAGCCTGTCAAGAATGCTACCGGCCCTACTTATGTAGCTGCTGCGAGTACAAAAAAATGACCAGCTGATATTTTAAGAGATCTCTATTTGGTTTATTAATAGATCTTCTAACTCATCTCTTTTGCGAATGAGATAAGCTTCGCCATCTATTACCATTACTTCGGCGGGTTTGAACCTTGAGTTGTAATGCGAGGACATTTCAAAACAATAGGCCCCGGCGTTTCTAAAAACAAGAAGATCGCCTTCATGTACTTCTGGCAACTGACGATCTTCAGCAAATGTGTCAGTCTCGCAAATATTCCCAACTACATTATAGTTTCTTTTTTCACCAGTTACATTTGAAATATTCTCAATTTCATGATAAGCTCCGTAAAACATTGGCCTGATCAAATGATTGAGACCACTGTTTACACCAGCAAAAATTTTATTACCAGCATTCTTAATAACATTCACAGTTGTAATAAAGTAACCGGCTTCACTTACAATAAATTTTCCCGGCTCAAACCAAACCTGGAAATGACGATCATATTTTTTCTCGTACCAGTCAAATTCTTCTTTTACTTTTTTACCGAGTAGTGGAATATCGGTTCCCTCTTCTCCGGGCATATAAGGCACTTTGAATCCGCCACCAAGATCGATGACTTGCAGATCAGGGAAATGTTGTGCCACTTCAAATAATACTTCTATGCCTTTAGCAAATACTTCCACATCTTTTATTTCGCTTCCAGTATGAATATGTAATGTTCTAATGTGCAAATTGGTCTCTTTGATGACATCAAGCACTTCCTTGATACTTTCAAGCGGAACACCAAATTTGCTATCAACATGGCCAGTAGAAATTTTCAAATTGCCCCCGGCCATAATATTCGGCCGCAAACGAACACCAACAGGATAAGTGTGTCCAAATTTTTTACCGAATTTTTTTAGATTTGAAATGCTGTCTATATTAATATGAACTCCCAGGCTTTTTGCTTCTTCTATTTCTTCAAAAGCAATGTTGTTTGATGTATAAAGAATATTCTGTGGTTCAAAGCCTGCTTTCAATGCCAACTTTACTTCGTTAATGGAACTGCAATCTATATTACAACCAATGGAAAGGATATATTTAAGTATACTGATATTAGTCAATGCTTTTGCAGCATAGAAAAACTTTGTATCAACGCCGTCAAAAGCAGTCAATAATTTATCATACTGCTCTTTTATTCTTTCTGCATGATAAACATAAACGGGAGTACCGAATTGCTTTGCAATACTATCTAATTGTTCCGGGGAAAGTTGTTGCGACATGGTGGCGAAGATAGGAACACGGATGACACGGATTTAATGGATATGCACTGATTTTTTTCTCAATCAATAAAACCTTTTTAAGATATCAAATGATAACTACATCAGTATTTGGTATTGGATGTATAACTCTCCGCCATAGGCGGATTGGAGGTTTAACTCTCCCCTCCTTCCTGCTCATCTTTATTTTCTATCAATTCTCCGCTTTCTGTTACGGCAAGATTAGTAGGTTCTTCTGAAGGCGCAGGAGTAGCTTCCGTTTCCGTATTTGCCGATTCAGACATAAAATCTGCTTCGTTAACAATAGTTGGTTCAATAATTTGTTCAGCTAACACTTCTTTGATCTTTGGCAGATCTTCCGGAGTATTAATGCCAAAATAATCCATGAAACTTTTTGAAGTTGCGTAAACCAGCGGATGGCCTGGCATTGTTTCATTACGTCCGCTGATAACAATAAGTTCTTTCTCGAGTAATTTTTGAATGGCATAATCCGCACTTACCCCTCTTATCGCTTCCACCTGGCCCTTGGTTACTGGTTGCTTATAAGCAATGATGGAAAGTGTTTCCATTGCTGCAGCAGAAAGTTTTTTCAAAAACTTATCACCATTTAATTGGGCAATAGTTTTATGATAGTCCTTTTTAGTAAGGAATTGCCAGCCACCGCCGCTTTGTATCACTTCAAATGGATAAAATTCTGCTTTATACTTTTCAACGATCCCTTCTAAAGAGGTTTCAACCTGGTCAAGCGAAACTTTTTCATCCATAAAAGAAAAAGCGTTATTAGCAAGATCAACGATCTCCATTGTCGTCAATGGCTTATCACTTGCAAATATGAGTGCTTCGATGTGGGGTATGAGATTATTAATTTCCATAATTGAATGTGCAAATTAGCAGATTAGCAAATGTGCAAATTATACTTGAGAGTTGTACAAATTAATACTCACATTTGCACATTTTCTCATTTGCATATTTTCAAATTATCCCTGCAATGCTGCTGCACCACTTACGATCTCTGTAAGTTCAGTAGTGATCGCAGCCTGTCTTGCACGGTTGTAAGAAATTTTTAATGCACGCAACATTTCCTGGGCATTATCGCTGGCCTTATCCATCGCGGTCATCCTTGCTCCGTGTTCAGATGCGTTTGAATCAAGAACTGCTTTATATAATTGTGTATTGAGGATTTTTGGCATCAGCTCGGCGATCAAGTCTTCTTTTGAAGGATCATAAATAAAATCAGCTTTTGTAGCGCCGGCTTTTGCTTCTACTTTAGGAATCGGTAAAAATCTTTCTACTTCAAATCGTTGTGTGGCTGCATTTTTAAACTGGCTATAAATAACTTCCACTACATCAAATTCACCGATCTCAAAGCTTTTCATTGCATCCTGTGCAGCTTTTTGTACATTTTCAAAATTCAGATTGAGAAAAATATCTTTATATTTTTCGGTTACATTGTAACGGATCTTTAAAAAATGCTCATATCCTTTTTTACCAATGGTCCAGATAACAACATTTCCTTTTTTAAATTGATCAGGATATCTTTCGTTGATGGTTGCTTTTGCAAGTTTAATAAGGTTGGCATTAAATGCGCCGCAAAGTCCGCGATCACTGGTAATAACGATCAGCAATACTTTTTGAACTGGTCTCTCTGACGCAAGTGCCATGCCTGCACCGCCGCCGGCATTACTAACGATATTGCTCAGCATTTCCTGCATCTTGCTTGCATAAGGACGCATTTGAATAATTGCATCCTGTGCACGACGCAGTTTGGCAGCACTCACCATTTTCATTGCCTTGGTAATTTGCTGTGTACTTTGTACTGACTTGATACGGTTACGAACTTCTTTTAATTGACCAGCCATGACTTAATTTCAGATTTAAGATTGCAGATTTCGGATTTATTAGCCCAGCTTTTGTAACTCTATTCAAAGGCTGTTGCGTCGCACTCTTGGACTACATTAATTCTATTCATCATCATCAGAGTGCTTCTCAACTCCCCTTTAGGGGACGGGGGCAAATCGGCCGCAAAAGTACGGGCTTAGGGGTAAAAAACCAGAGGATTTTTTTAAGAAGAAATACACGAAGACCTAAGCTGCAAGACACCCATTTCCACAATTTTTAGCCGGTTCTGCCCGTTTAAATGCCGAACTTCATTCTCCCCGAATGTTTAACTGCTTTATATACCGTAAAAGGTTATTGACAGTTTTCCTCGCTTTAATAACGAAGTCTGGTTTAGCCCAGACCTCACCTACACAAAACTTTTCATTAAATGATTCACTGAAATTTAAAAAGAGCAATTTCAGCATTGAAGTTGTTGCATCCATTCTTCCTAAAGCAAAAATTACCGGGAATGAGGACAACAAATACCATTTAAAATCTCATTTACAATCTTCATTTGATTTAGGAATAAACTATATACTTTACTTAAATAAATATTTAATCATTTCAACCGGCTTGCATTTTATTGTTGGTAAAAGAAATTTCTTTGCAGATATCCCGTCTGAAGATATAAATAACTGGGATGGTCGGAATATAATTGAAGACAAAGAGCTTTGGGGCTCTTTTCGGATTCCTTTATTAATTGAAAAGAAATTGCCTGGTAAAAAGCTTAATTGGTGGTCTATCAAAGCCGGACTTAATCTTCGCTATAGTGGTCTAATGTCTGATGAATCAAATGAATACATATTAGTATATCCTCCACCAGTTAGCATATTCAATTCAGAAATCTCTGCAAGAAATAATGGAATACCATGGATTACTTTTCTTGGAGGTTTATCAAAATCAATTTTATTAAACAATAAAAATGTATTGTCTTTAGGTGTGCAAGTGGATCTCAGCCCAACTTATTTCTTGGAAGGCAATTATGAGATCACGATACCCAATAAACCAGTTACAAGTGGAACTTATAAAATAAGTGGCTCTTCAGTAGGGTTATCAGTTCAATACATTTTTACTGGTATGAATAAGTAAATCGTAAACCCTTACAATTTCACCGAATCCTTCAGCTCAAAATCTCTTTTTAATCCGTAGGTTATCATGAACTTCCCACCTTCTTTGGTGGCCTTTTTAAGCGGCAAATACTGCTCCCTGTAAAATTGGAGGTGGATAGGCCCGTTTATAAGAGCAGAAAGACGATCGGCCCTAATAACAAGCCGGCCGTTTCTTACTGTATCAATATCATTAATATCAACACTTGTAAATGAGGTGTCGGTCAACACCACACTCAGGTAATCAACAGGATCAAGTCCTTTGAAATTGAAAACAAGATCGCCACGGTTCAAAGTCGAAGGGACATCAGGCTCAAGAGAAAAAGGTGTGAATTCAAACTCCTCGCTATATTCCCTGTTATTCAGATCCGTAAAGTTGATCGTATGCTTACCCATAAACGAAACAAGCGGCCGTTGAACTTCATAATACGCACCGGTGACCTTAGCGCTATCCACTTTTAATTGTTCACCATCAAGTATTACTTTGCTCGGTTCATCTAAAACAAGTGTCGTTCCATTTTTGCCACCCATTCGGTATTGCAGGTTAACAGTCACGTCTTCTTTACCTTCTTCAGCCCATACTTCATAATCAAAAAATACCGCATCGGGGTTTACGTCTTTACTGTTTCCAATTTCATTGCTGCTACAGGAAAAAAGAAAAGCCAATGAAACAAGACATATATCTTTTAAACCAAATTGATACTTCATATAATCATTTATTATTAATACTATCGTAGCCGTAAAGTTCCCTAATGAAATGATAAACCGGGAAATTTAATTTAGAAGTCTTCCGTTTTTTTGCCCAGCAAAATTTCTACAAAATACTCGCCGCCGCTTTTTCTCAACCTGAGCCATACCTTGAAATCGTCAAAATCACTGCTGGCTCCGGAAATCGTAAACGCCGATTCTGTTTTATCCTTAGAAGTATCGGGGGGAACAACTTTTCCTGTCAGTTTTTGTTTGCCGGTGAGAAAAGAATTTGTAATAGCCGCTGATTGCAATTGACTTGCCAGTTCATTGTATTTTGCTTTTGCTTTTGCAGCATCGCTTGTTCGCAAAAATTTTGAATAATAGAAAGTGTTCTCATCAAAATCTTCGGCTATTATATTTTTACCCAGGCTTCCGGGTATATTAACAAGGCTATAGGTGAATGTCAGTACGGCATCTTCATCGATCTCCCCTATCTCAGTTAATACATCTTCATCCAGTACGACATCCCCATAGATATTATCAAAAATATCCGGGTAAGACTTGATAGCCGCATTTAATCCTTCAGCAAAATTTTTAGGACTTCCGGAAATAACTTCTCCGGAGGCAGTTGTTACGGATGTAAGTTTCTTTACTACGCCGTCTTCCCAAATTGCGACTGTTAGTCGTCCATTTGTTTCAAGCCTGTAACCATTCCCATTAATTCTTCCTTTCACATAATCGCCAACGAACATGGTACCCTTGTTATTAAAAAAATAAGTTTTACCGGTAAATTCACCATTTACTGCGCCTCCATAATAAGCAGTCTGCTTTGAGAGATCGATATCCAGAATCCGCGGGCCGTTCAAAAGATCATTCTCATAATTTCCTTCGGAATAATATTTATCATATTTAAACCCATAACAATATCCTGAAGCCCCTTTTTCATTTATAGATCCCCAAAAACGGGTGCTATCCCCAATAATTACACCATTTCTCAAATGTCCGCTAACATAATAACCAAAATAACGTTTACTTTTTTTCAGATCGTAATAATAAGAAGAGTCAATAAGTAAATTATCCTTGTTTGTAGGTCCTGCCAAAATATGATCGTCTGTAACTTCCGCAATTAAAGACGGAGATTTTAAAAAACTGGTAAACGAAACCGGCCCAGATTGCACCCAATTATTCTCACTCCACTCTCCTTCATAAAGCTGCTTTGTCTTTATTTCATATTGATAACCCATCCCGTTTTTTTTATGATCCCTATAGATGACATCGCTTATGACGAACCCGTCCGCAAATATTTGAAAACCGCGGCCGGTCAGTTTATCATTGGAAAAACCTCCCATGATCATTTCGTTATCCTTATAAAACAAAATGCCTTTGCCTTCTTTTACTCCATTGACAAAGTCGCCTATATATAATACCCCAGATTCGTTAAGGAAAGATCCTTTACCATTTAGTTTTCCATTCTTCCATTCACCTGAAAGGAATACTCCGTTATCAAAAAACATTGTTCCTTTGCCATTATACATTCCATTCACAAAACTTCCCACATATCTTATTGCATTACCCGACTTATACGTAGCAACACCCATTCCATTGGGTTTGCCATCTTTTATTTCGCCAGTATAGTTAACAGCAACATCCCATCCGTCTTTTATGTTCTCGATCCTTTTTACATTTTGAGCAAATAAAATTGTTGATAGAACTACAAAAAAAAGAGAGGTGGTGATCTTTTTCATTTTGCTTTAATTGTTAGTTTGCAAATTAGCATTACTAAAAATAAAAAACTATAACTTGTTATAAATACCCGAATTGTATTATTCTTCAAAGGTCAACCAGGGTAATATGGCAGGCAAGACTTGAGATTCATACATCCAGGTTGATGAAGGTTAGTTAAAGATTATATAAGAAGCAGAAACCAACTAGTGTGTTTAACTCAAAGGTTTTCGTGCATGTTTTTCACCAGTTAGTTCGGAATGCTGATTACTAACTCCTGAACAAGAAGCCTTATCTTTGCCACCCTGTCAATTTGGCTCATAAATTATTGTAGCACTTTATTTGACAGCATTTTAAGCCTCGTTTATGAGGATTTAAATACAGAACCCTAATCAAAGAATATTTATGAGTTTTTTTTCGAAACTATTTGGCGGCAGCAAATCGGAAAAGGATGTAAAGAAGATCCAACCTTTTGTCGCAGAGATCAACAAACATTTTGCCTCTTATCAATCATTGACGAATGATCAATTGCGTAATAAGACAGAGGAATTTCGTCAACGAATAAAAGATCATCTTACAGCAATTGATAATGAAATTTCTTCAGCTAATAAAAGAGCAGAAGATCTTCAGTTTAATGACCTCCTTGGCAAAGATGCCATTTACCAGGAAGTTGATAAATTGAAAAAAGACAGGGATAAAAAGATCGAAGAGTCTCTTAAAGAGATCTTGCCTGAAGCATTTGCCGTAGTAAAAGAAACTGCAAAAAGATTTAAGGAGAATACTGAAATAGTTTCTACAGCGACACAAATGGATCGTGACCTAAGTGTAAAAAAAGATTATGTAATAATTGATGGCGATAGATGCATTTTTAAAAATTCATGGTCAGCAGCTGGCGGACAAGTGACATGGAACATGGTGCATTATGATGTGCAATTGATAGGGGGAGTGGTTTTGCACGAGGGAAAAATTTCTGAAATGGCAACAGGTGAAGGTAAAACCCTTGTGTCCACCTTACCTGCGTATTTGAATGCATTGGCTGGCGAAGGGGTGCATATTGTAACTGTAAATGATTACCTGGCCCGTCGTGACCAGGAATGGAACGGAACTATATTTGAGTGGCTTGGTATTACTGTTGATTGTATTGATAAGCACCAGCCAAACACTGATGACAGGAGAAAGGCTTATCTCGCTGATATTACATACGGCACCAATAATGAATTTGGCTTTGATTATCTCCGTGATAACATGGTTCATTCACCTGAAGAAATGGTACAACGCAAACATCATTTTGCGATGGTGGATGAAACCGATAGTGTATTGATCGATGATGCCAGGACTCCATTGATCATTTCCGGACCCATACCAAAAGGTGATGATCAGCAGTATCACATTTTAAAACCAAGGGTACATCAATTGGTGGAAGCGCAGGAAAGAATTGTACGTGGCAACCTTAATGAAGCTAAGAAAAAAATTGCTGAAGGGGATGATGATCCTAAAAGTGGCGGTCTTTATCTTTTCAGAGCTCATCGTGGTTTACCAAAATATGGACCTACCATCAAGTATTTAAGTGAGTCAGGCATTAGAGTAAAAATGCAAAAGACCGAGAATTATTATCTCGCTGATCAGCAAAAAGAAATGCCGAAAGTGGATGATGAGTTACTCTTTCATATTGATGAGAAAAACAATTCAGTTGATCTCACCGATAAAGGCATTGCGATGATCACCAAAACAGGTGAGGATCCTGATTTTTTTGTATTACCAGATATTGGTGTAAGGTTAGCAGAAGTAGAAAGAGCTTATTCCAACCCGGATGAAAAAATGCACCATAAAGAAGAAGCATTAAATGATTTTCGTGTAAAGGCTGATCGTATACATACAGTTCAACAACTTTTGAAAGCTTATACATTATTTTCAAAAGATGTAGAGTATGTAGTAATGGACGGTGCTGTAAAGATCGTAGACGAACAAACGGGTCGTATCCTTGATGGAAGAAGATATTCCGATGGTTTGCATCAGGCTATTGAAGCAAAAGAAAATGTAAAGATCGAAGCTGCTACACAAACTTATGCCACCATCACATTGCAAAATTATTTCCGCATGTATCATAAGCTGGCCGGTATGACGGGTACTGCGGAAACTGAAGCAAAAGAATTATGGGATATATATAAATTGGATGTTGTTACTATTCCGACAAATCTCCCAATGGTTCGTAAAGACCACCAGGATCTTGTTTATAAAACCAAAAGAGAAAAATATAAATCGTCTATTGATGAAATAGAAGCATTACGTAATGCAGGAAGACCGGTACTTGTTGGTACCACTTCAGTTGAAGTAAGTGAATTGCTGAGTAAGATGCTGCAAGTAAAAAAGATCCCGCACAATGTTTTGAATGCAAAACAACATGCCCGAGAAGCGCAGATAGTTGCAGAAGCTGGTTTACCCGGAGCAATTACGATCGCCACTAACATGGCAGGTCGTGGTACTGATATCAAGCTCGGACCAGGCGTAAAAGAAGCCGGTGGCTTAGCGATCATTGGTACAGAGCGTCACGATAGCCGGCGTGTAGACAGGCAGCTTCGGGGTCGTGCAGGTAGACAAGGTGATCCCGGTACTTCACAATTTTATGTTGCATTGGAAGATGATCTGATGCGTATGTTCGGAAGTGAACGTATTGCTAAGATCATGGACAAGCTGGGTTATAAAGAAGGCGAAGTGATACAGCACAGCATGATCACATCAAGCATTGAAAGAGCACAGAAAAAAGTGGAAGAAAACAATTTTGGTATTCGTAAAAGATTACTTGAATATGATGATGTGATGAATAAACAACGAAATGTTGTTTATGGTAAACGTCAGCATGCTTTGTTTGGAGAAAGATTGGCACTTGATATTGATAATGCTTTTTGGGTCGTTGCGGAAGGATTGATCGCCACTTATCGTGAACAGGAAGATTATGAAGGTTTCAAGCTGGATTGTATCGTAAATTTTGGAATGGATACCAAAATTGAGAAAGAAGAATTTTTGAAAGCAGAAGAAAATTCATTGATCGAGAAATTATACAATGAAGCCACAGAAAATTATGACCGCAAAAAAGAAGAACTGAAAAAACAATCACTGCCTGTTTTCAAAAATATTCGTGTATCACAAGGCAATCATATTGAAAACGTAGTGGTACCTTTTAGTGACGGTCGCAAGATCATTAATGTTTTGACCAACCTTCAAAAAACACTTGATACAGGCGGCCAGGAACTTTGTGATGCTCTTGAACGCCATATCACACTTTCCGTTATTGATGATTCATGGAAAGAACATCTGCGTGCAATGGATGACCTGAAGCAAAGCGTGCAAACAGCTTACCTTGAACAAAAAGATCCATTGGTCATCTATAAAATGGAAGCATTCAATTTGTTTAAGAATATGGACAATGAGACGAACAGGAATATTGTTTCGTTTATGTGTCATGCAGCCTTACCACAACAGGAGCAACAGGCTCCGTTGCGTGAAGGACATCGTGAAAAAACCGACCTGAGTAAATTAAAAGCAAATAAGGAAGAGATCGATACAGCGGGACAGGATTATGCAGCAAATGAAAAAGATTATTATGATCCATCCGGCGCTGATGTAAAACAACAGCCGGTAAAAGTGGCGCCAAAGATCGGCAGGAATGATCTTTGCCCTTGTGGAAGTGGAAAGAAGTTTAAGAATTGTCACGGAAAAGAAGCGTAGTCGTTTGTTATCATGTCCCGATAGCTATCGGAAAAGCGAAGGATAAAAATTAATAAAAAAGCATTCATGAAAATGGATGCTTTTTTGTTGTATGCAACTGATTTTCTACTTTTAAACTCTAATCAAAAAATCTTATGCAAAAGCAGGTGATCCTTCTACTTTCCATTTTATTCCTTTTCAATTTTGGATCTACGGGTAATGCACAGGGTAATGCAGGCACTCCTACTCCCTCGGATTGTGGCCCGATCAATCAAACCAAACTAAAAGAAATATTAGTTCAGCTTGGTTATACTCCAAAGGACATTATATCAACTCCGGGAAAAGAAAAATATGAAATAAAGCTTAATAGAGGAGGGTTAGATGTACCCATGGGTCTCGAGATCAGTCCAAGCACGAATTATATATGGCTTACTGTTTTCCTTGGAAAAGCACCATCAGATTCTTCAAAATATTTTAAATTCTTAAAACAAAATTCAAAAATTCAGCCAGCACTTTTTTATGTTACAGATTCCGGTAACATGATGATGGGATTACCGGTCGATAACCGCGGAATAAATAATGCTCTTCTGAAACGTTATACTGAATTTATCGCCGGTAAAGTAGCTGACACAAAAGATACCTGGCAGTAAAAAGCAAATTCATACGTTTATAAAAGCATTCAGATAAAGTGGATGCTTTTATTTTTTTGACCCGTGTAAGTTTTGCAGATCCTCTTCAAACATCTTTCATTGATAATCGCTAAATTTGAAAAAGGCAATTATTGCATTTTTAAGATGAAACATGAACCCATTTTTTCAAAAAATAATAATAGACAGTGTTCTTCGCAATAAGAAACAACTTGCTGAGAAACCCAATTACTCTCCTTATGAATTTGCCAAAGCATATCGTGAATTTAAAATATCAGCTGCTGCATTTTTGAGGGATATTATTTTTATTTTACTAGGAATTTTTTCTGCTGCATTTGGATTAAAAGGTTTTTTGATCCCCAATAATTTTATTGATGGCGGCGCCACAGGCATTGCCCTGCTGATAAGGCAATTAACAGGAGCAAGACTTGGAGTGATGCTTATTTTAGTGAATATCCCGTTCCTGCTTTTGGGATTAGGTGTTATCGGGAAAAATTTTGCGATAAAAGCTACATTGGCAATTACCGGGCTTGCTTTGGCGGCCGCATTTATAAATTTAGACCCGGTAACTGATGATAAGTTGTTGGTGGCGGTCTTTGGCGGATTCTTTCTTGGTGCAGGGATCGGGCTTACTATTCGTGGCGGCGCAGTTATTGATGGCACCGAAGTAGTGGCGCTTTACCTGAGTAAACGATTCGGAACAACCGTTGGTGACATCATCACGATCATAAACATTATAATCTTCGGCATAGCAGCTTATTTTATTTCTATTGACATCGCACTATACGCGATGGTTACTTATTTAGCCGCCTCTAAAACAGTTGATTTTGTGATAGAGGGAATTGAAGAATACACTGGCGTCACTATCATTTCATCGCATAATGAAGAAATAAAAGAAATGATCATCAACAAACTTGGCCGTGGTATCACTGTGTATAAAGGCAAGGGTGGTTTTGGTAAAATGGGACATACTGATGATAAAAATATTATTTATACAGTGATAACAAGACTTGAGATCAGCAAGCTGAATACTGAAATTCAGAAGATCGATCGCAATGCATTTGTGATAATGACAACCATCAAAGACATCAAAGGTGGCATGATCAAAAAGAGAAGATTATCTCATTAACCAGCTGTTCCTTAAATTAATTCCCGTTTATTTATATCTTTAGCGCAGACTCCGAATGAGTTTCTCAGCCAAACCCTGTTTATGTATCAAGCTACTAAGCGAAAAGTTCATATACTGCTCCACCCTGAGCTGGGTGAATCCAAAGCCGATAAATTTGTTAATGCTTTTATCATTATCCTGATCGTACTGAATGTAATTGCCGTGATGCTGGAAACAGTTAAACCGCTTCAAGTAAAGTATGAACGTTTTTTCCACTACTTTGACTTGGTTTCTGTTGGCATTTTTACATTAGAATATGCATTACGTGTTTGGAGTTGCACACACGATCCACGATATAAGGGTAGCATAAAAGGCCGGATAAAATACATGTTAACTCCGGGAGCTCTTATTGATCTTCTTGCATTCTTACCTACTTATTTCCATTCATTCCTGAATTTTGATTTGCGTATCCTGCGGCTTCTTCGTTTTATGCGGTTCTTTAGATTGTTCAGGCTAACTGCATACACTAAGTCAGCACAAATGATCTTTAATGTTTTCAGATCAAGATTGAATGAATTGCTTTTAAGTTTTACCATGGTGCTCTTTTTGATCATCATAGCATCTTGCCTGTTGTTTTTCGCAGAACATAATGCACAGCCAGATGCATTTTCCAGTATACCTGCAACGATGTGGTGGGCAGTGGTTACGCTTACTACTACCGGTTATGGCGATATGTATCCGGTTACTACTATTGGGAGGATTCTAGCTGGCTCGATCATGTTAACAGGTGTGGCTCTCTTTGCTCTGCCTGCTGGTATTATTACTGTAGGTTTTCTTGAAGAATTCAGGTTCGCCAAGAAATATAAAGGTCGAAACTGCCCTCATTGTGGAAAGCCTTTAGATGAACAACATCAACACGAGGATGACGAGATCAATGAAGCTACAAAACCAGTTTAGATCATAAAAAAACCGTCTCGCTAAAAGCGAAACGGTTCTTGCTACTCCTAATTAATATATTAGAATGCTTTCGTCGGTGTAGCCGGTTTCAAATTATATTTTTTGTTGAACCTGTCGTTTAACAATTTGTGTTTATCAGTCAGATCAACTTCTCTTCCTTGTATAAAAGCGTCAGTTACTTTACTAGTTCTCATATCAAGCAGATCACCTTCGCTGATCACTATGTTTGCATCTTTACCCACTTCAATACTTCCTGCTTTATCAGCCACACCCATGATCTTTGCAGCGTTTAAAGTAATTGCCTGTATTGCTTCTTCTTTTGATAACCCATAAGCTGCAGCTGTTCCCGCATTAAATAAAACATTCTTGCCACGAGTTTGAGGATCATCATCTGAAATTGAAAAAACAACTCCTGCTTTTTGCAAAGCAGCTGCTGATTTATATGGCTGATCCACATCATCGTCCTGGGCTGTCGGAAGACTGTGCATTTGATTCAATATAACTGAAACATTATGTTGCTTCAAAAGATCTGCGATCTGCCAACTATCACTGCCGCCAACGATCACCACATCAAAATTGAATTGTTTCACAAAATCGAGTGCGATCAGCATTTGCCGTACAGTATTTCCATGCACATAAAACTTCTGGCTCTTATCAAACAACCCTTTTACCGCTTCAAACTTCAGGTTTGTTTCTTTATGTGCGCCTTCAGCAAAATAAGCTTTCGCTTGTGTGAAGAAAGATTTTAATTCTTCAATTTTAGCTAAGCCTTCTTTTACAGGATCTGAAGTATTTCCCTGCTGCGGACCAAAACGTCCCCCACCGCCACCACCAAATCTTCCAAAATCAGGACGTGGCATTAATGACGGCATATATAAATGCATACCAGCATCAGTTTTTACGGCTGCATCCTGGTAGTTCCATGCATCCAATTGCACAACCGATGATGAACCTGCAAGAAAACTTCCTTGCGGAACAATATTGGCCATCAATACTCCCTGGGAACGAAGTGTATTGATCACTTTTGAATCGGTATTATAAGCAACGATCGATCTTACATTCGGATTCATATCACCGATCTCTCTTACATCTGCGGATGCTCTTATTGAAGATATTTCTACCAGCCCAAGATTACTTACGGGCAAAATGATCCCGGGATAAACCTGCTTTCCTTTTGCGTCAGTAACATTTGAACCCGGAGGCACAGTGATATCTGTACCAACTTTTTCAATCTTGCCATCTTTGATCATAATGGTTCCATTATTGATAACAGTTCCATTGCCAACATGAATGTTCGCATTTGTGATATACATCACACCTTTTTGTGGCGGCGCCGGCATCACTGTCTCTTGCGAAACAGCTGCGAGGAAAAACCCTCCTAATATGATTGAGAAAAATATTTTTTTCATTATAAATATTTTATTGGTTTTCAAGATTATCAACATCAATAGTTAGCAATCCATGACTATGCCCATGCTCGCTGCACGTATGCATAATTTGATAGCTTGGTGTTGCAGGAATTACCGGCGCACCACTCCTCTTTTCACCATTCATTTTTTTGATCAGGCGGGTTCTTTCATTATCCACCCATTTTTGCATCTCCGCATCTTTTGCCCGGTCAAAGTAAATGATGCCATCAACAATAGTATACAATGATTTTGCATAAATGCTTAAAGGATCATCACTCCACACTACTACGTCCGCATCTTTACCAACTTTCAAACTACCAACCCTATCAGCGACATGTAGCATCTTTGCAGGATTCAAGGTAACCATTTTGAAAGCTTCATCTTCTGTAAGATCACCATATTTCATGGTTTTAGCAGCTTCCTGGTTCAGGCGACGAGCCATTTCTGCATCATCAGAATTGATTGCGACATTTAAACCAACTTTATGCATGATCGCTGCATTATAAGGTATCGCATCTTCCACTTCCATTTTGTAAGCCCACCAATCAGCGAAAGTAGATGCATTAGCGCCATGCTTCAGCATTTTATCAGCCACTTTATATCCTTCCAATATATGTGTGAATGTATTTACTTTAAATCCGGCTTTATCAGCAACATCTATCAAACCTGTGATCTCACTTTGCACATAAGAATGACAAGTGATAAATCTTTTATTATCTAAAATTTCCACAAGTGCTTCCAATTCAAGATCACGACGAGGCATCACTGAAGACTTTTTATCCTTGTAATCTGCCCATGCTTTTTTATAATCTTTTGCACGGGTAAATGCATCGATCAATACTTGTTCAACACCCATTCTTGTATCAGGATAACGGGCATTACCTTGTGTAGAAGCAGAACGTTTTACGTTCTCACCCAATGCAAACTTTATAAAGCCATCAGAATTTTTAAATTTCAGCTCTTCTGCATTTGCACCCCAGCGAAGTTTGATCAATTGTGTTTGTCCCCCGATCACATTCGCAGAACCGTGCAGAATATGAGAGCTGGTAACACCACCACTAAGCTGGCGGTATATATTTATATCATCAGGATTTAAATTATCGGTGATCCTAACTTCTGATGTTACACTTTGGGCGCCTTCATTAATTGAAGCAGCCGCAATATGTGAATGTTCATCAATGATACCGGCAGAAACATATTTACCGGTGCCATCTATAACTTTTGCACCAGCATCAGAAAGATTTTTTCCAATTGATGCGATCTTTCCATCTTTTAATAGGATATCACTATTCTGAAGAACGCCTTCTTTTTCATTTGTCCAAATTGTTGCATTCTTTATCAAAATAGTTTCTTGTTTTGGCTGGCTTCCTTCTTCAAAACCAAA
>Ga0184611_1000052_pt1 | contig 20214 bp, 17 predicted proteins | sample PLM3_5_coex_FD_133162 | JGI IMG/M metagenome (GOLD analysis project Ga0184611, IMG submission 133162) | Groundwater sediment microbial communities from an aquifer in East River, Colorado, USA - PLM3_5_coex | ecosystem: Environmental > Terrestrial > Soil > Riparian zone | place: USA: East River...
GCGAATCCCGGCAAAACACAAATGATCAATCATTTTGAAATTACATCCAGTAAAAATTCTAAATGGTATTTAGTTGATCTTCCCGGTTATGGGTTTGCTGTCGTTTCTCAAAAGCAACGGAAGGGGTGGGAGAAAATGATCAATGATTATATCCGGCAAAGAGAAAACCTGGCAAATCTTTTTTTACTAGTCGACAGCAGGCATGAACCACAAAAAAAAGATATTGATTTTATAAATAAGTTAGGGGAGTGGCAAATTCCTTTCTCAATTGTTTTCACCAAATCAGATAAAAATAAGCCAGGTGCTACTGTAAGGAATGTAAATGATTTTATGAAAGCATTGTCGCGAACATGGACCGAGTTGCCTGTTTATTTTGTTAGCTCCGCTACAAAAGGAGATGGTAGAAAAGAGATACTTAATTATATAGAAGTTCTCAACACAAATGTTTAAACTGTGTGTAAAAAAGGGATTTTACCTGTATGAATTGAGGAAATTAACTGTTATCTTGCACCGGATTTAGCCATTGAGTTATGAGGAAAATCTTATCTGAAAGAAATATTGCGGGTCTTTTATTTGTTTTGGTCATTCTTGCTTTTTCTTTTGCCCATGAAGATTCAAAGAAAAGGAGTTTGAACTATAATGTATCTTCGAAATATTTGTCTCCTGACAAAAGAGTCCCTTCTCTTACCGCAGATGCCGCTGTTATAAAAGATGTTGTTGTAAAAGGAAATTAATTCTGATCGATCATCAGTTCACTACTTTATTTGCACAGCTGCTGCTGGCAAAAGCTTCAGGTTTTGCCTTGAAAGCGAAACCCATTCCAAGGATATAACCCATTGCTTCTTTAAGTGCATCATTACTTTTGAAATGAGGATTTGTATTAATATCAGCATGCACTTCCATATCTACATCATATACCGTAAAGAGGTTACAGAGCTCATAAGCGATCTCAATACTCTTAGCTACTTCGAGCAGCATTCTTTCTTTGATGGTGAATTGCTGTTTTGTTTTTTCGTTATGAATGAACATGAAGCCTCCATGCCCTTCCCGTAAAAAAACAATTACAGTAGCAAATTCAGTTTCCTTTCCTTTTACCTGTGAATCGGTGCCGATGCAAACTTTAAGGCGATAGCCTTTTTCAGTTTCCCGTTTTATGGCATTTTCCACGGCTTCATGGATAGGGATCTCTATTGGTTCGCCATTGAATTTTCTCCAACGCATATAAAAAGAGGTTTTTCTAAATTATAGAAAAACCTCGAGACCTCAAAGGGGTACGGATTATTGTTTTGTGAAAGGGTTACCTTTTAATGAATTTTTCACTCCATTGCTGCTCTCCATCGGTAAATCGAATAATGTGGATACCGGTATGAATACTTCCTAAGTCAACGCTGGTATATCCTTTTTCAACTTTTCCTTTTGAAAGCATTCGTCCGCTTTGATCGATGATCTGGTAGTGATAACTTGCCGGGCTATTAACTGTAACATTGTTGCCTGAGATGGTATTACCAACTAATTGTGGTCTTGCAGCTTTACCCGGGCGAATAGCAATGACATTTGAATAATACTCTTTCAAATTATCAAGAGTGATATGCATGCGATAAAGTAAAGGTCGGTTATCAAGAGGATGGTAGCTATAATTACGTAAAGGATTATTTGGTTGATCAAGTGGTGTAAAGGTTATACCATTACTTGATACTTCGATCACTTGCTTCATTACAGGTTTATCGGCTTCGATCACCCAGCTTAATGTATGCATATCGCCATTAAGTCTTCCACGAAGTTCAAGACGACGAATATCTAATATAACAGCATCGGTATAAGTAGCCTGCAAAGAATAAGAGCCAAGACTACCATATTCAGGAGCATAAATATTTCCCTTACCGTCTATGCGCATATAGTAGGTGCCTGCATTAACGAAAGTGTCAATAATAGAGCTAAGGAGATTTCCTGGATTATAAGTACCAATGGAAGCGTAACTGCCATCTAAAACATCCACCTGCAGATCGAGATCGGAACCTGAGTTACCAGTGCCAACATTATATGGTATTGCATTCAACTGTAACCTGGAGAATACAGGCACGGTAATTTTAAAAAGATCTTTGTCATCAGTTTTCTCAATTACACCACTGATCGTTGCCTGGCCGCTGCTATTAAAAACGGCAGAGGTAGCAGTTGCAAATAAATCAGTATGATCATCTGTGCGATATCCAAATCCATTTTCGGTCTTTGTGATAACAGAAAGATCATCTTGGATAATGCCACAACCCAATGAATTTGGACCACTGTTCCATAACGTCATATTTTGATTGTATCCTGCGCCCATGATAGGGGCCCAGCCAATTTCGCCAGATCCCTGTCCCCAATTATAATCAGATAGCATCACACAAGCTGCATTGTAAGAACTTTGATGTCTTAGACCCAATGTATGTCCCGCTTCGTGTGATGCAGCTTCGGCAACATTCTTTACATTGTAGCCAAGCAGAGTTGAAAAAACAAAGCAAGGAGAATTATTCCCCCATGTAAATGAATTTATATAAGCAACACCACCCGCTCCAGAACCATACCATTCGTTTGAAGTGGTGATCACTACACGCATCCTTTTATTATAAGGTGCCGAGTTATATATGGTTTCATTTGTGGTTACATTGATATTAAAGGGACGATAATCTTCTGCGACGCGGTTAAACACTTCGGTAATGGCGGCATCACTAAGACCAGATGAATTACATGTAAATGTACCATTGACATTCCACATCGTCCCGGCTACAGTATGACCATTAAAATCAAGCAATATAACTTTGGAAGCACTTGGATAACTATTAAGATCGGTAACCTGCGATTTTGCTTTAAGAGTACCCGACAACGTAAGGATCAGTAACACGGTTTTGTAGAGATTTTTCATAACAAGGATTTTACGGATTGGGTCATAGTTATAATTGGATAGACTCATGAAAAAATTTACTCATTAACAAGATCATAAAACCCTTTCTTTACAAAATAGTATTGTCCATTTTCCAGGCTGATCTCGTATGCATCGCCATGTTGAAAACTGATGATGCACCCAACGTAGGAATTGGTTCCATCTTCTTTAGTGATCTTGGAAAATGATAAGGCAGCGCCGGGAAAATTTGTTGACCTGATAACAACGCTTGATAAGGTATTGTCAAATTTTGATGCAACCGAGCTAACTACTCCCTGGAAATTCAAATTATTAACGAGTGAAAACGAAACAGGTTTGCCAATTTCTGATTCCAAAAAGGCAGAAAGATCGTTTATACGGCAATTGATTTTATTTGGTAAGTTTTGAAAGAGAGAGGGGCGGTTCATATCCGGTTCTCTAACTGGAGGCGTTTGCGCATTAGATTGCAGGCAAATAAAGAACACGGACAGGCAGATAAAGCCTTTTACAAGGTTTTTCATTGGATACAATTTTTGTTTAAATAGGATATAGACAGACAACAGCATGCTGTTGTAGTTTTCAGGAGGGTTGCGGAATCACCGAACGGTGACAATTATTAAACGACTTTGGGTAAAGTTTATTCTTTATTAATGAAATGAAGTTGAATGTTTTTTTAATAAGTAATAGTACGGCTCGTCACTCGTAGTATTTCTTTCGATCAATTTCAATATTGATTCGTGCTAAGCAATACCAGGGTGCATGCTTCTATTGGCTTAATTCCATTTTTGACAGCAAGATCTGCAAGCTCATCATTTTCTGCTCCCGGGTTAAAGATGATACGCTTAGGTTTTAGCGAGAGTATATAATCATAATATTGTTCCTGGTGATTTGGATTTAAATAAAGAGTGACCGTATCAACATTGTCCCAATCTTTTTTTTCTTTTTCTATTGGAACATCAGCCACCATTGAATTTTTTTTACCTATTGCAACTACGGGATGTCCATGACTTCTTAAACGATTAACCGCAAGATAGCTATAGCGGGAAGGATTGTCAGAAGCGCCCAGCACTAATGTCTTTTTACTTTCATTCATTTTTCCAGATATAAAATACAAATATCAGAAAAGATGATATTGTTTGCGTGGTACTTTACTAATAATATCAGCCAATGCTTTTTCTAATAATGGATGTTTGAACTGAAAACCTGTTTCCAGGATTCTTGTTGGAAGTACCCAACGGCTTTTCAAAACAAGCTCGAGCTCAGTTCCTATTAACGGTGCGCCAATTTGTAACATCCATTTATAAGCCGGCAACCCGATAATATGACCAGTCACTTTTCTGAATATTCTCATAAACTCTTCATTCGTTGCAGGGTTTGGAGAACTGGAGTTATAAGTACCATTGATCTCTTTATGTTCATATATCCATTCGATCATCCGGCAAGTATCTTCAATATGTACCCAGCTATACATTTGTTTGCCGCTTGCTTGTTTACCACCTAATCCGAATTTTAATAAATTAAAGTAAGGAATTAAAATGCCGCCGGGTCCTAATGTAATGGCCATTCTTAACGCAACCTTTCTCGTTTGTGGAGTTTGTTGATCATAAAAAGTTTTTTCCCAACGCTTACAAACCTGTACGGAAAAGTCATCGTGAAACTCACTGGTATATTCATCCTGCGGCCTGTCCATAGCATGCCGGTAAATTGTTGCAGATGATGCGTTGATCCAAAGTGAGGGTGGCCGATCGCATTTAATAATGGCTTCACCAATTGCTTTTACTGCATCTGTGCGACTATCAAATATTTCATTTTTATTTTTTTCGTTATACCGGCAGTTAACAGATTTCCCTGCGAGATTAATTACCAGGTCCGCATCATTCATTTCATTTGCCCATTCACTTACAGTTTTTCCATCCCATTTTATGTAGGACACATTTTTTAGATCACTTGCAGATAACGAATCATAATCGTTTCTGTTTGTTTTTTCACTAACCTGGCGGGTAAGGATAATTATTTTATTTTCTTTACCAAAGTATTTTGTCATTTCCTGGCCCATAAATCCTGTGCCACCTGCAAGTATGATTTTTTTATTTTTCATTATAGTAAAAATTAGTGAAACAGAAATAGAATAAAACCAGTAAGGCTAAGCAAATTCATGCTTACGATCCATTTATTGTTTAATAAAACTCCGGCATACTCCATTCTTCTCAGGTACTCTTTAAAAATAAATGCTGCTATAAGAATTAGCCATGCCGTAGCCAGCCATTCTGAATCAAAAATAAACCGGATGATCATTAACGGCGTAAGTAAAATGATAACCAATAAAGCCAGCATATTTATCTGCCCGAGATATTCATAACCTTTTGCTTTAGGGAAATTAAATGCCAGCGTGCAATTAATGATGACAAAAGCAAAATGAGCAGCTTGTAATTCATAAAGATCTAAATGATAGTAAGACAATTTGCTGAATAAATTGTTTTGAAAAGGATAAAGCATAAGCGTATTAAAAACTAAGCAGACTGCCATAAAGATAAACCGGTATAAATAATTGTTATCAGGCGAACAATCAATACTTCCGGGACCGCATTTTTTTGCAACAATAACTTTGCGGTTATAAGAAATAAGTTTGTAGATCTTTTTCAGTAACCATTTTAAGGGGGCGAGGTTCCCGGTGGCTTTTATAAAAGGTATTCTTTGATCAAGAATTTCAAGCAAGGCATCAATGCCATACACCACATTGTTTGTTGATGTATCTAATAATGGTATCTCATTCCGGCCTTTATCAAAATCAATTTTAGAAAGTAAATTAACATCAAGCGTTGAAAATGGTTTTCGTCCTTCAGCATTTAGAAAACCATATTTCACAAAAAGTCCCGAATACCAGGTACACAAAGGACATTTATCATCGTAAACAAGGATCTTATTTTTCATGATCAGTGTTTTGATTTGGTTAATCCATCCAATTCATCACGTAGTAAAAAGAACTGAATGAGATCTTTATAAATTTTCAAATAATAGATGGCTATAAGTACAGCACCTGACATGGCGATCCAATAGAATACCTGGACATTACCGGTATCAAATGTTCTCTCTATATACCATGATAGGAAAAGGATAGTGAGATCTGCAATGCAACAACTCCAGTAAGTCCATATTTGGCTACTATGGCCTGAATGGACAAATGCTTTTGTATTAAAAACAGCACTGAGTAGTTGCCAGCATCCGAGGATAAATAAGCCTGCTAAAAAGCCATAAAAAAACAGAACCGGGATGGATAAAAGCATCAATGACCCGAGGATCAATTGTCCGTAATAATCTATTTTTCTCATTAGTTTCATATCGAGTATTTTAAAGTTTCAGAAAGAAATGAAACAACATTACCAAATAAAAACCGGTCGCCCGGTTCGCTATCGTTTCAGCTTCTTTTATTTAAAGATCTTCATCAGGTTGCTCACAAACCAATTCTCTTCTGCTTTTATCATTACATCAAGCGTTTTATCAGCCTGCAATCCTAAACGTTTTATACTGCTCACCGTATCCACAAATGTTTTTACTTTTTTATCTTTTTTATCACCTTCAACATCTTCCAGTTTATCGAGCAATTGCATCATTGGTTCAAGCTCTCTTTTTTTCCTTTCTTTTACGATCTGCTTTACCACCTTCCAAATATCTTTTTCAGCAGTAAAATATTCTTTTCTTTCGCCTGGCAGGATCACCCTTTCCACCAGTCCCCAATTGATCAATTCACGGATATTCATATTTGTATTTCCCCGGCTTATATTGAGATCTTCCATGATATCATCCTGTGTCAGGGGGTCGGGACTGATCAATAAAAGGGCATGTATCTGTGCCATTGTGCGGTTGATCCCCCAATGCGTTCCAAATGCACCCCAACTGCTGATGAATTGCTGTTTTGCTTCCGGTAGTTTCATATCTCAAAGCTAAGAGATATGTTTCGAACTTTCAAAAAATATTGAAAATATATTTTGAAAAAATAACCAGCCAATAGCCAGTTATAAATGATCAGCTTTCTTCAAAATTATCTTCCTGGGCAAATAAATTGAATAAATGCCCGGTTATCCAAAGTAAGCCGGCTGTAATGATTGAAATTATGGAAACCTTAAAGAATATTTCAGTGTAAATATCATTCAAAAGAAGAAGAAGCAAGCTGAACAAAAAGATAAACACTCCTTCGTACAAAAAAATGTCAAAAACTTTATTATAATATTTCATAGGTTTTTAGCTGTGATATTAAAAATACACAACGCCCAAACTTAAAAAGAAATTTTAAAGGGCAATTTTTTTAATTAAGTGGAAGTACTATATTAAAATGAATTCCTCATAGTTGATTTTCTATGAGTAATTCCTAATTGACAAAAAAAGTATATTTGGTTAGATCAGACCAGCATCCCGATCGGGTTTTCCATAAACTTCTTAACAGTTTGAAGGAAAGCTGCACCAACTGCTCCGTCAACACTGCGATGATCACAACTCATTGTTACTTTCATAACATTTGTGACCCCAAACCCTTCTCCTTTCTTTACAACGATCTCTTTTATCTTTCCAACTGCCAGTATACAACTATCAGGGGGATTAATGATCGCAGTGAACTCTTCTATATCCATCATGCCAAGATTACTGATGGTAAAAGTATTGCCGCTAAATTCATGTGGTTGCAATTTTTTATCTTTTGCCTTGCCATAAAGCTCTTTTGCTTCGGCTGCTATTTGTGAGAATGATTTTTGATCAGCAAATTTTATTACCGGTACGATCAATCCTTCCGGTACCGCCACCGCACTTCCGATATGAATATGTTGATAGGTTCTTATGAAATCACCCATCCATGATGAATTAACTGCAGGATGTTGGCGCAAAGCCATAGCACATGCCTTGATCAACATATCCTGGAAAGAAATTTTTACAGGGCTGAATTCATTCATCTGTACACGGGCTGACATCGCATTATCCATATTGATCTCCATGGTGAGATAAAAATGCGGGGCGGCAAACATGCTTTCACCCAAACGGCGGGCAATTGTTTTCCGCATTTGACTATTTGGAGTATCAACAAACTTCTCTTCAGTTGTAGGAGTGAATTTCGCAACAGGTTGCTGACTACTGGTTGCCGGAGTGGCAGTTTTAGACTGTGGTCTGTCGACCGTTGTCTGTGGACTAAAACTATCAACATCAGCTTTTACAATTCTTCCACCATCACCACTTCCATGCACTGCTTTCAGATCGATCCCTTTTTCTTTTGCTAACTTTTTTGCAAGCGGAGAAGCTTTCATTCTGCCATTGCCATTCGAATGTTGTTCATTGCCTGTTGTTGGTGCAGCGGTTGCTTTTTCTGATTCAGCTTTCGAACTTTCAGAGGAAGACTGATGACTGTCAACTGTTGACTGTTTGCTAACTCCGCCTTTCGCGGCAGCTACCACAGCATCAACATCCACTTTACCTTTTTCACCAATAATGCATAACAGGTCATTTACCTGGATCTTTTCACCTTTTGCAGCGCCCTGGTATAATAATGTTCCATTTTTATAACTCTCTAATTCCATTGTGGCTTTATCCGTTTCGATCTCAGCAAGGATATCTCCTTTCTTTACTTTATCTCCTACATTCTTATGCCATGCCGCAATCACGCCTTCGGTCATTGTATCACTTAATCTTGGCATCAACACAACTTCTTCCATTTTCGAAATATCAATTGCTGTGGCTGTTGCCGATTCATTACTCATTGCCGGTTGTTTGGTTGTTGATTTTGCTGCTTCTTTTTTAGGCTCAGCTTTTTTAGGACTCTCGCTTTTTTCACTTGCCTGTCCGCCGCCTTTCGTTAATGAAGAAATATCTTCACCCGGTGCACCAATGATCGCAAGCAGGTCGTTTACCTGCAGCTTGCCACCTTTTTCAGTACCGATATGCAGCAGCGTTCCATCTTTATAGCTTTCTAATTCCATTGTGGCTTTATCGGTTTCCACTTCTGCAAGCAAGTCGCCTTTTTTCACTTTATCGCCAACTTTTTTATGCCATGCAGCAATCACACCTTCAGTCATGGTATCGCTCAATCGGGGCATTAATATCACTTCTGCCATAACGTATTCAATTGTGCGCCGAAATTAAGGCAAAATGACGAATTATCGGGTATGCTGGCTCGGACCCAACTAAAGAAGATTACTGTGAAAATCTGCTTTTGAATAGGGGCGGAATCGGCCAATATCCATAAAATATATATATTCAATCATTATTTAAAACTTAGAATCTTTATGAGCGATCTAAATTTTAACTACCCGGCTAATCCTGTTAACGTTCCAGACTCGGTTACAGAACCAAAAATTTCATTCAAAAAAGAAGTAACACGAGTTATGGGTAACATCCTGTTATTTTTTATTGTTTATATTATTCTTTTTCTTTTATCCATCGGCCTTATTATCGCATGTTTTTATGGGGGCTTTGCTATTATAGTTGCTGTACCAAGACTGGTAACTATCCTTGCCGGACTTGGTTTGATCGGTCTTGGCGTTATGGTATTTGTTTTTTTAATAAAATTTTTATTCGCGGTTACCCGGTATGATCGTTCGGGAATTATTGAAGTGAAAGAAGAAGAACAACCTAAATTATTTGCTTTTATACGACAGTTAACAAAAGATACCCAAACCCCATTTCCCAAAAAGATCTTCATCTCACCTGAAGTAAATGCATGTGTTTTTTATGACTCAAGCTTCTGGAGTATGTTTCTGCCAATAAAGAAAAACCTGCAGATTGGCCTTGGTCTTGTGAATTCCCTTAATGTAAGTGAGTTTAAAGCAGTAATGGCTCATGAGTTTGGCCATTTCTCGCAACGCAGCATGAAGCTGGGTAGTTTTGTTTACAATGTAAATCGTATTATACACAACATGCTATTCGAAAATAAAGGCTATGCAGACTTTCTTTCCAGTTGGGGCAGTATTAGCGGCATCCTGGCAATATTTGCGAACATAACCGTCTTCATTGCACAGGGCATACAATATATTTTACGACAAATGTATGGGCTCATTAATAAAGGATATATGCGTTTATCAAGAGAGATGGAGTTTCATGCAGATGCGGTGGCGGCCAGTGTAAGCGGTGGTAATAACCTGGTCACTGCATTGCATAGGGTAGAAATGGCAGATTATGGTTATAACTATACTCTAGAGAAATGTAATGAGCTTTACAGGCAAAAAAAGATCAGTGCGAACATTTATTCAAACCAGGTTTCAGTGTTTCAGAAAATAGCTATGGACTTTAAGCTTCCTGTTGAGAATGGGGTGCCGGTAGTAAATGATGATTTTTTAAGAGGTCATAAATTATCAAGAATAAACTACAAAGACCAATGGGCATCCCATCCAACAACCGAAGACCGTGAAGAACAATTGCTTGGATTGGGTGTAACTGTCGAGCCTGTTCATAAGTCTGCCTGGATACTATTTGAAAATGTAGAACAATTACAAACCCAGTTAACCCAAAAAATTTATGAAAACGCGGTGAAAAGTGATGATATAGTTACTATCAATGAAAAAGAATTTAATGAAAAGATAAATGAAGAAACCAAAACCTTCTCGTTCCCTGATGAGTACAAAAATTTTTATGATGCCAGGCAAGTTGTCCCCATCAATGAATCAGATTTTACAAGTACAAATGGTACAATAACCCTGGATGATCTGTTGTCTGCAGAAAATATTTCTTTGCCTAAACAAATAAAAGCAATAGCGTCCGATATAGAGGTGCTTAAAGCAATAGGTTTAAAACACATACAGGTTAAAACTTTTGATTTTGATGGAATAAAATACGGTAGTGGCGAAGCTGCAAGTGTAGCGGAAAAATTAGAAATTGAACATGAACAACTAAAAAGCAGGCTGCAAAATATCGATAAGCAATTGATCCAATTTTTTTACAGACAGGCTTTAACAAAAGAAAATGACGCAGCAACTGAGCTGAAAGAAAAATATATGGCATATTTTAGATTTAGAAATAAAGCAGATGATTTTTTGAAGCAAATAAATACAATGCTTGAAAGCCTGCAACGGATCTATAGTGGCGAAACATTAACAATCGAAGTAATAGATTCTACTATTGGCACTTTAAAGAATATACATGAACCACTTTTTAAAGATTGGTTGAAATACTGGTTATCGGTGGATGCATTTGCACTTGACCAGGAAACAAAAGGCACTGCTGAGAAATTTATAACTTCTGATTATAAATATTTTGCTGCAAATTCTTTTTTTGATAACGAATTGATCGAGCTTAATAAGCTATGTAATGATGGCTGGAGTTCAGTTAGTAATTTCTTATTTCTGCAATTCAAATCTATACTTGAATTGCAATTAAGATTAAAATAACGAAGCTTTGAAATTTTTTTAATAATCCAGTTCCAATCGTAAACGATCTTTCAACTCTTTTACCAGCGGATACCTTTCGGTCATTTTTAAAAATTGCTCACGGGAAGTGAGGGGTATGCCGACGGGGATTTTTTCTTCTTTGTTTTCTTCCATTACAATAAAAAACTGGAGAAGATCATTATGAAGTTTCTCCCGCAAAAATTGGGAAGCTTTTTGTCCGCCCTGTTCTATAAAACGAAATTGAATATTGTTAGTGACGATCGCAATAAAACTATTGGCATCCTGGATCTTCAATTCTGCCATATCGAAATTGGTACCAGCAGGATTTTTTTCACTTTTCAATTTCTGTACATATTCATTCCACGCAGCTTGCAAACTTTCCAGCTCAAGTGGGGTGCTGATAGCATCACTTCCATTCCCATTATTGCCATTGTCTTTAACCTTTTTCCTTATTTCTTCAAGTTTAGAAAGTTTTGTGGTTTGAGGTTTGGGGTTTGTCCTTAAGGATTCCTTTGGAGAAGTTTGAGGTTCTACTGACTTATAATTTTGGGGATCTTCTTTTACAAGCGAAGTTTCAATAAGCAATTTTGCTTCTGATTGCTGACTCCTGGCTCCCGGTCCGATAGCTATCGGGTCCCGACTCTTTATTTCTGTCCCGAAAGCTTTCGGGATTTGACTTTCAACTTTAAACGGTTTGATCGCTGCTGTTCTGAATGCAAGACTTGATTCAACTACTTTTTTTTTACTTATTCCACCGGCATCTGAAGAAATTTCAATAGCCTGTTGAAGGTAACAAAGTTTTATTATTACAAGCTCTACATGAAGTCGTTTGTTGCGAGCCGACTTGTAATTTATTTCTGCTTCATTTATAATATTCAAAGCACTGATTAGAAAAGAAGGTGCAATATTTTTTGCAGTTGACGTATATTTTTCCCTGAAACTTTCTACTGCTTCGAGCAAACCCGCCACTTTTTCATCCTTACAAACAAGCAGGTTGCGGATAAATTCAGCAAAGCCATTTAATACGAGGTCACCTTCAAATCCTTTTTTATTAATGTCATCATATAATAACATGGCACCGGAAAGATCTTGATTCAGCATGCAATCGATCAGCTTGAAATAATAATCAGCATCGAGGATATTAAGATGTTCAAGCGTATTTTGGTAAGTCAGTTTGCCATTTGTAAAACTCACAATTTTATCCATGATGCTAAGCGCATCCCGCATACAACCTTCACTTTTCTGGGCTATTACCTGCAAAGCAGCTTTTTCTGCTTTTATTTCTTCCTTCTCACAAATTTCCTGCAGATGGACAACTGTATCATTATTGGTGATCCGTTTGAAATCAAAAATTTGACAACGGCTTAAGATCGTCGGAAGTATTTTATGTTTCTCAGTTGTCGCTAAAATAAAAATTGCATAGGGCGGGGGTTCTTCCAATGTTTTCAAAAAAGCATTGAATGCCGATGAGCTTAGCATGTGAACCTCGTCAATGATATATACTTTGTATTTACCAGCCTGTGGTGCAAAACGGACCTGGTCAACCAGCGTTCTTATATCGTCAACAGAATTATTGCTGGCAGCATCAAGCTCATGAATGTTCATCGATGTTCCTTCATTGAAGGAGATACATGATTGACACTTGTTACATGCTTCGCCATCTTTTGTTTGATGCTCACAGTTAATTGTTTTGGCAAGAATACGGGCACAGGTTGTTTTACCAACACCTCTTGGACCGCAGAAAAGAAATGCATGTGCAAGCTGGTTATGCCTGATCGCATTTTTAAGCGTAGTGGTAATATGCGATTGGCCCACTACCGTATCAAAAGTCTGTGGTCTGTATTTTCTGGCTGAAACAACGAATTTATCCATCAAGTATGTTCTAAGTATTAAGTGTTAAGTCCCAGAGCAAATGTAAATAATTGGCAGGTAAACAACTTATAACTTACAACTTAGAACTAAGAACTTTTACACAAGAATGGGGTGTCGTTTAAATTCCTTTGTTTGATCAAAATAGTAACGGTAAGTACTGAGTATGCGACTGCGATAAGTGCCAAGTGCTTCGGCTACATTTACCATTTTTGGATTGAATTCCCCGATCCATTGCATTTCATAATCGTCATATAGAGGGTCGCCTAAAACATAGTGGCCGTTTTCTTTTTTTAATTTTTGAATGACCTTGGCACCTTCAACTATTATATAACTATCCACACCTTTTCCCTGGAACTCAGGCACAATGCCAAAAACCAATCCTGTGAATTTTCTATTTTTTTTGGTTGCTTTTACCCAAAGAAATTTCAGTTTATGAAAGATGCCGAAGCCGCCATCGAGATGTTTAAACCATTGATTAAGATCCGGCAGGTTGATCCATATTCCAATTGGTTCGTTCTTATAATAGGCAAACCAGCAAAGGCGTTCATCCAATACAGGTTTCATACTTTTAAACATTTTCAAAACCACCCTTTCTTCCAATTGCTTTAGACCGCCATGCCCGGCCCATGCTTTATTGTAAGCGATCGTAAAATCAGCCGCAAATTTTTCTAACTGATCCTTTTTTATATATGTCGCACTGTAATTGGGATCCTTTTCACATTCATCATGCCGGGCATAAAATTTTTCATGAATGAGTTTATTTGTTTTCATTGAGAAACAGATCTGGTTAAAATAGTTTTTGAAACCATAGTTTTCAAAAAGCTCCTGGTAATAAGGCGGGTTAAAATTCATGCAATACATTGGGGGGGTCTCATGTCCTTTTACCACCAGGCCCCACCAGCGGTCTCTTTCACCAAAATTGATCGGGCCATCCATTGCCTGCATTCCTTTCTGCATGAGCCAATGTTTGGCTACATTAAAAAGCATATCAGCAGCAGCCTGGTCATTGATACTATCAAAAAAACCAATACCCCCAACCGGAACGTCATCGCCTTTGTTTTTGTATTTCTTATTTGTAAATGCAGCAATACGGCCCATGAACTTTCCGTCATCATCTTTCAATATCCACCTGATTGTTTCGCCGGAACGAAAGGTTTTGTTTTTCTTCTTATCAAAAACTTCATTAATGTCTTTGTCTAACGGACGTATATATGCAGGGTTATCTTTGTTGAGCTCAACATTAACAAGCAAAAATTCTTTGGCAAGATTTGAATTGGTGACTTCAACCAGTTGCATTGGGCAAATGTAGGGAAGAATTATTCATGCAATAACACGTTATTTATTAAACATTTTCCCCGCTAAACTCGCATCATGTCCATAAATATCCTCTCTGAAATTCAAGCGGCCGTTCTCATCTACCCAGGCGGTGTAATAAGTAATGACAACAGGAATGGGATCTTTTACTTTTACATATTTCTCATCCCCGCTATTCATTGCTTCGCTTATTTTTTCAGGTGTCCATTCTGGTTGATTACGTAAAACATAGTTCGCCAATTTTTCCGGCTCTCTTAAACGGATACATCCATGGCTGTATGCCCGTTTATCTTTTTCAAACAAGCTTTTTGCAGGAGTGTCGTGGAAATAAATATTAAAACTATTTGGAAATAAGAATTTCACTTTGCCCAGCGCATTTCCTGCTCCTGGTTTTTGACGAACAACCGGAAGCCCGTCATCATTTCCAGTGATCTCCATATTTTCTTTTGCTATATAGTTTGGGTTTTTTTCCATTGCCGGAAGAATTTCTTTGGCGACAATACTTGGTGGTACATTCCAGTAAGGACTAAACACTACCTGGTTCAGATCGCCATTAAACATCATCGTGCTATGCCCTTCTTTACCAACTACCACATCTATGTCAAACGCTTTTTGTTTTCCTTCATATACATGCATTACAAATTCAGGAATGTTTACCACAATGAGATTTCCTGAAGGATTATTTGCCAACCAGCGCATTCGGTCCATGTTCATTAATAGCTGCTCAACTCTTTTTACTGCGGGCACATTCATCTCTTTTATCAACGAATCGCTGATAATGCCGGTTTCATTGAAACCATGCCGTGACTGGAAATTTTTTACAGCTCCAACTAATGTATCATTAAATACCTGGGTAGTGTCATTTCCCGGCAGGTCGCCGGTAATAGCCAATCGTCTTTTAATGATCGCAATATCAGGAGAACTTGCGCCTTTTTTCAAAGGCTTTTTAATACTATTTATCTGTGGCCATCCGCCATTTCTTGCTATCGTTAAATATCTACTGAGCTGATCCTTTAATCCTTTGTAAGATTGATTGAGGTCTTCAAAATATTTATCATCCTTATGTTTTTTATTTATCAATGAATCTGCAAGCGCCAACGGGTCTTCTTTTTTTCTTGGAATAAATCTTTCCATTTCTTTGCGCTTAACATAGCCTTTTTCATAATTGTTAAGCATATATGTTATGAAATGCTCTGTAAGCTTGAGCTCAGTATTTATAAAATCTTTATTTGATGCACTTACTGAAAATTCATCGTCAGCAATAAGCCTGTCCATTTTTTTCTGCAATTTTTTGTCTTTTAATGACGAATCATTATCGTACGTAGTAACATAGTCATGAAGGTTCCAGAAACCGCGGGCTTGTTCAGTAAGTCCATCGCTGCTGAACCATGCAAATTGATAATTCCGGGCATTATAAAAACTCCGTAAACGGCGGCTAATAGAATCAGGGACTTTATTTTGTGTAATAAAATTTCTTATCGCAGCACTGTCTAAAAAAAGATCACTGTACGAGTTGTCTTTTGAAATACTGGAATCTATTGCACTAACATTTTTTTCTTCTTTTGTAATTTTTTCTGTGTTGTCGACTGTTACGCCACCACAAGAAAAAAGAAGGACACTAATGCCAAAGGCGAAAAAGATTTTTTTCATGCTTTTCAATACTGCAAAAGCAATGCCTTAGTAAAAAAATAAAATGCGATAATTAAAAGGGGAAATTTTTGCACAGTTCAGCAATTGCTGATCTTATTTATTAGTAATTGTTGTTCATGTCCGGAAGAAGTTAAATTCAGTGCTTTTTCAAAAAATTTCTTTGCTTCAGATCTATTTTCAAGATCAAAATATATTTCGCCAATTGAAGCATAATAAAGATAATGGTGTTCTAATCCTTTTATCTGCTGTAATTCATTCAATGCATTTTGTTTATTAATGGCATAAGCGGAAGCAATAGCCTTGTTCATTGCAACAATAGGGTTTGGTTGTAATTGGTAAAGCATTTCATATAAATGGTAGATAGATCGCCAATCAGTTTGCTCAAAAGAAAGGGAAGCTGCATGGAGCGAGGCGATGGCTGCTTCGATATTGTATGGTGATATTTCAAATGGTTCTGCGGCTGCATCGAGGTAATCGAAACCTCTTTGAATTAAAGCCCTGCTCCATTTTTTTCTATCCTGGTGCTTTAATAAAATAATATTGCCTTTGTCATCAAGTCTCGTATTTAACCTTGAAGCCTGGAAACACATTAATGCCAACAATGCTTTAGCTCTTGGATAACTTGTTATTTTATTTTCAGTCAATAAAAAACATAACCGCATAGCTTCTGCACAAAGATCTTCACGGATCAATTGATCGGGATGGGAAGAATTATAACCTTCATTAAATAACAGGTAAAGCGATTTAAGAATAATATCCAGTCTTGATATCATTTCTTCACTTACCGGTACATTCAGATCAATTTTCTCCGTCTTTATTTTTTCTTTTGCCCTGTAAATTCTTTTTGCAATTGTTTCTTCTGTTGTTAAAAATGCTTTTGATATTTCATTTACACTTAGACCACAAAGAGTTTTTAATGTTAACGCGATCTGCGATTCTTCCTGTATAGATGGGTGACAGCATGCAAACATCATTCTTAGCTGGCTATCCTGTATCTCGTTTTCCAAAAACAAATTATTAACTGTTGAAGCAAGTGTATATTCTGATTGAAGTAAGTAACTATATTGAGGGCTTACTTCCTTAAATTTTTTTTCTCTTCTTAAAAAATCGATGGCTTTGTTTTTTGCAACACGATAAAGCCAGGCGGATGGATTGTCGGGAATGCCTTTGAAACTCCATGTGTTCATTGCCTGCAACAAACTATCCTGAACAATATCCTGTGCAGTTTCTAAATTTTGCAGTCCGAGCAATTTCGACAAAACAGAGATCATCTTTCCCGACTCATGCCGGAAAAGATGATCTACAAGATTTGAAACAGATGATTGATTCATCCCCGAAGCTATTGCTTAGGAAAGCCAGGATTTGCTTTCAGCTCTTCAATTTGCAAGGTATGTCGCTTAGTGTGGGCACTGAGGAATATCAGGAACTGGTATGTATCAACAAGACCAAATGGGGAATCAGCAAAATGATTTCTGAGATCGTCTTTTGTTTCTTTTACATATTTTATTAAAGCCTCTCTTCTTTCATCAAACACTTTCAGCGTTTGTTTTGCATCACCAAATTGACCAGTAGGAATAAATCCTTCTCTTGTTTTGACCCTGAATGAACGATCAGTGATCATCTTTTTTATCTCTTCATCACTTCTTTTTAAGTCAGCTCTTTTAGCAGGATTGGCCTCTGTTTTCAAAGTACCCATTGCCCAGTCAAAGAGATTTTTTTCTGACAGTGCAATATGTTCCACACAATCTGTAATGCTCCATACACTGTCAGCTGGTTTCCATTTCAACTGGGTTTCAGACATGCCTTTGATCTCATCGGCAACTGCTTTTTGTGTCTCTTTAAAATAGCTGGCTGCATCTTCTCTTTCTTTTTTTGTAAGTTCAGTATTTATGGCAACGAAACTGAAGATCAGTGGCAGGCTTAAAATGAAAAATAATTTACGCATAAGAAAATTCTTTTGATTGAATAATTGAGATCCTCTTCAAGGTAATCTATTTTTTATTATGGCATGTCGATCTTCATTACCTGCCTTACCTGTATACTGCCACCAATTTCATAATCAGGATAATCATCACAAAGCTTTACAGCTTCATTAATATCAGCAGCATTTACAATAAAGAAACCGCCAACTAATTCTTTTCCTTCAGTGTAAGGGCCATCAGTTACAGACTTGTTTTTGCCTTTGATCAGTTTACCACCTGGAAGAAGAGGTTCACCGGCAACATATCTTCCATCCTTACTTAATTTATCGATCCATCCCATCCATTTTCCCATATTTGCCTGCATTTGTTCCGGACTTGCATCTGTTGGCATACCGCCTTGAAAAATAAACATGAACTTTTCCATTGTAATTGATTTGCCCCTATCCCCTAAATGGGTATAGAGAAGTTAATAATATTGTTTGGTATTATGACGAACGGGGTTTTTCAAACCGGACAAAGGCAAATATTTTTTAAGATAGCCAGACTTTTTTGATAATTCTGACTTTGATGATAAGCGGACAGGAACCTGAAAGGAGCGTCGCAAGAAAAGCTCAATCAGGGCTCAAAAGCCGGTATCCAAATAGCTTATCCACAGCTTTAGAAATTGTTTTTTTGTTTTCGGATTTTTCCTTTCACACCCTTACCTTTGCGGCCTCAAAACATAGCTCCTCTAAAATATATTTATGGCTAAAGTTGGTAAAATCAAACAGATCATCGGTGCGGTGGTCGACGTGCAGTTCGATGGCACACTTCCTGAAATTTATAATGCATTGGAACTGAAAAGACCAAATGGTGATAAGCTGGTACTTGAAGTAGAGCAACACCTTGGTGAAGACAGTGTTCGTTGCATAGCAATGGACGGTACAGAAGGTCTTGTTCGTGGACTTGAAGTTGTTGATACTGAAATTGCGATAGCAATGCCAGTTGGTGAAGATATTTATGGCCGTCTTTTTAATGTAACCGGCGACGCGATCGATGGTTTGCCTGCCGTTTCTAAAAAAGGTGGTCGTCCAATTCATAGTAAACCGCCAGCATTTGAAAATCTTAGCACTTCAGCTGAAATTTTATTTACTGGTATTAAAGTTATTGACCTTATTGAACCGTATGCAAAAGGGGGTAAGATCGGTTTGTTTGGTGGCGCCGGTGTGGGTAAAACGGTTTTGATCCAGGAATTGATCAACAATATTGCAAAAGCTTATGCTGGTTTATCAGTGTTTGCCGGCGTAGGTGAAAGAACCCGTGAAGGAAATGACCTGATGCGTGAAATGATCGAAGCAGGCATTATGAAATACGGCGACGATTTTAAACATAGCATGGAAAAAGGCGGATGGGACCTGAGCAAAGTGAATATGGAAGGTCTGAAAGATTCAAAAGCCACTTTCGTATTCGGGCAAATGAATGAGCCACCGGGTGCCCGTGCAAGGGTTGCGTTAAGTGGTTTGACGGTTGCTGAATATTTCCGTGATGGTGATGGACAAGGAAAAGGTAAAGACATTCTTTTCTTCGTCGATAATATCTTCCGTTTTACACAAGCTGGTTCTGAAGTATCGGCACTTCTTGGGCGTATGCCATCTGCTGTGGGTTATCAACCAACGCTTGCGACAGAAATGGGATTGATGCAGGAAAGGATCACTTCTACTAAAAATGGTTCTATCACGTCCGTACAAGCGGTGTATGTACCCGCGGATGACTTGACCGATCCGGCCCCGGCAACAACATTTGCTCACCTGGATGCAACAACGGTATTAAGCCGTAAGATCGCTGACCTTGGTATCTATCCTGCGGTTGATCCGCTGGATTCTACTTCAAGGATCCTTACTCCGAAGATCGTTGGGGATGTTCACTATAATTGTGCGAACCGTGTGAAATTAATTTTACAGCGCTATAAAGAATTGCAGGATATCATTGCCATTCTTGGTATGGATGAATTGAGTGATGATGATAAGATGACGGTCCAGCGTGCCCGGAGGGTACAGCGTTTCTTGTCACAGCCGTTCCATGTTGCGGAAGCATTCACTGGATTGAAAGGTGTGTTGGTTCCGATCGAGGAAACGATCCGTGGATTCAATATGATCATGGATGGAGAAGTAGATGAGTATCCTGAAGCAGCATTCAATCTTGTGGGTAGCATTGATGA
>Ga0184611_1000054_pt1 | contig 19477 bp, 19 predicted proteins | sample PLM3_5_coex_FD_133162 | JGI IMG/M metagenome (GOLD analysis project Ga0184611, IMG submission 133162) | Groundwater sediment microbial communities from an aquifer in East River, Colorado, USA - PLM3_5_coex | ecosystem: Environmental > Terrestrial > Soil > Riparian zone | place: USA: East River...
ATCACAACAACAGTTCGTGACTTTATTCGAATGTCCTTTGAAGAGCTTGGTGCAGAACTTGAATTTAAAGGCAAAGGAATAGATGAAAAAGGATTTATTAAGTCATGTGATGATAAATTCAGTTTTAAACCAGGCCAGGAAGTCGTGGCGGTAGATTCAAACTATTTTCGTCCTACCGAAGTTGAACTGCTGATTGGCGACGCCACAAAAGCAAAAGAAAAACTTGGATGGCAACCAAAATACACTTTACAGGAAATGGTGAAGGAAATGGTGGCTTATGACCTGGAACTTTTTCGCAAGCATAAAACTTTACTTGAAGCAGGATTTCATGTTTTACCGCAGCATGAATAATAAACCACAGCGAACACAGCGATTCACAGCGAGTGATGCTCTTGCTGTCGTGGTTAAATTTAACAATGAACGAAAATGAAATTGGAACTATAATTTTAGATGCAGCTTTTGCTGTTCATAAAGAATTAGGCCCGGGATTACTTGAAAGCACTTACGAAACCTGTCTAAGCTATGAATCGGTTCAAAGAGGACTGCTGATCGAAACACAAATAGCTCTTCCTGTTGTTTATAAAGAAGTGAAACTTGATTGTGGATATCGGATAGATATGAGAGCAAATAAAAAAGTAATTGTAGAAGTAAAATCGGTAGAAGCGTTAAATGATATTCACCTGGCCCAGATACTTACCTATATGAAACTTTCAAACTGCAAACTGGGATATTTGATCAATTTTAATGTTCAATTTCTGAAAAACGGTATAAAAAGAGTTGTACTAGGAGAGATTTAAGTGATCGCTTACGACGCTGTGTATCTCCGTGTTCGCTGTGGTTAAACAATATGGATAAAAAAGATAAAATATATATTGCCGGCCATCGCGGTATGGTTGGCAGCGCTATACACCGGCGTTTAAAAGAAGGAGGTTTTCAAAACTTTGTTTTCAGAACTTCTGATGAGCTTGATTTAAGGAATCAACCAGCTGTTGCTGATTTTTTTAAAAAGGAGAAGCCTGATCATGTTTTTTTGGCCGCCGCAAAAGTCGGTGGCATTCTTGCCAACAATACTTATCGTGCAGAATTTTTGTACGATAACCTGATGATCCAGTCTAACATAATTGAGAATTCATACAGGCAGGGAGTAAAGAAATTATTATTCCTCGGTTCATCATGCATTTACCCGAAACTTGCTCCTCAACCATTGAAAGAAGAGTATTTACTGACAGGACTATTAGAACATACCAACGAACCTTATGCCATTGCAAAAATTGCCGGTATTAAGATGTGTGATGCCTACCGCAGCCAGTATGGCTGCAATTTTATTTCTGTAATGCCAACGAACCTTTATGGTCTGAATGACAATTATGATCTGAATAATTCACATGTGCTTCCTGCATTACTGAGAAAATTTCATGAAGCAAAAATGAAGAATGATCCTGAAGTGATTGTTTGGGGTACCGGTTCGCCGCGGCGTGAATTTCTTCATGCCGATGATATGGCCGATGCCTGCGTATACCTAATGGAAAATTATAATGAGCCCGGCCTGATAAATATCGGAGTGGGTGAAGATATCAGTATAAAAGAACTGGCTGAAATGATCAAAGAAATATCAGGTTACCCTGGCAAACTTGTTTTTGATACATCAAAGCCTGATGGTACGCCAAGAAAATTAATGGATGTTTCAAAGCTTACACTGCTTGGCTGGAAAGCGTCCATTGATCTAAGGCCAGGAATAAAAGCAGTATATGAAGAGAAATTCAATAATCAATAACCAGGGTGGTAATTATTGTTTCTAAAGAAGGACAACTTGCCAATCGTATTCTGCACGCTTCTTCTTTTATAGTGAATGCACAGGAGCACAGGTACCGGGTATTACATCTCTTCTTTGATGATTATTATTCATTTTTTTCTGAGAGCTTAAGCGGTAATAAGAGCCCTATCAGGTTTTTAGGAAAGAAAAGCAGTTGGTTGGTTTCTTCATTTCAAAAATTAGTTACACTTGGAGTAAAAATCTTTTTAAAGCTTGGGATCACAAAGCTTCCTTTTTTTGAAATAGTGAGATACGAAGGTTATGAGCAGGGGCTGAAGCCCTTTGATCTTAACGATGAAAAGTTTATTAAAAAAGCAAGATCAAAACTGGTTTTAGTGTATGGCTGGCTTTTCGGGGATCATGTGAATCAGAAAAAACAACGACAAATTCTCCTGGATACATGGTTACCGAATAAAATATACCATGACAAGGTCGAAGAGTACGTAACACGATACAAAAAGGATCATGATCTCCTTATAGGTATTCATATACGGGGCGGTGATTTTAAACGATTTGAAGGAGGTAAATGGTTTTATACACCAGAACAGTACTATGAAAAAATGAAAGAATTGGCTATGCTGGAAAGGTTCAGGGATAAAAAAATTGCCTTTGTCATTTGCACCAATGAAAAAAATATTTCACTGTCTTCAGCTGGGAACTTTACAGTTTATAATGAGGAACGTCATTTTATAGAAGATATGTACCTGTTGTCCCGCTGCGATCATATCATCGGTCCTCCCAGCACTTTTTCTATCTGGGCAAGTTTTTACGGATGCACGCCGCTGTATATGATCGGGGAGCTGGAAACAAAGATCACTGATGAAATTTTCAAAACAAACTCTAAAATATATTGAGTAAAATTGGTAATAAAGCAAAAGATCTTTTGCTTGGTCTCTATTTATCACCGGTAAACAAGAGTACAAGACTGGCTATGTCAGTAAAGAACAGGATACTGCCCGACATCCAGCATTTAAAAGGGTTGACATTTACAATCAATAACCTTACTAAAGGTTCTTACCCTGCAAAACTGGTATTAGATATAGGTTGCTTTAACGGCGGCACTTCCGTTTTTTTTCATAATGAACTGAAAGAGGTGAAAGTAATTGGCTTTGAACCTTCGAAGCAATCATACCAGGAAGCTTTAAAAAATACGGAAGGTATACCGGGAGTTAAGATCGAGAATTATGCCGTATCAGATATACGTGGTGTGACCGAGTTTTTTGTAACAGATAATAAAGTTTCTTCTTCTTTAAATCCGTTAACTGGTGCAGATACGCGGTTCAGTACCCAAAATGTAGAGAAAGTAGAAACGATAACGCTGGATGAATATTTTATGAGCAATAGTCTGCAGGATGAAAAAGTGCTTGTGATGAAAATGGATGTGCAGGGTCATGAATTAAAAGTTTTAAAAGGAGCAGTGAATACTTTAAAAAGAACGATGTTTGTTTTGACGGAATTGTCCAATCATGAAAGTTATCAAGGAGGGGCCCGGTATTTTGAAGTAGACCAGTTAATGAGGGAAAATGGGTTTGTCTTGCAGAATATTTTCGCTTCATTTTCTTACGGGAAACAGTTGTATGAGTATGATGCTATTTATGTAAATAGTAACTTATAATAATTTTCGATTTTAACTTTATCAAAAACTAAATGATCAAAGCAGTTGTAAAAAGAATTATTCCTTTTCATATCAGGTTTTACCTGCGACACAAACTTTTTCCATCATCCGTAAGCCAGGACACGGAATTGCGTAAAAATTTTTACGCCTGGTTTATAAAAGAAGGTGACTGGGTCTTTGATGTAGGAGCGAATTATGGGAACAGGATCAAAGCCTTCCTTCAGTTGAATGCCAATGTAGTGGCCGTTGAACCACAGGAAAGTTGTTATAAATTTCTCCGGCTGATGTTTGGAAAAAAGATCCATCTCGTTACAAAAGGACTTGGCGCAAAAGAAGAAACCAGGAAATTTTTTATAGCGGATTCTTCCACAGTCTCCACTTTTTCTGAAGAATATATAAAAGCTGTGAAAGATAGCGGTCGTTTCGGTGATAATAATTGGAGTAAAACCGCCGAAATTAAAATGACCACTCTTGATAATCTTATCAGCCAGTTTGGTGTTCCCGCATTTATCAAAATTGATGTTGAAGGGTTTGAAAAAGAAGTGCTGTCAGGATTAACGCAAAAGATCAAAGCGTTGAGTTTTGAATACTGCGTGCCCGAACAACATGAGCAGGCATTGGATTGTATAAGAGTTCTTTTAGCTTCCAACCCGGACATGAAATATAATTATTCAACTGGCGAATCAATGAAATTTGAACTGGATAACTGGTTGATCGCTGACGAAATGATCCGCCTTGTGAGATCGGAGAAATTCGTCACAACCGGGTTTGGAGATATCTACGGAAAAAATTTTTAAACAACAGCATAGATTCAGTACACCATGTCATTTGAAGTTTTTATAGAACCAGGGCGAACGGAAAAGAATTACTGGAAAGACCTTTGGCGTTACCGTGAATTGTTTTACATATTAAGCTGGCGGGATCTTAAAGTACGTTACAAACAAACTGTCATCGGTGTTGTGTGGAGTGTGCTGCGTCCATTACTCACGATGATGATCTTTACATTTATTTTCGGTCAGGTGGCAAAATTTCCAGCACCTGACGGAATAAAATACCCGGTACTTGTTTTTGCAGGTCTTTTACCCTGGCAGTTTTTTGCTGCAGGTCTTACGGAGGCCAGCAACAGCCTTATCGGAAATGAAAGACTGATCTCAAAAGTTTATTTCCCCCGGATGATCATCCCTGCGGCCTCTGTAATTACAAGTCTTGTGGACTTTCTTATTTCTCTTGGCCTTATGTTTTTATTGCTTATCTGGTTTAGAGTTATTCCTTCGGTTAACCTTGTTTTTCTTCCTGTCTTTATTATCATGGCTTTCTTTGCCAGCTTTGGAGTAGGACTATTGTTAACGGCGCTGAATGTAAAATACCGTGATTTCAAACATGTAGTTCCTTTTATGGTTCAACTGGGCCTTTATATTTCACCGGTTGGATTTACATCTGCTCTTGCAACCGGGATGATCCCCGAAAAATTCAGGTTGCTGTTTTATATCAACCCGATGGCGGGTGTCATTGATGGCTTCCGCTGGTGTTTCTTCGGAGATAAGATGCCCATCAACTGGAATGGGATGTTCATATCGTTAGGGGTCATAATTTTTTTTATGCTGATCGGTATCCGCACATTCAGGAAAATGGAAAAGAGTTTTGCTGATCTAATATAAACCACAGCGGATCACAGCGCGGTGTTTCTCCGTGCCGACTGCGGTTAATTAATTTTATTCAAAGCGTAAGATTTATTTCTTTAGTGTCATTACAATTTGCAATCATTGGATGTGGTAATATTGGCAAACGTCATGCTGAACAAATTCAGTCTGTTGGAAAACTGGTTGCTGTTTGTGATACAGTAAGATCAAAAGCAGAGGAAACAGGAAATAAATTTACCGCCACAGTCTATACAGATATTGAAGATCTGCTGGCAAAAGAAAAACCTGATGTGGTAGTGATCTGTACCCCCAATGGACTGCATGCATCACATACCATTCTTTCCTTGCAGGCCGGTTGTCATGTACTCTGTGAAAAACCAATGGCCATAAATTCCGGTGATTGTCATTTGATGATATCAGCGGCAGAAAAAGCGGGCAGGCAGCTTTTTGTTGTCAAACAAAATCGTTTCAATCCTCCCGTAGCAGCCGTCAAGAAATTACTGGATGAAAAAAAACTGGGTAATATTTACAGCATCCAGTTGAATTGTTTCTGGAACAGGGATGATCGTTATTATAAGGATTCCTGGAAAGGAACCCAGGCATTGGATGGCGGTACTTTATTTACACAATTCAGTCATTTTATTGATCTTCTTTACTGGATGATCGGTGATGTAAAACAGGTAAAAGCTTTCAGAAAGAATTTCGCACATAGAAATTCGATCGAGTTTGAAGATACCGGCGTAGTGATCCTTGAATTTGAGAACGGAATTATTGGCGCCATTAATTATACGGTAAACAGTTTTGAAAAAAATATGGAGGGTTCACTTACCATCTTTGGTGAAAAGGGAACGGTAAAGATCGGCGGGCAATATCTTAATGAACTGGAATACCAACAGGTTGCCGGTTTAGCTATAAAAGATCTGCCGGCTGGGGGCAAAGCCAATGATTACGGGTTTTATAAAGGATCGATGAGTAATCATGATAAAGTGTATCAAAACCTGGTGGATGTGTTGGAAAAAAATGCACCAATGGCTGCCGGCAGTTATGATGGTTTGAAAACCGTTCAGATCATAGAAAAAATCTATTCCACTGCTGATTTTTTAAGTTGACCATGAGTCCACCGATGATCAAACATAGTGAGATCCGCGATGTTAAGTTTGGTGAAAATGTAACCGTAATTGAACCGCTTAACTTATATGAATGTATGATCGGTGATAATTGTTTCATCGGTCCGTTCAGTGAGATACAGAAGGGGGTGAGCATTGGAAACAATTGTAAGATCCAGTCTCATAATTTTATTTGTGAACTGGTCACTATTGGCAATAACTGTTTTATCGGTCACGGGGTTATGTTCATCAACGACCTGATGAATGAAGGTGGGCCGGCAGGCGATAAAGCAAAATGGAAAGCAACAAAGATCGGCGATCATGTTTCTATAGGGTCGAATGCGACCATCCTGCCTGTTGAGATCTGTGATCATGTAGTTATCGGTGCAGGCAGTGTTGTCACAAAAAATATCACTGTGCCGGGAAAATATGCTGGCAACCCCGCAAAAAAAATAACAAACTGAATTTTAATATTTCATGTCAGGAATTGTAATCAGGACCGAGGACCTCGGAAAAAAATATATCATTGGTCACCAGAGAACAGCAAGGTATACAACATTTCGTGAGCAGATCTTGCAGCATGCACACAATTTTTATTCCCGTACCCAAAAACTCCTTACTGGCAAGGAAGTACTTGAAGGGGATGATATAGAAGAATTCTGGGCTTTGAAAGATGTGACCTTTGAAATAAACCAGGGGGACCGGCTTGGCATCATTGGACGTAACGGCGCCGGGAAAAGCACATTATTAAAAATACTCAGCCGTATTACTGAACCAACGACCGGAAGAGTTATGATCAAAGGACGTGTGGCCAGTTTGCTTGAAGTGGGCACTGGGTTTCACCAGGAACTTACAGGGAGAGAAAATATTTTCCTCAATGGGGCGATATTAGGCATGAGCAGGACAGAGATCAAAAGAAAGTTTGATGAGATCGTTGAGTTTTCAGGTGTTGAAAAATTCCTGGATACTCCTGTTAAGAGGTATAGCAGCGGTATGTATGTGAGACTTGCATTTGCAATTGCTGCTCACCTGGAACCAGAAATTTTAATAGTGGATGAAGTGTTGGCGGTGGGGGATGCTGAGTTCCAGGAAAAATGTATTGGGAAAATGGATGAAGTAGGCAAAAGTGGAAGAACCATTTTATTTGTAAGCCACCAGATGGGATTGATCGCCCAGCTTTGCAACAAAGCTATTTTACTCGAAAATGGGAAAATAAAGTTTAGTGGTAAGGTAAATGATGCTATTGTTAGCTATAACACAAGGGAGAAGCATAGTCTTATCTATAAAAATGAAAATGCGAAAACCGATATACACTTCCAGGAATTAAAACTTTTGAACGATGCGGGGGAAATTGTTTCACATTTCAAACACGATGAAGCTATAAATATATATATGAACGCCAGTTGTAAGATCCAATCACCTGGCGTTAAGTTTGGCTTTGCCTTGCTTAATAATTATCAGCAAATAATATTTACATCTTCTGTCCCACTTTCAAAAGCAAAACGGCAGGGCGATAATTATGAATTGACCATTCGTTTACAAAGCGGGTTGATAATCCCGAATAATTATATGTTCTATTTCTATTTGTTTACACATAACCAGGCAGTTTATGATTCTGTTTCTGGTCACTTTCCTATAAAAATATTTGATAACGGAAGCGAGTTTGCTTCAATTGAAGGTGGCGATTTCGGTACCTTCTTTATGAAATATACGATCGAAAATTAATCAGTATGAAAGTTGTGATACTTGCTGGTGGCTTAGGCACCCGCCTCTCAGAGGAAACCGGACTGAAGCCAAAACCTATGGTTGAAATTGGTGAAATGCCGATACTATGGCACATTATGAAAATTTATTCCTCTCATGGGTTCAATGATTTTATTATTTGTCTTGGTTACAAAGGGTATATGATCAAGGAATATTTTGCCAACTATTTTCTTCATAGATCAGACGTTACTATTGATCTTGCCACGAATGCAATAAAAGTGCATGATACAAAAGCAGAGCCATGGAACATTACACTTGTTGATACGGGTTTAAATACAATGACAGGAGGAAGAATTAAAAGAGTAAGCAGCCATATCGGGAACGAAACTTTTTTATTCACCTATGGAGATGGAGTAGCTAATATCAATATCAGGGAAGAAGTTAGCGTTCACAAAAAACACGGGAAACTTTGTACAGTTACGGCCGTGCAGCCAAGTGGCCGTTTTGGTGCTATGGTCATTGGGGAAAATAATGAAGTGAAGTCCTTTGCTGAAAAGCCTAAAGGCGACGGGGCATGGATAAACGGTGGTTTTTTTGTTTGTGAACCGTCAGTGATCAATTACATCAGTGACGACCAAAGTACCTGGGAAAGAGAGCCTATGGAAAATATTTGCGCCGATGGTCAAATGATGGTATATAAGCATGATGGCTTCTGGAAGCCGATGGACACTCTTCGGGACAGGATAGAATTAGAAAATGAATGGCAAACCGGTAATGCAAAATGGAAAACCTGGTAAAATGGAACTAACATCGGTTTTTAACGGAAAAAAAGTTTTCATAACCGGTCATACAGGTTTTAAAGGATCCTGGCTGTTAATGTGGCTTCGGATAATGGGAGCCGAATTAAAAGGCTATGCACTTAAACCAGAAAGTCCTGGTGATCTTTATTATTCTCTTCGTGGTGATGAGCTTTGTCAATCAGTTATTGCTGACATCAGGGATATAGAAAAACTAACTACTGAAATTTTAGACTTTCAGCCTGATTATATATTCCACTTAGCGGCACAGCCTCTCGTTAGTGAGTCATACCTGCGCCCTTTGTATACACTGGAAGTAAATGCGCAGGGCACGGCAAATGTATTAGAGACTCTCCGGCAATTGAAAAACCCCTGTGTTGCCGTAATGATCACAACAGATAAAGTATATAGTAATAAAGAGGAGGATTATCATTATAAAGAAGATGATAAGTTGGGCGGTTACGATCCATATAGCGCATCAAAAGCGTGTGCAGAAATTATAATTTCTTCTTATCGTAATTCATTTTTCAATACTGCTAAATACCACGAGCATCAGAAATCTGTTTCGTCAGCAAGGGCTGGAAATGTTATTGGCGGAGGCGATTGGGCAAAAGACAGGATCATTCCCGATACGGTCAGGGCTTTTAGTGAAAACAAAGAGGTATTGATAAGAAACCCTTCTGCAATAAGACCCTGGCAGCATGTATTAGATCCGTTGTATGGTTATTTGTTACTTGCAGCTAAACAAAAAGATGATCCGTCAAAATATTCAGATAGTTTCAATTTTGGCCCTGATAAGACAGACTGTTACACTGTAGAGGATATCGTTAACCACGCCATCCAGTATTGGGGATCGGGAAGTATTATCAAAACAGGAGAAGCAGTAAAGTTTCATGAAGCAGGCTTGTTGCAACTGGATAATAGTAAAGCAAAAAATAGTTTGGGATGGCATCCTGCAATGGATGGGCTTGCCGCTGTGAAAAAAACAATTGAATGGTATCATTCAGTGCACGGGAAAACATGTACTGCCAGGGAAATAACAGAAGGTCAAATAAAAGAATATATGCAAAGTATATGATCGTATTTAACTCTTTTCCCTTGTTTGATCATTTTCAATACCTGGTTTTATGAGATTGCTTATTTCGGGTGCTACCGGCTATGTGGGCCGGTATCTTCTTAAAAAATTAAATACAGATAAATTTCAATTAGCGCTTCTTGTCCGAAAAGAGTATCGCGAAGGCCGTCCCGGGGAATTTATTATTGATACAAGGCAGAACAACTGGAAAGAAAAAGTCCGGGATTTTGATCCTGATACCGTTATTCACCTTGCTGCATTTCTTACGAGTGATGATAACGAAAAAAATATTGATCGTTTAATTGAATCGAATATAAATTTCGGTGCACATTTACTGGACGCATTGAAACCTACAAACATTAAAACGTTTATTAATACCGGGACAATTAAGGAATATCATTTGCATGAGGGCAAAAAAATACCTTCCGGTCTTTATGCAGCAACAAAATCAGCGTTCAGGCCGATCATAGATTATTACCAGTCTCTTATAGGGTTCCGTTATTTCAATATTATACCCTATACTATTTATGGGGGTGTTGATTCAGAAAAAAAAATGCTTGATCTTATTTATGAATCATTGGGAGCGACAAAACCCATTGACATGTCTCCCGGGGAACAGGTGATGGATCTTATACATATAGACGATGTAGTGAATTTTTATAGTACCCTGCTTTTGAAGCTTCCGGGGATAAAAAACGAAATCAGTGAAATTCATCTCGGGTATGGAAAAGGATCTACACCAAAACAAATTGCTGCATTAATTGAAAAAATTTCGGAAGAAAAATGCAATATTAATTGGGGTGGACGGCCCTATCGGCCAAATGACACAATGTATTCTGTAGTCCCGCAAGATCTAGGCGGTTTACAGATCGGCTGGCAACCTTCTGTGAGTATTGAAGATGGTATTGCTTTGTATATAAAAGAAAGAAAAAAAAATGGAATTTAAGAACCTGAATTTTAATTCTCTTGAAGAATTAAAAGATACAATTACCAAAAATATTACACGCCAGATCCTGCCTGGCCGGGATTATATACCTGTTACCGGGAAGATCCTGGATGAACAGGATATTCTTTCAGGAATAGATGCCCTGATGGATGGATGGTTAACGACAGGCAGGTACGCGGTTGAATTTGAAAGAGAATTTGCAAAGTATTTTGGAAGCCGCTTTTCAGTACTTGTAAATTCGGGATCCTCTGCAAACCTTACGGCATTTTATGCTTTGACTTCTGCTAAGTTGGGCGAAAGAGCTCTTCAACCCGGTGATGAAGTGATCACTGTAGCTGCCGGTTTTCCCACTACTATCAACCCGCTGATACAGTTTGGTTGCATTCCTGTTTTTATTGATGTGGAGATCCCTTATTATAATATAAAAGCAGAATTAATTGAAAACGCCATCAGTAAAAGAACAAAAGCGATAATGATCGCACATACGCTTGGCAATCCTTTCAATCTTGGAATTGTAATGGAACTGGCACGTAAATATGATCTTTGGGTAATTGAAGATGACTGTGATTCGTTAGGCGCTACATATAATGGAAAAAAAACCGGGAGTTTTGGTGACCTGGCTACTGTATCCTTTTATCCTGCACACCATATTACCATGGGTGAAGGAGGGGCGGTTTTGATCAACAACCCGGTATTTAAAAAGATCACTGAAAGTTTCAGGGACTGGGGAAGAGATTGCTGGTGTGAACCGGGTAAAGATAATACTTGTGGCAAAAGGTTTGAATGGGAACTGGGAAGTCTTCCTTGTGGCTACGATCATAAATACACGTACACACATATCGGTTTTAATCTGAAAGCAACAGACCCACAGGCAGCTATCGGGCTCAGCCAGTTGAAAAAAGCAGATGCCTTTGTTGAAAAAAGAAGAAAAAATTTTGCAATACTGCATCAGAAACTGAAACCCTTTGAATCACATTTTATTTTACCTGAACCAACACCAGGGAGTAACCCGAGTTGGTTTGGATTTGTGATCACGATCAGGGAAGACAGTCCTATTAACAGGAACGACTTTACCCGTTACCTCGAAGAAAATAAGATCGGCACGAGACTTTTATTTGGAGGCAATCTTATTAAACAACCTGCTTATGCGGGTATACAAAAAAGAATTTATGGTGATCTGACCAATACGGATATTGTCATGAACCGTTCTTTCTGGCTGGGAGTATGGCCGGGATTACATGAACAGCATTACGATTACATGGTTGACGTGATTGGTGGGTACTTAAAAAAAATATAATGTCCATCTACCCTTGCAATCAAAACATGAAAATTTTGAATTTGCAAAATAGTTTAAAGTAAGCGTAGAGAAGTAAAAATAAAGAAAAATGGATACGCCAAAGATCAGCGTTTTAATTCCCTTGTACAATGCAGAAAATTTTATAGCCCAGGCTATAGAATCAGTATTAAATCAGACTTTTACTGATTTTGAATTAATTATTGTTGATAACTGCTCGACAGACAGAAGTATTACAATTGCCCGTCAATACGAATCCGACAAGCGGGTGAAGATCTTTCAGAACAGTGAGAATATCGGGGCGGTACGCAACTGGAATCAATGTATGTTGTATGCAAGCGGTGAGTATTTGAAATTTCTTTTTGCCGATGATTATTTTAAAGAAAATGCACTGGAAGAATTTATTAAACCGTTTGAATCAGATCCATCAATAAGTCTCGTAATTGGGCCCAGGGAATATTTGTCTGCTGATGGATCTTTAAACAGAGTTCCTGAAACTTTTACTGGATTCAAAAAAGGCATAGAAGTGATCAATGAAATGGTTTCGGCCACTTTGGACCATTTAGGAGAACCTTCTTTTATAATGATTAAAAAAAATTTGAATATAGGCTTATTTAACACCCATATGCTTTGGTTGGGAGATATTGATTATCCTTTACGGATCTGTGAAACAGGGAATGTTTTTGGAATAAAGGAGTATTGCGTTGTTTTCAGGCGTCATCAACAACAGATAACAGCTGATATGATGAAAAGCGGAGCATTTTTCAATGATGACAGGAACTTCCATTATTATAATTTTTTTATCCGGGCATCTGGATTAAAGGAAAAGTACCCGGCATATTATCAATCTATTTGGAAGAATATCCGTTTTCACCTTTATCGAACCAGTTATCGTCAGCAAAAAGAGTATCTAAAAATATGGCCGGCGTGGCTATCAGTTAGAATAAGACTTTACCTGTTTTGCCATAATATTTATCGTGCAATAAAAAGGTTGAAAAAAAATTAATAGTTTAGAATTTACAGAAATTGTTATAATATAAGTATGAAACAACAATTTGACGTCCCGATATTATTTATTGTTTTTAATAGACCGGATACCACAGCGATAGTTTTCCGGAAGATCCGAGAGATGAGACCGGCAAAGCTTTTTGTAGCAGCTGATGGACCGAGAACATCAAGAGAAGGTGAAAAGGAAAGATGTGAAGCTGTACGAAAATTAATATTGAGAGGCATAGATTGGGAGTGTGATGTTCAGACCAAGTTTTCTGATGTTAATCTTGGGTGTGGAAAGGCTGAAAGCAGCGCTATGTTATGGTTTTTTGAAACAGTTGGTGAAGGTATTGTAATAGAGGATGATACTTTGCCTGATACTACTTTTTTCAATTATTGCAAAGAAATGCTTTCTTATTATAGAAATGATGAAAGTATAAGAATGATCGGCGGAAATAATTTTCAAAATGGAAAGAAAAGAGGAAACGGCAGCTATTATTTTTCAAATATTACACATAGTTGGGGATATGCTTCATGGATGAGGGCGTGGAATGACTATGATTTTCCATTAGCAACTTTTAATGAATTAAAGATCAAGCAGCTTATTGAAAGAAAGTTCTCAAAAGCCGATGAAAGACACTATTGGATGAAGGTTTATCATAATATGGGTGCCGGAATTTATGACACTTGGGATTTTCAGTTTTTATTTAAAATGTGGGAAAATGATGCCATGTGTATTATTCCTAATGAAAACCTTGTAACGAACATTGGGTTTGGTAATAATGCAACTCATACAACGTCTGCAGAGGATCCTGCATCGAATCGGCCATTAGGCTCAATAACTAAAATAATACATTCGAATAAGAAAGAACCATCATTTGAAGCGGACAGGTATTTTTTCAAAAAGATTCTGCTACAGGATAATAAATGGGAGCGAAGGTTTAAAAGGGTGTTGTCAGCTTTAAAATTGTCAAAATAAATGTGAACTGATAAAATGCTAAGATTCATTAAAAACCGTTTTAAAAGTCTTTTTCACGAAACATTGGATCAGCGAGAATTCAGAACAACTGAAAAGAGCCGGCTTTTAGCAGGTAAAATAAAAGCTGATTTAAATAGGTTGAACAATTTTCAAATGAAATCTATTAATGAGTTTGAATTCAGTGTTTTTTCGCAATTCGGAGAGGATGGCATCATCCAATACCTGGTCGACAATGTTGGAATAGAAAATAAAATATTTGTTGAGTTCGGTGTTGAAAATTATAAGGAAAGTAACACGAGGTTTTTGATGATGAATGATAACTGGAGCGGACTTGTAATAGACGGTGATGAGAAAAATATTTCATATATAAGGCAGAGTGAAATATACTGGAAGTATGATTTGCAGGCACGAACTGATTTCATCACTAAGGAAAATATTAACTCTATACTGACTGAGGAAATGATTACAGGTGAAATTGGGCTTTTATCTATCGATATCGATGGGACAGATTATTGGGTATGGAAAGAGATATCTGTTATTCAACCAGATATTGTTATAGTAGAGTACAATAGTATATTTGGGCCTGAACGATCAATTACTATTCCCTATCAACCCGATTTTTACAGAATGAATTATCACTATTCAGCGCTTGTATTTGGAAGCTCAATAGCTTCGCTTGTAAAACTGGGTGATAAAAAAGGATATTTTTTTGTTGGCTGCAATGAAATGGGCAATAATGCATTCTTTGTTAAAAAAGAGAAAATAGGAAACATAAAACCTCTTTCAATCGCAGAAGGTTATAAAGTAGCTAAGTTCAGAGAGTCGAGAGATAAAAATGGTAAATTGACCTTTAAACGGGGAGTAGAAAAGTATAATGAAGTAAAAGGTATAAAAGTTTACAATACAGAAACAAATCAAATAGAGCTCCTTTAGACCGCATAGCACTGCACTTTATTGAAGTAAATGAAAGTCCTTCTCGATCCTCAAATATTCTTAACTCAAAAATTCGGCGGTATCTCCAGATTGTTTGTTGAAGTTTGGAAAAGCTCCGTCCGTAATAAAGAAATAAGCTTCGAATGCCCGCTTATATATTCCGAAAATTATCATCTTAATGAAAGTGGCCTGGAACCCAAAAATATTTGTAACCTCTTTCATAATTTGAACTTCAAAGGTACCCGTCGTATAAAAGATCTGCTAAAGGCTTATTCAATAAATAAAACAAAAAGGAAATTGAAAGCCCAGCAGTTTGATGTGTTTCTTTCCACATATTATGATACTTATTTCCTGGATCATATAAATAAAAAACCATTTATACTTACTGTGTATGATATGATCCATGAAATATTCCCGGAATATTTTACTTCAGATACTAAAACGATCCCTCAAAAAAAAATATTGATCGAAAGGGCAGACAAGATCATTGCAATATCAAAACAAACAAAAAAAGACATACTTAGATTTTATCCTACTGTGTCTCCTGACAAGATCGATGTAGTGTATCTTTCTCAAACAATTATCGAAAACGGGGTATCAATAACAGATCAGTTACCACAAAATTTTATATTATTTGTGGGCAATCGCGATGCGTATAAAAATTTTAAACTCTTTGTTGAAACAGCAGTGCCTTTTTTAAGGGCAGATCCTTCGCTTTATATTGTTTGTGCAGGGGGTGGCAGATTGATGGAAAAAGAAAACGAAATGTTGAAACAGCTTGGCATTAACGAAAGGATTATTCAGAAAAATTATAAGGATAGTGAACTGGCTTCTTTTTATAAAGCGGCAAAGGTTTTTGTTTTTCCCTCTGCTTATGAAGGATTTGGTATTCCCACTTTGGAGGCTATGCAATGCGGATGCCCGGTTATCCTGGCTGACAGTAGCTGCTTACCTGAAATTGGTGGCGATGCAGTAATGTATTTTGAAAGTGGCAATAGCTCATCGTTGGCCAATGCAATTGATAAAGTTATAAATAATGAATCCTTAAGAGAACAACTGATCGAACAAGGGTACAAGCAGGTAAAAGACTTTTCATGGGAAAAGACAGCCGAAGGATATTTTAATGCTATAAAAAAATTTGCTTGAGTAAATCGGTATTAATAACAGGTATCTCGGGACAAGACGGTGCTTATCTTAGCCAGCTATTGTTAAATAATGGGTATAAGGTCATTGGCCTGGTAAGGAGCCATAGTGATTCCGATCTAAAGGGCCTCCACTATCTCGGCATAGCTGACAAGATCAAAATTGAAGAGTGTGATCTCGCAGATTTCTCACAGGTAATAAAAATAATAGAACAATATAAACCGGATGAAATATATAACCTGGCGGCGCAGAGCTCTGTATCACTTTCATTCAAACAACCGATCGGCACATTTACTTTCAATACCATTTCGGTTTTCAATTTATTGGAAGCTATAAAAATGATAAACAGTACAATAAAGTTTTACCAGGCGAGCAGTAGTGAAATGTTTGGGAGTATAAATCATTTGCCGATCACAGAAGATGCGGAATTTCATCCAAAAAGCCCTTATGCGATCTCAAAAGCAGCTGCACACTGGACATGTGTGAACTATAAAGAAAGTTATGGGATGTTTGTTTGCTGTGGCATTCTTTTCAATCACGAGTCTTACCTGCGCAATAAGAATTTTTTCATGAAAAAGATCTTGCAAGAGGCGATCGAAATAAAAAATGGCAAACGTGAAGTTTTGGAAGTTGGTAACCTTGAGATAAGAAGAGATTTTGGTTATGCACCTAAGTTTGTAGAAGCTATGTATCTTATGATGCAAAAAGATAAGCCGAATAATTATCTTATTTGTTCAGGCAGTTCTGTTTCGTTGAGAGAAATTGTGAATATGGTTTTTGACAAATTAGATATTGATAAATGTAAGATCAAAATATCTGAAGAATTGTATCGTCCCGCTGAGATTGAAAATATTTATGGTAATCCTGAAAAGGCGAAGAAAGAATTGGGATGGCAATATGATATGTCAATTGAAAATATTATTGATATATTACTGAAAGAAGAAAGCAATAATTACCACATTTTGAAAACTGGCTAGGAAATTAATCCTAAGTCACTTGACACATCAGATATATTATTGATAAACTCTTATATTATTTTAGATTGATTTGGCAACATAAGGATTTTCGGGGAGTTGCACGATTTCAAATTTGTTTTCTACTAGTTCCTTACAGATCTTTTCAGAAGGCTTCTGCTTGAAAATAACTGTAATAATATTTTTATATTGTTCAATTCCTAATTTAGATTTTATATCTTTTTTCCGGATACCTGCTTTTATTTTTTTAAATAGTATAGAATTACTTTCTGTTTTTTCAAATTCTGAACCATAAATGTAAACATCATTAAAATAATAAAAAGCAACAGTGGTTAATCCAAGACCGAGCGCAACTTTTTCAATTTCACGTTTTGAAACGGTATAAATATAATTCCCAACTGTCTCAAAATTTCCAGTATCAATGTGTTGGCCTTTTTTTCTTATGATTTTCTTTATGAATTTTTTAAAGCGGATCCACAATCGACCAGGCAATTGTCGGGAGAGAACGTTGATTTCGTTGGGTTCAATCAGAATTACTGCTTCTTTAGCTACACGGATCATTTCATACAGGGCGATATATGGCCTGGGAAAGTGATGAAAGGATTCTTTGCAAAGGGCGAAATCAAATGTATTGTCAGCAAAACTTAATTTTTCAGCATTTTCTTTTGAATAGTCAGTAATGAGACCATTTCTTTTTGCGTGTTCCAACAGATCAGTTGAAATGTCAACGGGAAGAATATCAAGAGAGGGTTCTATTTTTTTCAACCTGATCGAATCAAGCCCCAGGCGGCCATCACCAACAGTAAGCCATTTGGTCTTAGGATTGTTTTTCAACAAAGGGGTAAGTGGGTTATACATTCTGTCATGTCTCCAGAAATCCACTGTATCCTCTCTCAACCAGGATTTTTGATCATCGCTTAACTCACCGTTTTCAAGGGTATGGTGTTTTTCATGAAGGAGATAACTCGTTTCTTGGAAATTAGGAGCAGAATCCATAGATTTTATATATGATTGGTGGGGAATAGGTTACCAACGGCGAACTTAATAAAATTTCTTAAGATACTTGCAGACAGAATAGTTCAAACACGATAGTGTTGGCAGAGCGAGATGTTCCGTCATTATAACCCAGTCTCTTTTTGGCCGGATTTTCCTGTGTTTAATTTGCATTTCTGGATACTTTGCAGCTAAATTTTTCGTTATTATAGCTGTATTCCGAACCCTTTGACTGCTTTCCGCATTTTTTTCGTAAAATCCAAACTAATGAAAGTCATCCTCTTCGAACTCAATGAAGTTCCTTACAAGGTCATCCACCATTTTTGCAAACTTTATCCTGAATCAAATCTTGCCAAAGTCTTAAAAAAGGGTAGAAAATATGAGACTTATGCAGAAGACCAGGGACATCTTTCACCCTGGGTCACCTGGCCTACCGTTCATCGTGGTGTTACCAACGAAAAACACTTTATTTCAGATTTTGGACAAGATCTGAATGAACAGGAAAAACAATATCCGGCTATCTGGAACACCCTTGCAAAAAACGGGGTTAAGGTTGGCTTGTTTGGATCATTGCATACCCATCCAATGCCGCAGCACATGGAAAATTTTTCTTTTTATGTGCCTGATACTTTTGCAGCAGGTAGTGAGTGTTTCCCAAAAAAATTAGAACCCTTTCAGAAGTTTAATCTTGCAATGGCAAGAGATAACAGCCGTGTTGTTAACAACAAGATCGCTGGTAAAGAAGCTGCACAGTTTTTAATGAAGCTGCCGGATATGGGTTTAAAATTCAGAACCGCAACCGATCTTGCTGCACAACTTGTTGATGAAAGGATAAATAAATGGAAGGTGGTAAGAAGAAGAACCTGCCAGTCATTGATCGGGTTTGATATTTTTTACAAACAACTGGAAACACATAAACCCGACTTCGTTACTTTCTTTACAAATCATGTGGCATCATCACAGCATCGTTATTGGGCGGCCGCTTTTCCTGATGATTACGAAAGCTTAAAACTTGGAAGAGAGTGGGTGGAGACATATAACGGGGAAATTATTTATACAATGAAAAAAACGGATGAGATGATAGGGCGGCTGGTAAAATTCATTGACACTAACCCTGAATATTCATTGTGGATACTTTCCAGCATGGGACAACAAGCAGTAGAAGCAAAAGAAATTAGTACTGACCTGTTTGTTACCAATGCAAAAAAATTCATGGACAATTTTGATCTGGGTTCTGTTTATTATGAATTAAAGCCATCAATGGTTCCTCAATTCAATGTACAGATACATGTGGATAAAAGAAAAGAGTTTGAAGATAAGTTGGCAACTTTTCGCATAAATGGTATGCAAATTCATTCGCGCCTGAAAGCAGAAGGATTCTACAGTCTTGATATTGGTTTTCCAAACCTTGATGAAAGTAAAATTAAGATCGAGTTGATGGGACAAGTGATCCCTCTTGAACATTCAGGAATGGA
>Ga0184611_1000055_pt1 | contig 19427 bp, 33 predicted proteins | sample PLM3_5_coex_FD_133162 | JGI IMG/M metagenome (GOLD analysis project Ga0184611, IMG submission 133162) | Groundwater sediment microbial communities from an aquifer in East River, Colorado, USA - PLM3_5_coex | ecosystem: Environmental > Terrestrial > Soil > Riparian zone | place: USA: East River...
ATTCGCTCGAAGCCCTGTCGGAACGCGACAGCGATCAGCCGTTCAGTAAACCCACCCCCGCAGCTCCGGCTGCGCCCCCGCCTGCGGCGACGGCCCCGCCTTCGTCCCCCAGCGAGGAGGACGTGGCCGCAGCGGTGGGCGCATTGGCGGAAGCGTAGCAATGGCCCCCCTGGATTACTCTCGCGTCACCACGGCGGGCCCGCTAGTCACGCTGGCGATGTTTAAGGAACACGTTCACAACGCCAGCCTGTCCGATACGGATCTCCAGCAGAAGCTGTCCGCTGCGGAAGCCGAAATCGTGGCGATGTGCGGGGCCGCGATCGATCCGACGTGGACGGCCACCACGGTCCCGAAGCCGATCCAGCAGGCCATCCTGGTCCTGGCTGGCCACTACAACGTCGATCGCGGCGATGACCCCGAAGGGAAAGAGTCCGGTACCTCTGACGCAGCCGTACGGACCGCCATACGCGAGATGCTGGCGTACCACCGTGATCCCCCTCTGGGCTAAACGCCATGCCTGCCCTGGGCCAGTACCGCAACTTAGTGACGCTGCAGGAACCGGGGCCCGTGGTACCCGATGCCGATGGGGGGTACTCCGAAGGCACGCAGCCGCTGAACCCCGCATCCTGGTGGTGCGCCATCATGCCGGCCACCGCGAAGGACCTGGAAGCCATCGGGGCGGGCTCCGTGCTGGCGCAGGGGACCCACATCGTGAAAGGCCCGTATCACGCCGGCATCACCACGCAGGCGTGGCTGCTGTTCAAATCGCGCCGGCTGAACGTGGTGTACGTGGCGAACCGGGAAGAGCGATCGATTGAAACGGATCTCGTCTGCACCGAAGTGGTGAAGTGATGCCGCTACGGTGGGAAGGACTGGACGATTACCGCGCAGCCCTGGACGGCTGGCCCTTGCAAGCGGCGATGGATGCCGCCGTGCAGTGTGAACGCAGCGCCGATAAAGCCTTCGCCACCATCCAGAGCGGCTACCCCGTGGTGACGGGCCGCCTGCGGGCGGGGCTCGAAATGCGCGATGTCACCACCGATGCGATGCACCCGCGCATCGAGCTGCGCAACGACGTGGTGTACGCCCGCGTGTGGGAATCCGGGGGGAATTCCACGGCGGGCGTCCACAAGCCGGGGAAGCTGTTCGTGCCCACGATGCAGCGGGAACGCCGCATCCTGAACAAGGAACTGAAGGACATCATCCTGACCGGCGCCGAACGGGTAACGGGCGATGAGTAGGCCCAACAGCGGGAACATCGACAAGGCGATCATCGGGGTACTCCAGGCCGATAGCACGCTGGCCAGCCTGATGCCCGATGGGGTGTTCCTGAATGAAGCGGCCCCGGGCGTCACCCGCTTTGTACTGGTGGGTATTTTCGATTCCAACGATGAAGGGATCTTCGGCCAGCAGGGGTACGAAGACGTGCTGTATTACGTCAAAGCCAACGGGCTGTCGCGCACCACCACGCTGGCCAATACCAAAGCCGCAGCCCAGCGCATCGCTGAATTACTCGATGGGGTGGCACTGACCGCCACCGACTACGCCGCGACTTCCTGTGTCAGGGAAAAACGGGAACCCTGGGACACCGTACCTGATCCCGTGGATCCCTCACTCAAGTGGTTCCACTACGGTGGGTACTACCGCGTGATGGCTTCGTGGCCCGATCCGCAACGCACGATGGAGGACTGAATGGCGATTAAGACTGGCCGCTATGGCAAGGTGTCCTGGGATCCCGCAGGCGGTAACGCCCTAGTGCAGATCATCAGCATCAACGCCTGGAAGGGTGATTTCGCCACCGACTACGAAGACGTGTCGTGCTTCGGTGATGCGAACCGCGTGTACGTGCCCGGACTGATGGACATCGGTGGCAGTTTCTCGGGCTTCTGGAACAGCGCCGAACTCGCGTTGTTCAAAGCGGCGATGGCCACCACGCCAGGGACGCTGGAACTGCTGCCGAACACCACGGAGCCCAGCTACACCTGGAAGGGCCCCGCGTACATGGACGCCAGCATTGACTGCAGCTTGAACGCCCCGAAGATCACCGGCAACTTCAAAGCGTCCGGTGATTGGGCGGTACCCGGGGAAGTGGTGGCCACGGCTGCCGGCCCCGGCACAGGCCTGGGCAGCTTCACCCCCGCTGGCGCATCCCCGCCGGCCAACTTCGCAGCCCTCACGGGTGTGACCGCATCACCCGCGACTGCGTGGACCACGGGCCAGTACATCCTGCTGGGCGACGGCAGTAAGGCGAACTGGAACGGGACCGCGTGGGCCGTGGGGGCGCACGCCTGATCGATGCTGCAGCCCGGGTGGGGGGATGTCACGCTGACGGGTGTGGACGCCACCATCGTGTGGGGGTACCACACCGCAGCGGTGTGCCGATCCTGGATTGTCCGACGCACCCCGAACGCCCGCTGGATTCTGTCGGCCCAGATCACCCGGGCCGATGCCTACCAGTTGCGGCAGCGTGATCTGAAATTCACCGCCCCCCGGAAGGGGGGCTTTTTCTGCTGGCCCGTGCTGACGGCCCCGGTGCTGACTGGCACCACGATCAGCGCCACGCTGGGCCCGCCCGAAAGTTGAGGATCGATGCGTTCACGCTTCGTGCAGCCGCACACCGACGTGCTGACGCTGCCCAACGGCGACACCCTGATCGTGAAGCGCCGGCTGAACATCGGGGAACAGCGGGAAAGCTACCGCGCCTGCAGCACGCTGACCGAAGACGGCGACGGCAGCGTGAAACGCGTACCCGATCCGCACCTGATCGGGATCGCGAAGGTGGCCGCGTACCTGGTGGACTGGAACCTGGCGGGGGATGACGCCCCCGTGCGGGGGCTGGACTTCCAGGCCCGCTTTGCGCTGCTGGATAACCTGGAGCCCGAAGACTTCTACGAAATCAAAGACGCGATCGATGCGCACGAAGCGGCAATGATCGCGGAGCGAGTCGCGGAAAAAAATGGCCAGGCTGGAGAGAGGAACGGGCTAGCGATCTCTCCCTTGCCATCAAATGCGGCTGGCCCGTTGACGTTGTCCGCGAACTAGATCCCGACGACTACGCGATCCTGGTGGAACTGCTGAAGCCCGCAGAGTAACCGATGCCCATTACTGGCCACTTTGAAGCCGATTTTTCATCCTTCACCGATGAAGTGAAGGGGGCCACGAAGACGCTGGACACCTTCAAGAAGGACAGCGAAGCCACGGGCAAAGCGATCGACACGATGGGGAAGCAGGCCCCCAACCAGATCAAGCAGATCACCGCATCCACGATCGACCTGAGCGGGGCGTTTCGGCAGTTGTCCGGGGTGATGACGGCGGCGTTTAGCGTCAATGCGATCCTGAATTTCGCGCAGTCCATCCTGGATACCGCCGACGCGATCGGCAAGCTCTCTGCGCAAACGGGGATGTCCTACGACCAGGTGCAGCGCCTGCAGTACATCGCCGGCCAAACGGGATCCTCGATGGCCTCGCTGTCTGGGGCTGCGCAAACCCTGCAGGCCGATCTGGGTGATGACAATGCGGGCGTGGTGGCCGCGATTAAACACCTGAATATCAACCTGGATGATTTTAAAGATCTGGGCGCCTACAGCCAGATGACGCAGTTGAGTGCCGCGATTAGCGGGCTCAAGAACCCGTACGACCAAGCCGCCACCGCTGAAGCCCTGTTCCACAAGAACTGGAAGGAAATTTTCCCCGCCATGAAAACGGATATGGCGGAACTGGGGAAGCAGGCCTGGGTGATGGGCGACGACATGGTAAACAACATGCGTCGCACGAAGGACGAATGGGCCGCCACGAAGCAGGCGATGACCTTTGTGGGCGGGGAAATCATTGCGCTGTTTCACGGCATCGCGGATGAAGTGAAAAAGGGCACCGCCGGCCCGGGGGGTTTGGGCGGGGTGTTTGACGCGTACGTGATTGCCTGGGGGAAGGCCGTTGATGACATCAGAGCGAAATTCGGTGGTGGGGAAAGTGGTGGCCTGGCGGGAATCATCGCCACGATTCCCCCGCTACTGAAACCGATTGCCACGGGGATCGATGACATCAAACTGTCAGCGGAAGAAGCCAAGATCCAGGAAGACAGTTGGACGGCAGCGATCCAGGAACGCATTAAGCGAGAAAAGGAAGAACAGGAATTTCAGGCGGCGATGAAGGCCCACTATGCGGAAGTGGCCACCCTGCAGGAAGAAATCTTCGGGCAGCCGGCGCTGAAAAAGGCGGCCCTCTGGAATGATGCGCTGCTGGGCATCGACGACAACATCGGGATGCTGTCTGCGGCGATGCGCAACGAACTGTCGGCATCCCTGGTGGAAGCGCAGGGGGCCATGCAGAAGCTGGGGCTGCTGGAATCCGACCAGAGCAAACGCTACAGCGAAATCATTTCCAAGATCGACACCTACAACGGGTCGATGAAGTGGCAGGCCGACGTAGTGCTGCCGGCCGCCTCGGGCGCCGTCACCGATTACACGCAGGCCCTATACGACGAAGCCGTGGCGCATGACGCGATCGCGGCTGCGGCTGCGCGGGCCAACGCCGCGAAAGCTGGCGAGATGTTCGCTGCCGCAACCGGCGGGGGTGGCGGTTCCGGCAAGATCGGGTATCTCCCGCCGCGAGGCTCAGAGGGGTACACCGCGATGACGGGCGGGACGACAAGCGGCAGCGGGGCGGGCTCGAGCTATTACACGCCACCCAGGCGGGCCGAAGGCGGCCCCGTCAGCGCCGGCAGCAGTTACCTGGTGGGGGAACGCGGGCCTGAACTGTTCACCCCTGGCAGCAGCGGAGCCATCAGCCCCAACGGGGGCATCACCAACATCTTCCACCTGGTGGATACGGAATCGAACCTGGCCAGGAAAGTCAGCGATCTGATCCTGCGCAGCGTGACGCAGGCCCGCAGGATGTAGATGGCGCCGGCATCCACCAACGCGATCCTGAACATCGGCCGGCTGAATGCCTTCCGGCTGAACTACATCGAGCCCGGGCTGCGGCTGGTCCGTGACACCACGCTGCGCATCACGCTAAACGACACCCCGCTGAAGGTGCGGTACGACAGCCTGACGATTCACGATGTGATCAACGACAGCCCGAATACGTGCAGCCTGATCGTGGACCGCACCACGCCCCCCACGGTGGGCCAGCGGCTGCGCATCACGCTGGGGGTGGACCCCGCCTACCTGCTGTTCGCCGGCATCCTGCAGGCGGCCCGGAAGACGTACGTGGGGAAGCCAGCGGTGCTCGAGTGGGCCTGTGAAGCCCTGGACGATACGGGGCGATCGGATTGGCTGCGCCCCTTCGGGGCCTGGGAAGGCGTCAGTGCCACCACGGTGGCGCAGCAACTGATCGCCAACTTTGCGCCTGGCTTCAGTGCCGCAGGTGTGCAGGCGGGGCTGCCCCCTGTGACGCTGTACCTCGATGGCACCGAACGCATGAACGGGGCGCTGCGCCTGATCGCGAAGTTGATCGGGGGCTACTACTACTGGGAAGACTACGTGCTGCACCTGTTCACCGGCAGCGAAGCGGGCGGGCCCGTGGCCATCACCGGGGCGCCCGGGCAACTGGTGGACGATCCGCCGATCACCGTCACCAGCGATGACAGCCAGATCCGGACGCGCTGTTTTGGCAAGGGGCACAGCGAAGCCACGCTGACCGCCGTGGCTGCCGGGGAAACCAAACTGCCGATCGCCAATGCGGTGATGTTCAATCCCTTTGGCGGGAAGGCCATCTGCGAATGGCAACGCCTGACGTACACGGGCACCGCCATCGGGGAAACAGGGGCGCTGGTGGGCCCTGGCGTCACCCCCAGCACCGCCCCCGTGGCGGCCCTGGCTGCGGGCACCGGCATGGATCCGGGATCGCACCAGTACGCGTATACCTGGGTGACGGCTGCCGGGGAAACCCTGCCCAGTCCGCTGGCCACAGCGGTGATCGTGACGGGGCTGGAAGCGGGCCCGCCGCTGTACGCCCTGAACCCGCAGCCGAACTTGCCGCACTATCCGCAGCCGGCGCCAGGCACCACGCTGGAGTACGCCGTCACGAAGCAAAGCATGGACGGCGCCTATGAAACGGCACGCGGGCCGATTATGAGTGGCCCTGCGCTGTCTGGGCAGTACTACTACCCGTCGATCATGTGTACCGCCGATATGGCGGGCAACCGGATCATTCTCTGGCGACGGGACAACGGGGGTGCGTGGGGCACGCTGGGTTCCACCCCGATCACGGCGCAACCGGTGGGGGGCGTGTTTTCGATTCCCGATACGCTGGCCACACCCACGCCGCGTGCGGAGCCCGCCAACAACTTCGCCAGTGGCCGCGTGAATGTCTCAGGGATCTCCGTGGGCCCTGCGGGCGTGGTGGGCCGGAATCTCTATCGGACCCCCGCGAACGGGGCGCAGTTGAAGCTGTTGACGAATAGTCTGGGCGCCACCACCACCACGTACAGCGATCAATATCCCGATTCCGTCCTGTTGGCCACCACGCCACCCGTGGCCGATACCTCGGGGCTGCAGATGCCCGCCGGCCAGGTGCTGCCAGGGGCCACGGCGATGCCCGTATCGGGCACGGGCCGGGCCCTGGCAGGCGGGGGCTGGGGGGTGGTGGGGAATGGCGAACAGGTGATCCGCTACACCGGGATCAGCGGCAATACGATCACCGGCATTCCGGCCAGTGGTATCGGCGCGATCGTGGCAGCGGTGAACTATAACAGCACAGTGACGGGCGCCCCGATGTTGCTGGGGGTGACGGGGATCGGCACCGGCATTCGGCAAGGGGCACCCGTCAACATCTGGGTACAGGTGGACGATACCGCAGCGCAGGCGGCCCTGGCGGCCCGCGTAGGGGGCTCTGGCATCGTGGAGCAGTTGATCAGCGATGAACGCCGGGGGGAAGCCTCGCTACTGGCGCTGTGCCAGGCCGACCTGTCCCGCTTCGCGTACCCCATCGTCACCGTCCAGTACGTCTGTTTCGATCCGGCCACCAAAAGCGGGAAGACGATCCGCGTGGCGCTGCCGGCGCTCAGTCTGGATGTCACGCTGATGATCCAGGATGTGACGATCGACAGCTTCCACCCGAAGCCCCGCTTTACCGTCACTGCCAGCAGCGTGCGATCGTCGCTCGAAGACGTGCTGCGCCAACTGGTGGGCACCCTGGAAGAAGGATTCTAAATGCCGATCAACCGTGGCCCCTTCAATGCGCTGATCGATGACGATGGCAGCGGGAAGACGGGCAGCATCTGGAACAAAGCCGCGATCAGTGGCGTGCTGCTGGATCCGATCGATGCGCTGGTGGGCCCAGTCACGCCGTATACCCCGACGTGGCGAACAGGGACCGGCGCGATCGCCATCAACAATGGCGCACTGGCCGGCCTGTATGTGAACGTGAATGGGCTAGTGGTGTTTACGATCAATATGGTATGGGGATCGGGAACCGCAGGGCCGACTGATGCCTGGTTATTCGGGCTGCCCCCGCCCGTGCCGCGTACGGGATTCGATATATGGGGCGTGGGCCACGCACTGGGACCACCGTACGTGCCGTTGTACTGCTTGCAGTTTGGCGCGACGGAAGTACAGCCCGTCTACGGCCCTGGCGGTACGACTGAAACCGCATTGTCCTACACCGTCCCATTTACGTGGGCAGCAGGCAAGCGGATGGTGTTATCAGGGGCGTACTTCGTCTGACGGGGGGATTCATGGCTGGCGTGCAACCACCCGAAGGTGGGCAGAAAAACTACGTGACGAAACCGCAGCAGGTGTATGGGGAACAATATCTGGCCGGCGGCCCGCTGCCCGTGGGGGCCGTGGCGGAACTGCCCGACTATCCGCCCGAAGGCGGGCCCTATCTCCCGCTGCCCCCATGCGTGTTCGTGATCCATTCCACCGACTGGGTGATCACGAACAAGCACACAGGCGTGCCCACCGAAGTGATCACGGATGACACCTTCACCGAACGCTACGGGGGCGGGCCCAACGTCTGATGGCCTGGTGGACGGAGCCCGGGCTGCTGGCCGTGGTGACGCTGGTGGGGCTGCTGGTGATCGCCCGCCTCGCCCGCCGTCGCTAGGGTATTTATTCGATGGGTGTCAGATAGCCAGACCCAAACCGCAGAATTCCTGAGGAATTGGCACAGGGATACGTCTTCCTCGATTCCCTGCGTATTCAGTCAGGGATCTCAACGTCGTCAGGGATCTCGACTTCGCGCTCTTCGCCCCGCATCAGGTCATCGCGCACGGATAAGTACGCGCCGATGGCGTACTGGATGTTGATCAGGGTTTCCTCGACGGTGTCCCCATCCACCCACAATCCAGGCAACGCGGGGCAGCTTGCGAGGTAGCCGACTTGCGGCTGCCCCTCCGGGCCCATATCGACCTGCACTAGTAGGATTTTGTACATCATCGGCTACGTCACTCTTTTTTGAGACTAGCGCGGGCCTGGCGCACTGCGCGGGAGCGTCGATCGTGTTCTTCCTCGTCCCAGACGCAATCGATCAATTGCTCGAAGGCGGCAGCCTTAACCGGATACCGATCCTGCAGCCGTGCGACTTTGTCGGGCAGGGAGAGGTTAGCGAACGCGGTCGATCGATGAGCGCCTGCACTGGTCGCCACTAGGCACCTCGACGAGTGGGGATTGCGCCGGGGCGGGCCGTGGGATCTGGCCCGCCGAAAAACCTGAAGCCTACACCAGATGTCGGAATTGTCCTGTCAGATTCCTAGCGACATCCTTCGATAGAGGTTATTCCTTCCGGCGCATCCGTTCGTGGATCGTCCTGCGGCTAGGCTTGCGTGGTTCGGGGCCGCCCCCGACGATTTCCAACAGGGCTGGCAGGATGCGGGGCTTATCGCGCACCGCTTCGATCAGCTTCAATTCGGACGGCGTCAGATCCGCCACAAACTCCCGCCCGGGCTCCCGCATCAGATCCGCCAGCGACAGATCCAGCACGCGGGCGAACGCAGCGAGTTCTTCCACCATCAACTGCACTTGGCCCGTCAGGATCTTCTGCACTTTGCTCTGGGTCCACGTTTCGCTGGTGTATTGCTCCAGGCGTTCAGCGGCCACGCGTTGGCTGATCTTGCGATGCAGTAATTCATCGCGCACGCGGGCGCGGACACGCTGCGACACGTCAGGGGGCATTTCCATGTCAGTGTCGGGCGAAGCCAGCGAAGTGTGCAAGGGGGCCTGATTCAGATTATGCATCCGAACATGGGGCACTTGCATCCTGAAACTAAAATCGGGTAATGTCGCGCCGTGCAAAAGCGTAAAGTGAATCACCCCCGCCGGTCGTATCCCAGCCTGCTGGCGTGGCGACGGGCGCAGGGGCTCAGTCAGCGGGATGCCGCGCTGCGGCTGGGCCTCACGCAAACGTCGTACTCGCGTGCCGAACTCGGCCAGGTGGTGCCGCGCCGGGAATCCCTGAAGCGGGTGATCGCCGAAACGGGCGTGCCGCTGGAAGTGCTGGTGGGGCTCGCGTGAATCTGAATCCGCACGCCCGCGAATCGGAAACGGGCCACACCCACCAGTTGAATCTGAATCAGGGTATTTGCGGTCAGTAAACCAAGTTGGGCCTATGCATTTACTGAGTCAAAAGCCGAGGTCTGATAATGTATGTTACGGTAACTCGCTGAATCCGATTCAGCATCGCGGCCGTCAGTGCCGCAAAAAAACCAGAACAATCAGGCCGACGAGCAGGGGCACCGCCACTAGGAACCCCACTGCCAGATCCGACCGATCCATACCTCAAGCTACTCGTTTTCTGACTCTGGCGCAAGCCGGAATCGCGCACCTGTTCTGCCGGCTGTTTCGCGGGCACGCCTGGATCCGCACGTACTACCGGGGGCGCATCTTCCTGGAGTGCTGCCACTGCGGCCAGCGCACCCCGGGCTGGGAGGTATTGACGTGAGTACCGAACTGGCGACACAGCCGATCGATGCCACCACCGTGGCCCGCGTGCTGCTGCACGGCGATCTGCGCCAACTGAATGATGCGCAGAAAGTCAGCTACTACAAGTCCGTCTGCGACAGCGTGGGGCTCAACCCCCTGACGCAGCCCTTCGCCTACATCGTGATGCCGCAGGGCAAAGAAGTCCTGTACGCGAAGCGGGAAGCCACGGAGCAGTTGCGATTCCTGCACAGCGTCAGCATCGATCCGAAGACGTTTACGCGGGAAGTGATCGAAGGCGTGTACATCGTCACCGCGTCAGCCTCGCTGCCGGCGGGCCGTACCGATGTGTCCACGGGGGCCGTCTGGATCGACGGGCTGAAAGGCGAAGCCCGGGCTAACGCGATGATGAAAGCGGAAACGAAAGCGAAGCGCAGGGTAACGCTGTCGATCTGCGGGCTGGGGATGCTGGACGAAACCGAAGTGGCCGACCTGGCAGCCGCGAAGCCGATCGGCCCAGCGGCACCGGAACGCCCCACGATCGCGGCAGCCCTCGAGCCCGATCCCGTGGACGAACCGCCAGCGCCGGATGGCTTCGTGCGGGTGATGCTGATCGAAGACACCCCGACCAGTAACCCGAACGTGATCCGCTTCACGATCACGCTATCGGATGGCCTGATCGTCACCACGGTGAATAACTGGCTGGCGTCGCTGGCGCAGACGGCGCTGGAACGACGCACGCTGATCCAGGTCAAAACAAAACCCAGCCGCTACGGCAACGGCACGGACCTGGCGGGGATCACGGAATACGCACCCCCACCGAAGCCGGAACCGAAGCCGGAACCGACACCGGAGCCAGCGAAGCCGGCCAGTCTGCCGCTGACCGCCGAAGACATCCCGTTCTGACTGGGGGGATCACCGATGGAACTGGACGAAGTGGCCCGCCGCGTGTGCGCAATGGAACGGCGCCAGGACGAATGGATCGCCCGGGCCAATCTGACGCTGCAGGAACTGACCGTGGATTCTGATCGCTTGCTGCGCCGGCTGGAACGCCTGCTGGACGCGTTGGACGAAGACACCGACCACATCACGTATGACCGATCCTGAGTACGTGTTCACGATCGCGATCAGCCAGGCGGAAGCCGAAGCCCTGGCCCGGGGCGAAATGCCCCCAGCGGTGCAGGACACGGTGATCAGTTTGTTGATCGATGTGCGGGCCACACCGGGGGAAGCCGTTGAAGCGATGGCCCGCAGACGGAAGCCGGGATCGAAATCGACCGTTAATCAGTGAAGGGGGATGCCTGATGAAGAAAAAAACCGAGAGTACGCCGCAGCCCGCTAGCCCGCCGAACCTCTGGACTGAGTACCGCATTCGCTGGGAATTTCTCACGTCCCTGTGTGGCTCGATCCCCGCTGATCCCGAAGTGATCAAGAAGTGGCTGGCCACCATTGAAGCCCGCGTGAAGCCCCCCGGGGCGCTGTCCATCCAGGAAATCAACGAAGAGGTGCTGGCCAGCATCGAGCGTGGCGAAGGGGAACCCGATCAGTCCTATTCGCTGCTGGTGTTTCAGCGCCACGAAGGCGGGCTAGCGATGCGGGCCGCCACGGTGAAAGCCCATATGAAGGACTGCGCCCGCGTGCTGTCTGCGCAGTTTGTGGGGCGCATCCAGGGGGAACGGGCCTTCAGTACCCGCGTGCTGAACGGGGTGTATCCCGATGCCCGCCAGTACTGGCTGCCGATCACCAGGCCCGATGGGACCGCGATCGCCACGGCAGACGGGGAACGGGATAAGGCCATCCATGTGCGGGGCCCGCGTGGCGAACCGTTGTCGGCGCTGAAGCGGTTTGAATTCATCCGCCCGCCGGCTGTCCTTGAATTCACGCTGAAGGTACTGGGCCGATCCGTGTCCGAAACGGATCTCCATCACTTGTTTTCATATGGGGGCACACATGGCTACGCAGGCGAACGCAGCGACGGGGAAGGCCGCTACGACTACACCATCGAACGACTCACCCCAGAAAGCGGCAGTGTCCCTGTTGCGGAAGGACGCACCGCAGATCCGCACCGCTGACGCGATCATCGGCAAACACGAACAGATCCAGGATGCGCTGGAGCATGACCGCATCAGCGGCAAGGTGGCGGAACAGATGAACCAGACGCTGAAGGGGATCATGGGCGTGGAGAAGTTGGGGCTGCAGTATCTCAGCCTGGCGCTGAAGTTTGGCCGGAAGGCCCCGGTACCCCGTAGCCCGATCCTGCGCAACATGATCGGACTGCCCGTCACCCTCTCACCCACCGATGGGGAATTCGTACGGGCGCTGATCCCTGAGAAGTGACGCCGAGGCATGAACTGTTGTGCGTTGGGGTGAGTGTGCGCCGAAGTGCTATGACGCCGAGCCGTGTAGTGGCAGTGATGTGAGGTGACGTGGCGATGCACAGTCGTGAGGTGACGCCGAGATCTGACGCGTAGTGCCGTGCCGTTGTCGTGCCGAGCGGTGACGTGGCGCCGAGCAGTGAGACGTCGTGAAGTGGGGTGCCCAGTTGTGCTGTGACGCCGAGGTGTGAAGTGAAGCGGCTGTGGCATGAGGTGAGCGGGTGCGTGGTGACGTGACGCCGAGGGGTGATTCGTAGTGGACGGATGTGATGTGTATCGACGCCGAGCCGTGTAGTGAAGTGGGCTCGAGTTGACAGCGTCGTGCGTTGTCGTGACGCCGAGGTGTGCAGTGGGGCGTAGTGCCGTGGTGCGGTGGAGTCGTGAGGTGAGCTGACGCCGAGGGGTGGTGCGCGATGTAGTGGGGCGTGCTGAAGTGTCGCCGAGGTGTGGGGCGTGCGTGGCGTGAGCCGTAGTGTCGTGACGCCGAGTTGTGTGTTGTTGCTGCGGTGGGGCGTAGTGAGATGCCGCCGAGTCGTGAGGTGAGGTGCCGTGAAAGGCAGTGTCGTGACGCCGAGAAGTGTTGCGAAGTGGTGTGCCCTGCAATGCCGCCGAGAACTGCTTTGTGATGGATCTGACCTGCCCTGCAGTGTCGCCGAGTTGTGTTGTGTTTCGAGGTGTTGTGCGGTGCGACGGTGTGACGCCGAGTTGTGTGCTGCAGCGAAGTTGCGTGGCTGTGCCGTGAAGTGACGCCGAGGTGTGGCGTGATGTGCCGGTGACGTGGCGGTGACGTGGAGTGTGGTGCCGTGGCGTGTCGCCAAGTGATGAAAGGAAGTGATCTGAATGCCGTATAGATTTACCTGGTATCCCACCCCGCTGGACGGTGCCGTGGTGACGCTGACCCCTGACGGGGCAGGCCCACTGGTGGGCTCTGCGTCCACCGATGACAACGGGCGCCCCTGCCACACCTGTCAGTTGCCCGATGGCACCGCGAACGGCCACGGGGCGCAACTCGATCAGACGGCCCCGGGCCATCTGCCGCAGCGCCTGCGGGGCATCCTGTACCTGCTGGGCGATCAGACCGCTGCGTTACAGGTGGATGACTGCACGCTGACACCGGAGCCCGAAGCCCCGCCAACGCCCGGGCCGACACCCCCGCCGGCTGGGGGCGATCCCTTCACGATCATCACGAACGTGTACAACACCGGCCACTTCGACTTGGGTACGCATAACGGCTGCGGCACCTTCGTGGAAGCCTGCCTGGAAGCCCTGATGACGCAGGACTCTGCGCTCTGGGGGCACATCCTGAAAACGCCTGGCCAAAACCAGTACAACGGCCACGCGGTGGATGCGCTGATGCTGCTGGCCGGTGAAGGAAACGGCATCTTCGACATCATCCAGTCCAGCGTCAGCCCCGAAGCGAAGCCGCAGTACATCCGGCAGGGGGATCCCGATCCGAACCTCTGGTACCAACCAGGCACGCAGTACACGCTACTGGCCTTCCCGCGTCACAAGTGATTGGAGTACCAACGATGCCGGATGTACTCAACATCACGCAGGAACGTGCCGCGAATCGCTTCTATCAGATGGCCCGTATTGAACGCAGCATCGATCGGAAGCTGACGGAAATCGGGATCGTCAAAGAGAGCCTGAAGGACTTGAACGAAGAATACCAGGGCCTGCTGCTGCAGTTGCGCCAGGCGGCCCGCGATGAAGGTGATCTGCCCTTGCTCTCCCTGATGGAGGGGGAGTGATCAGCATCATGCGCCTGGACGGATTATTCTGGTGGATTCCGCGTTGGCTGAAATCGTCAGCGAAGTTAACGATGTCATTAGAAGAGCAGGGAGCGTATCGGAATCTGTTGGATGCCGCGCAACTGCGGGGTGGGGCGCTGCCCGACGATGAACAGATCCTGGCCAAAGCGTGCGGGGATCCGACCAGATGGAAAGCCGTACGGAAAGCCGTGATGCCGTATTTCGTGAAGCGGAAGGATGGCTGCTGGCACAACGAAACCCTGGACGAAATCTTGGCGGTATCGGTGAAGCGGGCCGAACGGCAACACCGCTACCGCGAACGGCTGAAAGGGAACGGACACAGTAACGCGAAGCGTAACGCACGCCGTAACGCACGGCATAACTGACCCCGTGTATCTGTCTCAGTATCAGTATCTGTCTCTTGTACGTACGTGTTCCCGTCGTACCGTCTCTTTAATTGAGAGAGTAGTGCAGGGCCTTCGGCCCGATCCGCCTGTGGAAAACCAAAAACGCGCCGGAATTTTTCCCCGATCCGCCATCCTGGCAGCCGTGCTGCACGAACTGCTGAACGTGGAATCGTTTGCCACGATCGCGGACCTGGCCGATGCGCTGAAAACGCGGGCCGCACGGCTGCACATCCCGTACGACGTGCAGGCGATCACCGATGCCCTGGTGATCGTGCATCGCACGCGAGATCTGACCCGATGACGAAAGATGCCCAAACCGAAAATGATTCCACCCGACGTGGTGGCCGCAGCCTACGTGGAACTGACGGTGGCGATCGTCCACCTGGAAGAACGGATCACGGATCTGCACCACGATCTGCGACGGCTGGAACTCCAACTGTTACGGCCCGACCTGATCCCGGGGCCTGGACGCACTACACGCACCCGGGGCAGCCGGTGAACCGCCACGGCTGGACGACAGCGGTGTGCGGGTACCGGGTGAATGAACACCACTTCGAGACAGACGACCAGCACCCGACGTGCCCCCGCTGCCAGGCGTGGATCGAGGAACGGAACCGATGACGATTCATCATCGCCAGCAGAATCTCCAGCACACGCTGCGCAGTGCTAAGCCAGGCGATACCGTCCTACTGGAACCAGGTCGCACCTACACGGGCAATTTTGAACTGCCGAATCATGGGGGCAGCACGCCGATCACCATCACCACCGATGGCCCGATCCCGCCAGCAGGCACCCGCATCACCCCGGAGACGGCGGCCCCGCTGGCCAAGATCCAGGCCGCGCCTGGTGGAGAACCCGCGATCCGCACGGCGCCGGGGGCCGCCTTCTGGGATCTGGTGGGGCTCGAGTGTTTGCCGAATCCTGGCGGGTACTACGACATCGTGCGGCTGGGTGATGGCTCAGAGGCCCAGCACACCACGGAGTCCATCCCGCACCACCTGACGCTGGACCGCTGCTACATCCACGGCGATCCGGTGACGGGGCAGAAGCGGGGCATCAGCCTGCAGGCGGGGTACACCACGATCCGCGACTGCGACATCCGCCACATCTTCCAGCACGGGCAGGATACGCAGGCGATCGCCGGCTGGAACGGCCCGGGCCCGTGGCTCATTGAAAACAACTACATCGAAGCCGCCAGCGAAAACATCCTGATCGGGGGCGATTCGATTCGCATCCCCGACATGCTGCCGTCAGACATCACGATCACCGGCAACACGGTGTGTAAGCAGCGGGCATGGGCCGGCCAGGGCTACAACGTCAAGAACCTGCTGGAGCTGAAGACCGGCGCCAGCGTCATCATCGATGCCAACACCTTCGATGAGAACTGGGCGGGCGAAGGGCAGAGCGGCTACGCGATCGTGTTCACCGTGCGCAACGAATACGGGGCCAACCCGTGGGCCACCATCAAAGACGTACGCTTTACGCGGAACACCGTGCGGCATTCGTCCGGGCTGTTCAACATCCTGGGCCTGGATGATCGCGGCCCTGCGTACCCTTCGGTGCTGCTGTCCAATCTGCTGATCGAAGATACCCTGGCGTACGACATCAACCAGACGGGTGGGGGCGCCGGCCACTTCGCCCAGATCCAGCGGGGCGATCGCATCGTGGTGAATCACAATACGGTGATCACCACGCAGGCGGGGCAAGCGGTGACGGTGTACCTGCTGGCCGATGCCCAGTCAGGTTTCGTGTTCACCAATAACATCCTGCCCAATCACGGGCTGTGCATCTTCGGGGATCACGGGAAGGGGGACGGCATCCCCACGCTGGACGAACATGCGCCCGGGTGGACGGTGGCCCGCAACGTGGTGTATGGCCCGTGGGCCGCGAACTATCCGCCCGATACCGCGTTTGCAGAACCGGACATCCACGCGGTGGGTTTCGTGGACGTGGACGGCCACGATTACCGGCTGGCTGAGGACTCGCGGTACGTGGGTGGGGCGCTGGATGGCACGGACATCGGGGCCCGCCAGGATCCGCCTGTGGCCCCGCCCGTGGCTGCCTGTACCCACGCTGTGCTGCGCTGTGCGGAGTGTGGCCAAGAATGGTACGCCGACGAATGAAACCCACCCTCTGCGGGAAATGCGGGGCCAGCCTGATCGGGTTGCCGCTGAAACAGGAACGCTGGGACACCGTCGATCACGTCTGGGTGGGTTTCCTGGACTGTCCGACCTGTGCCGCGATCTACGTCTGCATCTGGAAAGGCCCGCCCCCCGTCAATGGAAGGAACTTATGATCACGCTGCACCTGGTGCTCTACATCCTGGCGCTGGTCTGCTTCATCATCGCGGCCGCCGGGGTACCGTCGCGTATCAACCTGATCGCCACAGGGCTGGCGCTGTGGATGCTGTCGCTGATCGTCTGATGGGTACCCTGTGCTTGTTCTGCGGGGGCGATGCGTCCACCCCCGACCACTTCGCCCACTGTGATGGTCGGCAGGGCCAGCAGGAGGCCGATCGGATGCGGGCTGAAGACAGAGCCCGGGCCGATCGCCTGCCGTCCTTCACCGGAGCCGCAGCGGGGCAGGCCCGCCGCGACATCGGGATGGCCCGCGTGGACGCAGCCCCGCCGGATTATCACGATGAACTGTGGGCTGCGTGGCGCTGGTGCTGTGAATCGCAACCCGAAGTCACATCGGATGATCTGTGGCGGGCCCTGCCGGCGCACCTGGTGGCCACGATTCGCCCGAACATCATCGGCAGCCTGCTGCGCCAGTCTGCGAGTCTGCGCCACTGGACGGTGGACAGCGGCAGGGTGGTACACACCACGCGGGCGATGGGGCAGGCCCGCCGGCTGACGGTGTGGCGCAGCCTGATCTACCAGCGCCAGGCCTCACGCTGATGCTGACGGTGGGGAGCTTGTTCGCCGGCATCGGAGGTTTCGATCTGGGCTTCACTCGAGCGGGCTGTGAGATTCGCTGGCAAGTGGAAATCGATCCGTTCTGCCAGGCGGTATTACAGCAGCACTGGCCGGAAGTGACACGCTATGGCGACATCCGATCCATCGAGCCCGCCACCCTTGCAGCAGTTGACGTTGTTTGCGGCGGATTTCCCTGTCAGCCGCATTCCCTTGCTGGCCGACGTGAAGGGGCTGCAGACGATCGGAACCTGTGGCCCGACTTTGTCCGCATCATTCGCGGTGTTAGACCCCGCTGGGTGGTGGCGGAAAACGTCCCAGGGCTACTGTCAAATGATGCTGGACGGTTCTTTGGCGGAATACTCAAGAGACCTGGCCCAGAGCGGGTACGCTGCGGAATGGGATTGCCTACCGGCATCAGCCTTTGGCGCCCATCACCAGAGAGACAGAGTCTGGATCGTGGCCGACACCCACCGCACAGGATGCGGCGAACAACGGCGCATCTTCACAGTACGACCGGAACTCTTTGCCCCTGAATGCAGCGGTGGGTGGCGCATTGAACCCGACGTGGGTCGAGTGGCTCATGGGGTACCCGCTCGAGTGGACCGCTTGCGAGGTTTGGGAAACGCGATCGTCCCGCAGATCGCGGAATGGATCGCCCGCCGGATCAGGACGTACGAGGTAGGGGCATGATCGGTTTTTTTGGCCGGCCCCCTTTGGCACCGTTCAGACGGGCGGCGGTGGCTTTGGCGCCCGACGTGACGCGGCCACCTTTGCGGCCCAGAGCAACAGCGGCTGGGTTCTTACGAGACATGGGCAAGCAGCGTGGCATCACTCGCCACGGCGAGTCGCTCAAAGGTCGCGACACGATCGCGGAGTTGACTGGCGGTAAAGCCGTTCACCTTTCGGCCAGTACGCTCCGCTCGAGCCAGCATGAAGCGCAAGCCAGCAGCGTTCTTGGCGTACTGCGTGCGGAGTTGATCGGGCGTGAACTGTGAGAAGAAGGACATTACATAGAGATTAACCAAATCGCTTGGGTTTGTCAAACTATGCGGTACTGCGCCCAGCCCGGATGCCCCACGTTAGTGCCGAAAGGCTACTGCCCGACGCATCGCACGATCCACCGCAGCCCATGGGCGCTGCGCCAGGCAGCGCCGAAGCTGCGTGGCTACGGGCACGAATGGAAGCGGCTGCGCACCTGGTTCATGCGCCAGCCTGGCAACCAGCTATGCCGGCTGTGCGAACAGCACAACGTGCTGGTGCTGGCCACCGACTGCGATCACATCGTGCCCTTTCACGGGCTCGATGATCCGAAGCGATTAGATCCGACGAACCTTCAGCCCTTGTGCCACGCCTGTCACCAGCAGAAAACCGCAGCAGGTGGATGAATGTTTGACTACAAAACATCACGCGATGAAATCCTGGACGCGATGGATCGCTTTGGCGGGAGCTTCGTGCAGCAGTTGGCCGTGCTGTACCGCCACGGTGATGAGGTGAACCGCCGCAAGCTGGAAGTGGCCTTCCATGATGAATTCGTGGAATACGACGATATGGCCGTGCAAGCTCATGATCGATGAAACGCAGGCCCGCCACTGGTGCGCGGACCTGGCCAGTCGGCTGCCGTCGCAAGTGATCCGCCCGCATGATGTCCCGTACCTGACGCGCTACTTCTGCGCCGGCTGGAATCCCACGAACCGGGAACCAGGCCCTGCGCTCTTCCTGCACCACTTCGTGGGCTCCGATCCGAATGATGCGGTGCATTCCCACCCGTGGACGTGGGGCGCCAGCCTGATACTGGTGGGTGGGTACACCGAACACCGCTGTACGCCAGATGGCCGGCACAGTACCCACACCTACACGGCCGGCACTGTGAACGTGCTGCAGCCACGCGATCGCCACCGCATCGAACTACTGGGCGCAGACTGCTGGACGCTGTTCCTGGCAGGCCCGTATGCGCAGGCGTGGGGATTCTTCCCATCATGCGAGGATATGTGAGAGCGAAAGGGGTACCACCTTCGCCGACACCCCAAACCCGTACCACCTTCGCCTACACTCCAGACGTACCACGATCGGTATCAAAGTTACGGGCACGATGCGGCTGTAAGTGCTTGATATACAA
>Ga0184611_1000057_pt1 | contig 18764 bp, 22 predicted proteins | sample PLM3_5_coex_FD_133162 | JGI IMG/M metagenome (GOLD analysis project Ga0184611, IMG submission 133162) | Groundwater sediment microbial communities from an aquifer in East River, Colorado, USA - PLM3_5_coex | ecosystem: Environmental > Terrestrial > Soil > Riparian zone | place: USA: East River...
GCCCGACACGCCGCCGATCCAAATGACTAACGAGCTGCCGAAAGTGCCGCTCGGGCAAGCTCCAGGGGACTTTCTACCCGGCGGCGGCCCCGGTGCCCCAGCCACCAACCTCGATACGGTTATTCCATCCGGTCGCGGCCTGCCGGCCAGCATGCTCAGGCGGGCGCAGTACAACCCGTTGTCGGGCGCCACTGGGGCAGGTGGCGCCACGGCGGCTGCGCCGGCAATACCCGGCATGTCTGGTTTTATCCCCGGCACCGACAAGACGCCGGAGCAGGTAGCTGCGTTGAACGCAGCTCTGAAAATGATCGGGATGAAGTCGCCGCTCTCTGATTTGTTGGAGACTTACTACAAATCGCCGGGCTATCTAGGCGAGGTCGCCAGAACCGAAGCCGAACAGCGAAAGCTGATAGAGAAACAATATGATCCGCTGCTTGAGGCGGAGAAAACTCGTAAGCGGATGGAGGTTGAGACCGAGCTTAAGCCGAAGCTTGAGGCTGCCGTTGCTACGGCGATGAACGGGCCTCTGAAGGAACGCGCGCAGGCACAAGCCGACATCGAGCGCTATACGGAGCAGCTAAAGCAAGCGGGAGTGGCCGGTACGAACGTGCAAGAGGCAACCGTCTGGGGGGACGACGGTAAAACTAAGTTAACGCAAAAGATGACTGCGCTTGAGTTTGCCGCGCGGCAAAACGATGCCAATAAACGGCGAGCGAAAGGCGATACCACCCCGCGGCCAGGAGATATCGTCGGTGTGTCCGAGGAGGAAAGAGCTGCAGAACAGGCGAGGGGCAAGATCGGGCAGGAAATGAGGGATGTGCAGGTCTTTACTCCCACCGGCACGGTCACTCAGTCTATGACCAATGCGGAAATCGAGGCGCGGCGAAAGCTGGCAAGCCAACGGGGCGGCGGCCCGCCTCAGGTTGGCGATATTATCGACAAGCCAGTGATGACCCCATCCGATCAAAAGGTTGCCGATGCGTTAGGCGAAGATTTTATAACACTCCGCCGCCAAGCAAACGCGGCCACAAAAACCATCAGAGATACACACAATCTCAGGGCTAGCCTTGATAGCGGCATGTTCACGGGGCTCGATGCTAATGTGAACCTTTTCCTAGCCAGGCTTGGCGATACTTTGGGGTGGAAAAACTTGTCAGATCCCGAAAAGGTCAAGAACACTGAGACCTATATCGCAGGTTTAGGCTCGGAGGTTTTGGCTATGGTCAAGGATTTGCGGCCGGCATCCAATATCGACCTACAATTCGCTCAAGGTATGGTCGGCGGGCAAAATCTCTCGCCCGCTAGTATCCGCAAGCTATTGGACATGCGCGAAGAATACGCGCGGCTGGCGATTGAGCGGCACAATGAAGAAGCAGCGACAAGGAACCCGGAGATATTCAAAGGCACCCGCCGGGAAATCCCGATGCCGTCGCCGTATCAGGTGCGAGAAATAACCACACCAAGCGGCAACAAGGCTACAATTAACAGGTGACCGAGATGCCTTCTGCGACGATCGGTGACAAGACCTACCCTCTGCCGGACAATTTCGACCAGATCTCCTATGACCGGCAACAAGCCATCTTGGGGGATTTAGAAAAACAGCATCTGATCGTCGGGCCAAAGTCGCCCGACAAATACGCCAGCCCACTCTGGCCGTTTCGTATTACCGCGGAAGACAAGGTGCGGCCTGGTTGGGGGTTGGCGAGCACCGTCGCCAGTTCGCTTTACGATGCTGCTAAGCTCCCTGGCGATTTCGCCAATCAGCAACTTGGCTTGAATGCCGCGCCGTTTGGCCTAGGACCGAAAGAAGCAGGACAGCCAATTATTGATCCGCTCACCGGCCGCCCTAGCGCCGCCTTTACTGACCGTGCCACCAACTTTGCCGGTACGGTCAACCTGACAAGCCCGGCCAATCTGGCAGGGCGGCGGCAAATGATGCTGGTGCCGACGACGCAACAACTGCACGATGCCGGCGATACCGGGCTCAACATCGCGCGGTCCACCGGTATGGAAATCGGCGGCGGCGAGGTCAATCGCCTGGGGCAGAACCTCTTGGCGCAATACCGCCGGGAAGGCTACGCCGCACCCGGCGCACCCACGGCGCCGCAGAGCGGCGCGCTGGGCGGCTCCCTGGCTAACTATGCCGGAGACATGCCGGTTGCCGATTTGATGTCGTATCGCCAGCAGCTAACCAAGTTGGCCTATGGCCCGGCCGCCGGCAGCCCGGAGGGTGCCGCTGCCAGCATTGCTATCGGACATATTGACCGATTATTTGACCGCCTGCCACAGGTGCAGACCAAGGGGGGCACGATCCCGGCGCAGGAGGTGGCGAGCATTCTGCGCGACGCTAATGCCAACTGGGCCGCCAGTAAACGCTCCAACCTGCTGACCGGTGAAACCGACAGGGAGATCTCCGGCATCTTGCCGGAAGCCCAATTGCAGGCCGGTGCAACTTATTCCGGCCGCAACCTCGATAATGCGATCCGGCAGCGGGCGGCTGCAGCCCTAAAGAGCAAGGATATCATGGGCTATTCCGCCGATGAAATCGCCGATCTGACCGAGGTTGCTATGGGCACCGCGGCACAGAACAAGTTGCGTCTGTGGGCTAATCGCCTTGGGGCCGGTGGCGGCATCGGTCAAGGCGTTGCCGCCGGATCGGCTGGCGGGGTTGCGGGCACGACCGCTCTTGCGGCGGGGGTCGACCCCTACACTGCGAGCATGCTGGGGTTCGGCACGGCGGGGGTAGTCGGAAAGGTAGGGGACGCTCTTAAAGCTCTGCAAAATTTACTGTCAGCTAGGAATGTGCGAAAGCTCGATGAACAGGTTCGGCTACGGTCACCGTTAGCCGAGCAAAAGCTGGCACGACAAGATCCCGCCACTAGCGCAACCGGGTATCACTCCCTAACGGATGTGCCGTTAACGGCGCGAGATGCGGCGATCCTGCATACCTTAATGCCCGGCTTGCTGGCTCCGCCCCCGCCACCGGCAAAAGAGCCGTCGTGGCAACCTGGGGAGCGCTTACCGCGCGGGTACATCTAAGAACTTAGCGCGATGGTTGCGTGTGCGATTGCATAAAGCATCGCTACAATCGGCACCCAACGAAACAGCCGGAATATGCTCGCGAGCAATAGCAGAGCAGGCAAGAAAAACAAAATTGCTACAAAAGCTGCTGTGACCATCACGCCACCTCTTCCCAAATTTACTTAATAATCCCGATGGTATGTAGCGTCGCTATGGTCGATGCGACGACGCCAAACATACCGAAGACCACAATCACGATGCCGGTAAACATTGCCATCAAGGAAGGCTTGCTGTCGATTTTTGCCTCCAGCCTCGCCTCTGTCAGTTTCAACTCATGCCGGAGGGCTACGAGGTCGTTATGCAGGTCGTCGAGCGTTATCGGGGTCATTGCATCAGGCGTGCGACGGCGAGCATGAGCCCTGCCATTGCCGCTGTCGCTACCGCTATCCCGGCCAAGGCTTTCCAGGGTTCCCAGCGCATTTCCTGACGTACTCGGTCCAGGTCCAGCCGATTTTTATCGATCTGGGTTTTCATCAGCTCGATCCTCAGGGCTCGTTCTTCGTCTTGATCAGGCCCCATTCACGCCATAATCCCGATGGGAGTTTCCCGATACCAACCGTAGACAGCGACCACGTCCTGGTTGATCTCAGCACCATGCACGAGGTCGAGGGCGCTAGAAGTGTCAACGATGATGGCCTGGCGGTCTGCCAGCGGCGCGATCTCAGCACCGGGGCCTGGGTCACGGTGAACGTCCTTCTGGCCGGCGGCTGGCGTATCGTGCGACGGCGTTAAGCTCGTTGTCAGGTTCTGTACGTAATAGCTCCAGCACGCCAGGTACCCATACCGGAACGGGGGTTACATCAGACGCCCAGTGATAGACCGTTGATCCCGACAAACCGAACCGGCTCGCGAAATCGACCTGTCGCAGGCCCAGTGAACGCAGCGCTGACTTGAATTCGGTGCCGGTGAGGAGGCCGGGAAGGCGGGACATCATTGTCAGATAAGGCCTCTTCAGCGTGTGATCTCATCCTGATATGATGATTGATCTTGCCCAAATCAACTAGAAAAACATCATGAAATGATGGTTAACGCCGCGTACCGGGCCTCCACCACGGGCGACGCTGATCAGCCAGCAGCGCCATTAGCTGCGTCTGGGCCTGGCGCCGCTCTTCCCCCTCCTTGTCAAGACGACGCTGCAGATCACTGAGCATTTCGCGCAGAAGCTCGTTCTCGCGGCACCATGCCGCAGCAGTATCGCCCGGCACCACAGGGGTATCACTCCGCTCCATGGTAACGGTTGCCGCAACGGTTGCCGGATACACGCGATGCAATTCCGCCGGATCGATTGTGTAGCTGCCGTTATCGTGCCGTTCGGCAGAAATCTTGCCGGCTTTGATAGCGCGCGACAGCCTCGGTTTGCTGATGCCGGTTGCCCGCGCCGCCTGCCCCATCGTGTAAGCCATGATAGCCCTCATAGCGCAACGTTAGGGGGGTTGTCGATGCAGGTACGCCGTAACGCGCCCCGCGTCAAGTCGAAGGCCTGAACCCGCAGGCTCGCATCTCCCGGTCGATCCGGTCGAGCGCGCGTTGTTCCTCGCCGGCCAACCCTCCCGCTTCCGCCTTCGCGATGACCTCCCACGCGAACATGCGTTGCGAGCCGCTCAGACGCTCGCCAGCGTAGGCCGAAAGCTTCCGCAGCCACGGTTGCCGGGCGAACGGGTTGCGCCCTCCTGCCGGCCGCAGAGGCGGCGCAGCGCGCCGCACCGGGATCGTCCCCTCTTTAGGTTCTATCTGTTTCTTAGAACCCTTAAGTGCTTCGCCTTCTGGTTTATCATTTTCGGGTAACTGGCACTCGCTAGCGGGTATAGGCGCAGGTCTGGGCGGCCTGCGGCGAAATGGCTCGGCGAGCGTGTAGACGTTGGAGCGGGCGAAGCGGTGCGTGACCGTAGCATGCCCGTCCGCAGCGAGCCCGGCGACAGCGCGCTGCATCGCGGCCGGCGACATCGTGGTGCCCTCAGCAAGCGTCGTCTGCGTAGGCCAGCAATGCCCGGCGAGGTCTTGATGCGACATCAGGCGGATCATTGCCACGACCTGATGGGGCTTCATCGTGCGTAGAGCGGCAACCGGGAACAGGACGTATGACGACATGGCTTGCTTCCCCTTGGCTTGAGGACGCAATCCACCCGCCCACGCAAAAAAGGGGTTGCGCGTTGGCTGCTGGTAGGGCAAGATCAGAACTGCCAAGAGCTGATCTATTGGCCCCTGGGCGAGTAGAGAAGTCCTAAGTGAAGCCCCGCCTCGGCGGGGCTTTTGCTTTGTGTCCCCCCTCAAATCGACACGCGCATAGCGTCCGACTAAATGCGGCCCATCGCAAGCAAATCCGTACCACGCTTTGCGGCAGTTGGCGAAAAATCGCCGCCCTCAGCCCTTTTGGTAGCGCTGCACTACAAATCCGGCCGCGTCGACCGGCAATCCGGGCGCCCAGGACGGCGTCTGCCGCATCGCCGCCAGCATGCGGTCGAGGGTCGAGTCGGCCGCGACCTCGGGAACCTCGGCGATCAGCTCGTCATGGATCGTGGCAATCAGGGGGAGATCCACGAGGCGCAGCATCGCCTCGACCATCACGTCCCGGGCGACTGCCTGCGTCACGTTTTCGACGGTCCGGCCAGCCCACGCCCGCAACCGGGTCCAGTTGCCGCCCAGCGAGCCCATGTAGGTGATCTCTTCATAGCCGTGCTCGTTCAATTCGATCCGGGGATGGCGGTAGACCAAATGCCGCCCGCTCGGCAGCCGCGCCAAGAGCGCGCCGGGGCGGTGGATGAAGGTGACGTAGCCGATCTGCTCGGTGGCGCCAGGCCCGGCGCGCAAGATCCGCAATAGCGCCCGATGGCTGGCCCACCACAGTGTCACGATGTGATGGTTGATCTCGCGCCAGGCCCGGACCGCAGCCTCGGCCGCGACCTCGCTTAATGCCAAGCCGTAGGTCAGCGCCGTCGCCTGGAATTTCAAATGCCCCATCGCAAACCCGCAAGCGAGCGTCAACACCTTGCCGAGAGTGCGGCTATCGGAGCCAACCGACCTCGCTGTGGCGATGTAGATGTCATCGCCTCGCCGGAAGACCTCCAGCGCATCCTGCTGACCGGCGAGCCAAGCCAACACCCGGGCCTCGATCTGCGAGAAATCGGCGATTGCCAACCTTCGACCCCGCCCGGCGGTGATCGTCGAGCGCAGACAGGATGCGATAACCCCGAGGGCTGAGTCCTCGAACAGCAATTCCAGATCCTCGGGCGCAGCCCCGGCGCGGATCACCCGCAACGCGGCCGGTACATCCCGGATCGACCCGCGGAAAAGATTTTGCGGCTGCAGTCGGCGGCCGGCCCAACGTCCGGTTCTGGCCGCGCCGTAGTATTGGAACGTACCTCGCACCCGGCCGTCACAGGAGCGCGCTGACGCGATTGCCGTCAGTTTGGCGGTAGATGACCGGCTGGCGTCTAACCTGGCCTGTAGCGCGATCCTAGGCGATCCTACGAGGGTTTGATCGGCGAGCCGCGCCTGCACCGTCGCACGGCGCAGATCTGGCATCAGGGCGCCCTGAGATTTTAGCCAGTCCCGCAACTGCGCCACCTGGCCCAGCGACCGCACCCGGCCGCCCGTCAGTCGCACGATATCCCGGGCCAGTCGGGTCTGTGCCGCGGCCATCACCCGCGCCAGTTCGTCGACCAGATGGTGGTCGATACCGAGGCCGCGCTGATTGATGGCGTGATCCAGTTCGAACACTTGGCGCTCGCGCGGGCTCAATTCGGGGAGCTTGCGGTCCAGTTCGCGCTCGGCGAGCACGTCTTGCTTGCAGTAGTCCTGGAGCGCCTGAAAGCGCACCGGGTCGCTCTCGTGCCACCAGACGAGCGGCCCCTGGCTGCGCGGCCGGGCGAACCGGAGCATCAAATCCCGGGCGCCGTGGTCCTTCCGCTGGGTCAGACCGATCGCGCGGCCGACGAGGTCCAATGATGCCGGGTAGCCGGCCACCAAGGACCGAGCCATCGTGCAGGACCACTGCGCCAGCGGGATCGCCGGCCAGCCCGCCGGGATCAGCTTGTTGGAGTAGACATTGTGCTCGAACAGGTAGTTATGCGCGACCACCGTGGCGCCGGCACCTACCGCCGCTACGAAGGGCGCCGGCGGCGGTCCTTCGAGCCAGGTCTCGACCGGGCCGTCGTCAATTGCGTAGCACAGCACCGTGACCCGGGTGTCGGGATGCTCGGCATAAGCATGACTGCCGGTTCGCCGCAGGTCGGCAGTCGAGGTGGTCTCCGTATCCAGCACAAGGCGCATGGCCCGCTAGAACTTGCGCTCCCGCAAAAGACGGCGGTCTTTAAGCCAGCGATCTTGCCATTCCGGGTCGCCTTTGAACCATAAGACATTCATGTCGGAGAGCCACTCACGGCGCTGTTCGTAAGACGTTTTCACAGGACGAGATCGTGTATTTATTGGTTCCTGAGCACTGATTTCATTGAAGTTTCCGGCCCCCACAAACTTGTCGCGAAAAGCGCGATGATCGTATGACGCAGCCTGGGCATCCCGGTAAGCACGAGCCTCCTCTCGGTGACGTGTCAGACGCTCACGAGCCTCATCGCGGTTACGCTGCTCGCGTTCCGCAAAAACGTCAGCAGCAGCCTCGCCATACTTCGACACAACACTCATATATACTTCTACCGTTTTCCAAGCGCGATGCGCCTTGCCTTGCACAACAGTCTCTTCATACCAATCGCGCAAGGCGTTACGGTTGTTCGCAAACTTGTTGACAAGCAGATCACGCAGCCGCTCGCCTGCAGCGACCTTAAAGTTTTCAGACTTGTCCAAGGTCACCTTGAGATAGTGCGCGTCCTCTTCCAGGATAACAGAAAGATTGCCCCCCGAAGGGGGCAGTTCCAAATCAACCGCTCGTGCGGTCTCGGTTTCTGTTTTGAGCATTGATGCTACTCCGCAGCAATCGAAAGCAATTCGTCGATACGGCGGAAAAGTTTAAGCCCGTGACGATCCTTCTCGCCACTATCGACCAAGGCCGGGTGCTGCGACAACATCGCGGTGATGGCCCGATGGCTCAAATCCCGGGTGGCTGGAACTTTGTCCTTCAACTCGGCGGCGCTGACCAGCGACTCCGGCATCAGCTTAGTGACGTATTTTCCGGCAGCCTTCACTGGGCTTTCATCCCCAGGGCGCGACACCAGCCCTTCCTCAAACAACACTTCAATGTCGGCGTAGAGTTCATCGCGAAGCCTTGACGCCGTCGTCTCGTGAAACCGGATGGTTTCAACTTGCTGCTTATAGTACGACATTTGTTTACTCCGGCGGAACATTTTGCCCGTCCACCAAAGGCCGCCAGGAAATAACCGCCTGGCGCGGGTCCTTAAAACTCCAAACTACCCACCAAGACAAAGATCAACCCCAGCAGGACCGCCCAGAACCACCCGTCAGAAAGGGAGTTCACTGTCTTCCATCACTGCTGCGCCAGCCCCGGTATAATCGTCGAAGTCTTGCGACGCCGCGCGCCGGCCGTCGAGACGAGGGCCGTCGGTGCGGCAGACCTGCAGGTTGTTCAAGGCAAACGACACGCCGCGGTTGCCGCTGGTGTTGTAGTAGAAGGGCGCTACAGTGGCGCGCACCAACTGCCCAGCCCAAATGTCTTCCGGGACCAGGATCTCGTTGCGTACCGCGTCGACCAGACCTGGCTTGGACTTTGTCCACGGTGAGATAAAGATCCCGCCGGGTATGTCATAGCCCTGATAGGCTTTCTCCGCGGTCGGCCGGAACGGCGAGCGCAGCCCTGCCATGAACTGGCGATCCTGAGACTTACCGGTGCCGCACTTGTCGTCGATCTCTTCGGCTACGGCTTTGCGCAGCGCTTGGTACGCTGGGTCCTTTTGCGCGGCCTCGTTGAACAGGATCGAGCACTGGTAGACGGGCTCGCCGCCGGGGGCCCGCGGCCGGGGCGAAAACAGATTGGGGAAGCTCAAGATCCCGATCGGGGTACGAACACTGGCGGCCATGGCTAGATCTCCTTAGTTAAATCACTCACTCATCAGGCAGAAGACGCCGTAGCCCATGTCCAGCCAGCGTTTGGTCGGGTCTCGGCTCAGTGTCTCGGTCGTGACCCAGACCACCGGGCGCAAAGGTTTCAGGCAGGGCCGGCTTTCGATGTCCGGACGCGCCAGCCGAAAACGGTCCTCGGCGAGAGCGACACCGTCCGGGCTATTCATCGAGGAAATCCTCTCGGGCGTCGGCGTGGGCGTCGCGCCCTAGCTTGACCCCCGACGACCGGGCTTCGACCAGTGCCTGGGCCTTGTCCCAGATCGCCCGGCCCTTGCGGCTGCGGTGGAGCAGTTTTTCTATCTGCGCCGGCGAGCGCACCCGCTCTTCCCAGACCTCATCGATGTCGACGCCAAGGTCGACCAACCGGCGGACGATATCAGCGTCGGGGGCGAGCCATTTCCTGGTCGGGCGGGTCGGGATCAGGCCCCAACCCGGGATGCGGATCTGGTGCTGGAGCTGGTCGATCGCGAACTCGCGAATGCGAGAGATCCACAACTCGGCTCGCTCGGCAGTGTCGAGCGCGCGAGCCAGTTCGCTGACATCGTCAGGCACCCGGTCGTCGTCGAACTCGGCTTTCGCCATCTCAAGAGCGTCGGCCATGAGCTTGGGACAAGCGTGCGAGACTGGGCAGAACCGGCACCAAGAGCCGGGGTTGAGCGGCGCGTCCGGCTGGGCGCAGGCTTCCACGCCAGGGACGAGCACCTCGTCAACCCACATCAAAAGGTCGACCACATCGATTTCCCAGGAGCGGATCGGGGCGACCCCTGGGGCGTGCGGCTGCACGATGGTGAGCTTGATATGCCGGAGCGGCGGCATCTTGCCAAAATCCTGCCGCAGATACGGCAAAACCCCGGCAGCATAAAAAAGCAGTTGCGGGTTCAGGGCCGCGTCGACCGTGATGCCAGAGCCGTTCTTGTAGTCAATGACCTCAAGTGTTTTGCCCACGAGGGCCGCGGCGTCGACCGTGCCGAACACCGAGACAGAAGGAGGCTCCGGGAAATAGTCGGCCAGGTCGACGCGAAACTCGACACCCGACCAGGTCGACCTGACCCTGAGCGGGTGAAGATAGCCCAGCATCAGGTTGACGCCGTCGATCAGGTCATGGTCGATCGTGATCAGGTGATTGTCGCGCAGCAGGGTCTGCTCGCGGCGGCTCTCGTCGCAACGAAAGCTCCCGTCCCGCACGCCGGTTTCGATCAACTCGTGCGCCAGGGTGCCTGTTGCGGCGTAAACCGAGGACGCCCGGTGCGGCGCGGTCTGCGACAGCCTGAAAGACCCCGGGCAGTTCAACCAGCGATGGGCGCTCGACGCCCCCAGGAGCGAGTGCTCGGTCATGCTCGCTCGCTCCGCTCGCTCGCATGACGTGCTGACGCGGTCACCGGTCTACTTCCGCAGCCCGGTCTCGTGCGCCAGCTTCATCACCTGCTGATAGAACTCGTGCCCCTTCGCATCCGGCACGTCGTAGAACTTTGCGATCGCCCAGGCTTTCTGCAGCGCTTTCACTTCCGCCACCTTGCCGGCGGCGTAGATCTCGCGCACCAGGCCAAGAGCGGCCTCCTTAGCCTCGGCCGGCGACATACCGGGATCGGTGAGGCCGATGTCTTCCGCCTCGTCGTGCCCGTTAGCTGGGCCGCTGAGGTCCTCGCCATTCTCAATGGGCGCTGCAGCCTTGGCAGCCTTGGCGGCACGAGCCTTAGCTGCCGCCGCCTGGCGGCCGGTGAGCGTCGCCTCAGCCTGACTGGTTTCAACCGGCCCGGTTTCAACCGCCGGGGCCGGGGGCAGGGGGTCGCTCGCCACCAAGTGCTGAAACATCCGCTGGAACTCGGCCCGCCCCGCAGCGGTCTCCAGATTGTAGGTAAAATTAAGCTGCGCTTGCATCCTCAGTATCTCCTTGGAGTTCGCTGATCTCGGCCGCTTTGCGGCGGAACACCCGCATGATCCGCTCGTCGAGCGTGCCAGGCAGGTAGAGGAAGGATCCCAGGACCGTGTCGCGTTGGCCCAACCGGTGTGCCCGGGCGATCGCCTGGACGTTCTCGCCGGGGACCCAGGAGGGCTCGACGATCGCGACCTCGGAAGCCGCGGTCAGGGTGATCGCGGTCCCCGCCGCCAGGATTTGGCCGATGAATACCCGGGTTCCGGGGTTGGATTGAAAGTCCTGGACGGCCAAGGCGCGGGCATTGGGCGTGGACTTACCAGTGATCACAGCCGGGGCGAACTCGGCGAGCCCCCGAGCCAGTTGGTCGATCACCTCGTGGTGCCAGGCAAAGAGCAGGATCTTATTGGCCGATGCGAGACGCTCCTCGACCCACCGGATGGTGGGCTGGACTTTCATCAACCCCAGTTCACGGCGCACGGTGGCGACCGCGGTATCAGGGCTGCGCAATGTCTTCAGCAATTCATCGTCGCTAGTGTGCTCGGCGGCGTAATGGAGCTTCGCCGCCAGCGCTCGGGTTTCGGGTTTGAGCCCGCTCAGCCAACTGGCTGGCTGGCCCGGCCCGGCTAGCGGGATATCCTGCAGGATCAGTGGCGGCAGCTCGGTCAGCACCTCGTCTTTGCGACGGCGCAGGATCTTGTCCCGCAATGCATGCCGCAAGATCGTCTGGTTCTTCGACCCGGTCATCTGACGCCCGAAAGGCGTATCCCGATAGCGGGTGAAGCGGTCTTCAAACTCGATCTGGCTCAAGGACCGGCCGGCAGTGTTCTTCACCGCCTCAGGCCAGAAAGTCCGATAGTGCTGCCACAGTTCGCCGGCGTGATTGGGGGTCGGTGTCCCGCTTAGGAGGATCACCTTTGCCGCGGCAGACTGGACCCCCCTCCCAGAGCCGCGGTGCCCGTAGAGCGCCTGGGTACGGTTACTCTGGTTCTTCAGGTAATGCGCTTCGTCGCATATCAGCAGGTCAAACCGCCGAGCGCGCAAATGGTGGGCCAGTTGGCTGGTGCGGTCGGAGAACTCATCATAGCCGACGATCAGGACGAAGGTTTGCCGATCGAGGCAGGTCTTGATATCGGTGAGCTTGTAGCCCGGCTCGACCAGGACAATTCGGTCGGCCCAGCTTGGCAGCCAGCGTTTAATCTCGTTCAGCCAGACACGCCGCGCCCCGGCCGGGCAGACGATCAGCACACGCCTGGCGTCGCGCTGCGCGGCGGCGAGCAAGGCCTGCAGGGTCTTGCCGAGGCCCATCTCGTCGGCCAGCAGCACGGCTCTGTGGTCTTGTAGTTGCGTACACAGCCAGGCGATGCCTTGCGCCTGATAATCCCGGAGCAGTGAGAGAGCGGCTGCGGACATAAAACCCCCGCACCCAACAAGATGTAGGTATCCTGTGGGTATAGTCTTGGTTAACGGGGGCTAATGTGTGCGGGTGTCTCGGGGCGTGTCAAGCGAGAAAACGCACGCGACACTACATGCCTAAAAGGAACGGGCCAGCCCTCGCGGGCCGGCCCTCTCCGGTTACGTCTTGCGGATAATCTTGACGCGAATACGCCAGATCACCACAATACGTACCCGGAGCAGCAGATGGCTTCTACCCATCACACTCTCCTTTCGGCAGCGCCGGCAGGCCCAATCCTGCCGGCGTTGTTAGTTCTAAGGGTTCTGTTGCGCCCCGAACAGCGCCAATAATGCCGCCTCGGCCCGGCCGTCGTCCTTAGCACGGGTAAAACAGGCGGCATTGGCGGGGAACAGGCGCGAGGCGATTACCCGGGCTTCCGCCTTGTCCGGGCCAAGGCGGAAGGAACGTTTCCACTCGTTGGGGGTGACCAGGGTCACCGGCACTGCTGACGCGGCTAACACGCCGCGCGCCAGCCCGTAGGACAGGCCAAACGAAAAGGACGAGGTCACGCCTTGCTTTGGCAGGGCGTGAACACGCTCGATCCAGGCCGCGTCGGGCTCGTAAACCCTGACGATGTCCGCCAGCCAAAACTCGGAGATCTGGCGGCGGTGATGGGTGCCGACCTTGATCAGGATCGATGGCATGTCGCACACCACCAGGGCGCCGAGATCGGTGTCGAGCATCGCGAGCGCACCACTGGCGCCGGGGTCAACCCCGAGGACGCGCATTCGTACCTTTGCCCTTGCTCGGGGGCGGGGGCGGCATCAGACCTAGCTCGTCGTCATCGATCAGAAACTCACTGCACGAGTGCCCGGTTTTTCCGAGCAGGTACAGGATTGTAGGCATCCACTTTGTCGGAACGCGACGCCCCGACCACATGGCGACCTGACCGTAATTAAGTGGGAGCCCGGGCTGCCAACGGTCTATCTCCTTCAGCAGGCCCGCCGGGCCGCCAAACACGCGAAAGAGGCCGGCCGTGTCGAAGTTTAACATCGAGGTTTCCTCCCGTTCGTGATTTTCTGTGGAGGCGCACGGCCCTTCTTGCGCCGCGCTGCACGGAGGCCTGCGCAGTCTACACGCAATAACCAACACTAGCCCGTAGTTTACGGCGCGAATAGGTGATATGCACAAAACGCATCGGTACTGTAGGGCGTGCGCCCGACACGAGCGGTTGTGGAGAAAGCTACCGCCTGGGGTATGCTACCGGCCAATATCGACACAAGATGTGCTGTCTAACGCAGGTCTATGCAGGGCTATGCCAGTCCCTGGGTGGGGCCGAGGCCGTGTAGGTGACTAGAGACTGACTAGCTATTTCTAGTGCGTCTTCTACACAAGTTGTTGTCTGCTGCATAAAATTATGCCATACAACATGTGCCCACAACTGAACTGTGGATGACGCTGTGGACAAGTCTGTGGAAAAGTATGTCAAGAGGAAAAAGGTTGACCAGATGAGCGGTACCCACACAGTCGCGTTAACCGTCGACGAACGGGTAGACCGGGTCGACGCTCCCGCGCAAGATGGCCCGACACAACGTGCGTTGTGGGAGGCCGAACATGCACAAAAACGGGCCAGACGCCGCGTCCAGAAGAGGGCGGCACAAAAACACTTTAGCGAAAAACTGTGTGCGGCGATGACGCAGGCGGGATTGTCTGCGTCGCGGGTCGCGCGCCGGATCTGGGGCGAAGAAAAAAACCACCGCGGGGTTGCGGCAGCGAAGAACCGCGATCGGGTGGGATTGTACAAGAAGGGGCTGTCGTATCCCCAACCGGAGACAATGAAAAAGCTGGCCGACGCGATCGGTATCCCGGTCGAAGAGCTGGTGCCGCCGCGCCCACGGGAGCGCCAGCCGCGGGCCGGCGTGGCGCGTAAGCCCGCCGCGGCCGAGCGCTCAGCCGAGCGCTTACCTCTGCTGACCATCAATCAGTTGCCCGGGCAACAGCACGCCCGACTACAGATGGATCAGATTGTGCCGCTGAAGCTGGCCCTGGATATCGCGCGGCAGATCGATACCCTGACGGCCTCGACCTCGGCCACGCCGCCGCAGTTAGGAACTGTTGTAAAGTAAAGAGCAAGAGGCCTCGCGCCCGCGACGGGCGCCTTTTTCTCGTTGATCCGCCACCGATCAAAAGCGCAGTGTTATGGCGCGCGGCTAAACGCGCCCTACACGACACGACACACCCCCACACATCACTGCGCGAGGGAGCGGACCCCCATGCCCGCCAACAGCCGAGTTGTACCCTTAATCATCCCAGCGGTAACCAACCAAGAGTTCCTGGAGCTAAATTTCGGGAACAAGTGGGACCAGGCAATGGTCACATCATTCACTCGGGACCCGAGTGACCCTAACGGACCTCGCGAAGACTGGAATGCCTGGCCGGCTGGTAGTGTCATAAATAACCCGTATTTCGACCAGGGAAATACCTACTTTTGTCCTTCACTCCTGGTCCCGGGGACCAGGGATCGGATCATCGAGAACTTTCAATCTCTTAACGTCATCGTGATCGACGACATCGGAACCAAAGTCAACCTGGTCGAGGTGGTCAACCTGCTGCGCATCCGACCGACCTATATGATCGAGACCTCACCTGGGAACCACCAGGCAGGCTGGAAGATCGAGCCGGAGACCGACCTCGGCTGGGTCAAAGGCATGCTGACGCAGCTCGACCACAAGCTGGGCGGCAAGGCCGACAACCTTACCAACCCGATCGCCTGGCGCCGGCTGCCTACGGGGCGTAATACCAAGGCTGCCATAGGGCTGCCGCAAGGGTGGACGGTACGGTTAAAGCGCGGCTACCCGGGACCCATGATCCGCGGCCTCGACTGGCCGACCGACATCGAACCGATGATCGGGGTGATCACTCGGCTGACAACGTTGAGCCGTGGCGTCGGAGACGGCAATCGCCCCGACGCTGCCGACCTGGCGCGGGACCCGATCTACCGCGCCTTGGATGAGGCCGGCCACATCCTCGGCGAGAAACTAACCTCGGACAAGTTCTGGGCGGCTACCATAAAGTGCCCGTGGATCGCCGGGCACGGCCCCACGAGACCCATGACCGGGGCCGAGTATGTCCCGGCGGTCCAGGGACAACGAGGCTGGTTCCACTGCTTTCACTGCGAGAGCCGGCACCAGGGCGAGTTTCGCGAGCAGCTCGACATTGTGCTGCGGGACGAGGGCGCGAATATTGTCGCAGCGTTCGAGTTCGACGAGGTTGACCCGGCGGCGATCCCGCCGATGCGGTGGCAAAGCCGCTGGCAGCACGGCGGCAAGAACGGTTCCGGCGGTCCTGCCGCGAACTTATTTAACGTCATGGCGGCGTTACGTCATGCGCCGGAATTCGCAGACGCGTTCGGGTTTAACGCCTTTACCCGACGCCAGATATTGCGCCGGGAGCTGCCTGGAGTGGTCCCTGGGACCACTCCAGGAGTGCCGCGGGAGTGGCGGGACCAAGACACCATCCTTTTGCAGAACTGGCTACAGGGGCAGGGCCTGCGCATGGTCACGTCCCGCACGGTCGACGACGCGGTCAACGAGGCGATGCACGAAAAGACCTACCACCCAGTCCGGGACTGGCTGGAGAGCCTGCACTGGGATCAGGTGCCGCGCCTTGACACCTGGGTGTCGAAGTATCTTGGCACGCCGCAGGACCCCTATCACGCGCATGTCGGGCGATGGTGGCTGATGACGATGTGCCGGCGAGTGTTTGAGCCGGGCTGCCGGGCAGATTACATGCCGGTCCTGGAAGGCCCCCAAGGCCTGGAAAAGTCGAGCATGCTGCGGACTTTGACCGGGCAACCCGAGTGGTTCTCGGATAGTCTGCCCGATCTCGGCACCAAAGATGCCTCCGAGCACCTGGAAGGGCGATGGCTGATCGAAATCGCCGAGATGGATAAATTCGACCGGGCCGAGAGCGCCTTGATGAAAGCCTTCGTCTCGCGGACTACAGAGCGATACCGCCGCGCGTATGGGCGGCGAACCCAGGATGAACCGCGGCAGTGCATGTTTGCGGGAACGGTGAACCACCATAGCTATCTGAAAGACGAGACAGGCAACCGCAGGTACTGGCCCGTCGCGAGCGGGCAGCTCGATTTAGCCGGCCTGGCTCTAGTCCGAGACCAGCTTCTCGCTGAAGCGTGGACGCGAGCGGTTAGTCAAAACGAGCAGTATTGGCCTGATCCTCTGTTCGAGCACCTGTTCATGCAACCAGAGCAGGACCAGAGATTGGAGGCTGATCTATGGGAACCTCTAGTCGCCGAGTTCCTGCGGAGCAGAGCGCAAGCCCTTGTAGGTGAGGTCGTCGTCGCCTGCACTGGTGGGGGGAGCCTCCATCTCAACACCACAAACCGTAATCGGGTTAGTCGCATCATGGAGACGCTCCGGTGGCGCCGCGGTAAACGCGGAGTGAATGGCGAGCGTTTTTGGTATCCGCTCTAGCTGTTTTCTAGTCGTGCGTCTTATTAGTCAGAAGTGCGTCATTAGTGTAAGTATATGATATATATATATATCTGACACACTGACTGACCTGACTCAAAATAAGATATGTATATATGAGAAATATTAGAGAACTAGAGGGACTAGAGGGATTAGAGGGGCGAGAGGGACGAGGTTTTTCCCTATATATCTGGGAGGTCCTGGCGTGGACGTCAGACCGTCAGGTCCGTCGGGCGCACAACTTGTGTAGCAGTGCGAAATGGTAAGGGACCGCGGCGCGGGTATGGGCGCGGTGGAATAGATTGTCGCCCTGTGGCGGTGTAGGGTAGCGTGGCGGTATTGTGGGGTCGGTGCGGGGGTGTGGGTGCAAAATAGCCTTGACGCATGCAACATTCCGGGATACCCGACAGGGGCAGGCTCGCAGAAATGCGGGCTATGGGACCAGGAGTCCGTTCGGGATCGGTTGCGGGAGGCGGCGTATACGATCCGGCGGCTGCCGCTGCCGCGTAACGCCCGCCCCGACGACTACCGCGTTGCCTGGCCCGACGTCGTCTACGACTGGCTCGCTTACGGTTGGCTCCCGGCCAGAGCCCCCCGCATTCCGCCAACTCCGGCGGAGATCACCCGCTGCGACGAGGTGCTGACGTGGTTGTTCCTGCTGACCCGGGAGCAGCGGCTGGTGCTGTGGGCCAGGTCGCAGCCGCACCCGTTCTCGTGGCGCAAACTGGAGGCCCTCGATGAACTCGAGCGTAATGGCCGCGGCAGGCAGGCGTCGCAGCTCCGGCGGATCATGCATGACGGCGAGTGGCGCATCGTCAACCACCTCAACGGCACCCCAGGACGCATGCGGGTCGATGAGCGGGGGTATGCTGTCCGGTAACCCGCACCGCGAGCACATCGCCAGTGCCCTTTGCTGGTGCGCCCCGGTGGAGGACGAGGACGAGGAGGGTGTGTGGTTGCACAAGGGGCCCAATGGCTGACATTTACGCCCGTCAGCATCCCGACGAGAGGGCGTGCACCAGCCGCGGCTGTCCCTGGGTTGCCGAGTGCGAGGTCGAGGGTGTGATCTACACGGCCCGGTCGCGGAGCGGTGCGGCATATGCCCTGGCCCGCATCCTGGTCGATGCCGGTATCCGCGACGCGGCGCTGGTGGTGAGTTCGCAGGGTCTCAAGGGCGAGACCCGCTATCGCTCGTTTCATAAAATGGCGGACTGGACGATGGCGGAGAGTGCGACCCACCCGGTACATCGGGTTCGTTGGGCGCCGTATAGTTCTCCGGCGTCTGGCCAAAAACAGGGGTCAAGCGATGCCCCTGGTAGGGTAGCCGCTCTGGGCGGTTGAGGTGTCTCTAGCGCGAGTGACCGGAGGGCATTGCGGCGCGGCCCGGTCACGGCTACACCCGAACTATGGCGTCTGACGGGTTGGCGCAGGTGGCGATGCCGCAGCGGAGAGGCGGACGCGGCGGACGTAACGGCAGTGAGCCGGTTTATAGTGAGGACCTGGCAGAGGAGATATGCGATCGGCTGGCGGAAGGGGAACCTTTAGCCGAGATCTGTCGCGATCCCCATATGCCGCCCGAGAAGACGGTGCGGATGTGGGCGAGACAGAGAACAGAGCCGGATGCTCGAACTGGCACCGACCCCTTCGCGTCGAGATATACTCGCGCGAGATCCATAGGTTACGAGAGATTAGCCGACGAAGTTCTGTCGCTCGGCGACGCTTCGATCGTGCACAACGGCGAGCCGAATAACGCCCTTGTGCAGTACCACCGGCTGATGTCGGAAAACCGCAAGTGGCTGCTCTCTAAGATGCTGCCAAAGCAGTTTGGTGACAAGGTGACGCAGGAGCTGGTTGGTGATGCCGATCGGCCGCTGGTCACCAGGATCGAGTTGGTGCC
>Ga0184611_1000059_pt1 | contig 18293 bp, 43 predicted proteins | sample PLM3_5_coex_FD_133162 | JGI IMG/M metagenome (GOLD analysis project Ga0184611, IMG submission 133162) | Groundwater sediment microbial communities from an aquifer in East River, Colorado, USA - PLM3_5_coex | ecosystem: Environmental > Terrestrial > Soil > Riparian zone | place: USA: East River...
ATTGGCGGCTGCGGCGATGGGTGGGGTGAGATCGTGTGACACTGTCTCGATATGTGTGGTTGTCGTGTGTTGCAACAATCCTCGTAATTTCCTTGCCTTGCACAGGGGTTCCTAGGAGGCGGCAGCCGATGTCACCGTCTCCTAATGCGGCTTTCCTGCCCACCTGTACCACTAGGCCACTACGCACAGCTTAGCACACCTTGTACCCAGGAGGCAATAATGCAGCACCCTAAACGGACAGCACACCTTGTATTGACAGTATCTGCTGGTTGGTGCTACACTGTTTTCAGTCTGATGGTGGGAGGCACAGATACGGTGTCTAGTGCAATGGGTACACGAGTACGCAAGGTGCATCTAGTAATGCATAGTGCGTTGATTAGTGGTCGTCCATATACTGTTGAAATGTATGTGGATGGTGAACTAGTGCATACGTCAAGTAGAAATGCGTCTGGTACAACTGATCCACTGGCAGACATGATGCACCACATGCAAGGGTACATGACCACATGCACGCATGCACGTGTATGTGTGGGTAGTTGTGATGCACGTGAGTCCGTACCGTTCACGTTCACGGTTCAACAGGAATGGAGTAACGAGTGATGTTGATTCTTGATAGTGATGGTGAGCAGACACCGTATAGTGTGCTCCAGGCATTGGTGCATGTGTACCAAGGTAACGTGGATGAATTGAAACAAAAGCGTGCAAAGCATGCACCACGTTCCCACACGTACATTGAAATGACTGGTGAGATAGCTGGATACAACATGGCTATCAGCACCATCATGATTACTAACGTGTGGCACATTGGTCAGCACAAGCAGAAACAGGTACAGGAGACACCACACGTACACGCATGGGAACCACACAACCCAAATTCTGGTCCGTACATTATTGTTAGTGAAGCACAGTGCAATACGTACCTAGCAGGACTAGGTGTCACTACCATGCTGGAGGCTTCCCTACAACACGGTATTTGCTTTGAACCGTGTAGCAAACAAGAGTGCATAGGGTAGAGTGCTCAAAACGTCCATAATGGGTATTGACACTGGGTGCCTGCATCAGGCATACTATGTGTGTGGGGGCTAGCAGAGACAGCCCACAGGAGAAACAACGTGGCAATGGCACCAAGCATCTACCAGCAGGCAATCATTGACTGGTTGCGCAACGACACTGGCAACGCGATTGTTAGCGCCAAGGCAGGGAGTGGTAAGACCAGCACCCTGTGCATGCTCAGTGACGAGATTTCACCTGTGGGCACACGTGCTGCCTTCCTTGCCTTCAACAAGGCAATTGCTACTGAGCTACAGCGCCGATTGCCTAAGCACGTGCAGGCAGCTACGTTCCACAGTGTGTGCATGCAGGCACTACGTCGCCACCCTGCCTGTGCACAGTACGCCAATTCACGAGGGTGGGTGCAGAGCAACAAGGTGCACAACATCCTGGACTCCATGCACAACACGTACGGTGCCACTACCATTGAGGCAGTGCGTAAGGGTGTGCGTCAGCTTGTTGGGCTGATGAAGGCTAACGCACTGATGCCAGAGTGTGACGAATCAGAGTTGTTGGCACTCGTTGAGCGATACGACATCGAATTCTCAGAGGATGGCCAAAACACTGACAACACCCACGTGGCACTGAAGATTGCACGTGAAGCACTGGCCATCAACAATGACACCCTTGACTCCATTGACTTTGATGACATGCTGTACCTGTGCTGGCTACTGAACGCTCCACTTATCAAGTACAGTCACCTGATGGTGGATGAAGCACAGGATACCAACAAGATTCAACGCCTGTTGATTGCTCGAATGTTGGGTAGGGACGCACGTGCGGTGTTTGTTGGTGATGAGGCACAGGCTATCTACGCATTTCGTGGTGCGGATTCCAGTGCCATGCAAGCTATCCAGGATGACTTCAAGTGTGCACGGTTCCCACTCAGTATTTCGTACCGTTGCCCACGTAAGGTGGTTGCTCTGGCACAGCGCATTGTGCCTGACATTGAAGCACGTGAGAACGCACCAGAAGGTACCGTCAAGAAGCTAGACACGATGGAACTGGCTAGCTTTACCACCCTGGACCTTGTGCTGTGCCGTAACACCGCTCCACTGGTCACACTGGCCTACCGTTTCTTGAAGGCACACAAGGCAGTGAAGGTTATGGGACGTGACATTGGTGAACAGCTTGTGTCACTGGTTCAGAAAATGCGTGCTGCAAACCTGGAGGAACTAGCCGACAAGCTAGACACCTACACTCAGCGTGAAGTGCAAGCAGCAATGGCCAAGCGTAACGAGTCCAAGGCTGAACGACTGATGGATCAGTATGAAAGTATTCTGGCCATCATTGATGGACTGCCAGAGGATGACAGAAGCGTGTTTAGTGTGATTGGTGTCATCCGTTCACTGTTCACCGATGATGGCAACGGACACCGCACAACGTTGAGCACCATTCACAGAGCAAAAGGGATGGAGGCACATACCGTCTACATCCTGGACGGACACCTGATGCCATCCAAGTACGCTACACAGCCCTGGCAGCAGGTGCAAGAAACCAACCTGAAGTACGTGGCAGTCACCCGTAGCCTGGATACCCTCTACTTTGTAGAGAGTGTGGTTATCCAGTAGCAGCACACATCACACAGGAGGGTGGGGCTAGTACACAAGTACTGGCCCCACGCACATACCATGCACCTATTGGACGAAATGCAGCTTGCAGTGATGTATAGCGCATGGCTAGAGTTGCAGTATTGGCGTGCAACTTGTGGCCCAACTGATACTAACGAGTACAGAGAGTGGCGTGTAGAACAGGGACAGAGTGGACGTAATTTCGTGGAAGAATTCAACACGTTCTTAGCCGAAACTCGCATAGAGTAAAAGAAGGGTAGCTAAGTACCATGCCACTGTCACGCATGACTGATGGACAAGCAGTAGAGTTTCCACCATCCATATCTAAGTGGTTTCTAGCTACACTAGCAGGCAATATGCGTGCACATGTGTGTTTGTGGTGCGGTATATCTGCCAACACAAGCAGCTTTGCTTGCATATCTGTTATTGAGGGTGAAGACAATAGCACGTTGTTTGTGGCTTGTACCGTTAGCTGTGACTTCTGTGGTACGTATGCCAAGGTCAGCGTAATAGACTCACCATTTGGTAGTGGATTTGGGTTTGGACACGAGGAACAATGAAACCTAGCCAGATGGCACCACAGCCAAGGTGTGCGTTTGTAGGACAGACACAGGAGGGTGACATATCCAGGTGTGCACGTTGGCAGTCACACGCACCACCACAGGAACACCTGAGCTACACTGATGTTATCGAACAAATGGCACAGGCTGTAGCTGCTGTACTTGGACGTGACGAACTAAACACCTTTGCCATGTTTGACTGTATACAACAGGCACGTGTATGGCACACAAGACTGGTGGTAACAACATGAGCACAACACAAGCAACACAGTGCTTCCTGTGTGGGTTTACATGGGACTATGCAGCAAACCTAGTTGTGCGTGTAAACCAACGAGTCTGTAAGAACAGGCGTATGTGTCTCACACGTTGGATAGTAAACACACCCATAGGACAGATCATGCCTATCTACGAGTCTGCACTAGATGAACATGTAGAGAACTACGCACCTACTACAGGTAAGGATTAACAGTATGTGTGTCATCTGTGGTCAGGCACTGCCTAGCAGGGACTTGGTAAGGGTCCAGGGTGCGTGGGTGTGCCTAGCTGCTCGTGGGTGCCTCGTGGCGTGGGTCAAGGGTGCTAGTAGCCTCTCCATAGCTGCCCTGCAAAGGAGTGCCCTAGAATCGACGCTCACAGCCTCTGGTAGCCTTCCTCCTATGGACAACCCTACTCCCATAAAGCAGGTAGCGTAGACAGCATGCAGCAACCGTACAACAGTGAAAATGAATGGCATGCAGAGTTTAAGGAACTAGCTAAACAGTTCTTTAAGTACTGCACACATACACTGGACTGTGAGCTACAACGTAAGGGACACTGGCATCATGGTAGTGATGGACGTATGGTATGCAGTCAAGCACCGTGTAAATGTGGTCTAGTGTTCATACTGGGTGCACTTGTGCCTGATATCACCTGGAGCATGCGTTGTCCTGACTTGCCTGAACCTTCACGCTACAAACCACAACCACGTACAGGTTCTAGACGTACAGTGCCCAAAACAGACTAAAATGGGTATTGCAATAAGGGGTGGTGTGTGCTATCATTGCTTCAGCGCACCAAACACAGAGACAGGACACACACCATGTCGCCATTCACCAGCACTCCACAGGTTACCGTCACACGCGAGCGTATCGAGGGTACTTACAACTACATCACTAGCATGATTCGTACGGACGGCTCGCGCAGTGTGGTTATCGAGGAAATGGATCGTGGTGCACGATTGATGCACAACAGTACCAAGTTTGGCCCCATGACCAATCTGAAGGTCACCATGAGTGGTGTGTACCAGGATGCACGTGTATGGGTGGAGGCTAACTAAGCATGGCACTGTATGGATACGTTGGTGCTAAGAGCACCAAGCATGCCATTAGGGATGAACAGACCAGAGTAGCATGGTGTGGTGAATACCTAACACTGTTTGTAGTGTCAGTGTTTGGTAACCCACACTTACAGAACAAAAGTATGCTGGAACCTAACTGCAAGGAATGCCTCATTGCAAAGCAGGAATAGGAACAAACAAGTGAGCCATACACCGTTCACAATACGTGACGTACCCAACTACTGCACTGCTAACTGCCTACAGGCGCACACTGATAGCAGTGCATGTCAGTGTGAATGTGCTGGTAAGAATCATGGTGACTGGCTAAGACAGTACGCTACATGGTGGCGTAAGCAGAAACCAACAAAGGCAAAGGCAATATGAAAACAGCAACAGCTAGTGAACGTGCACGTGTGCGTGCTACCAGCAGTAGACTACGTGCAATCTACCACGCACCTACATTTGACAGAGTACGTGGAGTAGTGCGTGAAGCTGGATATTACACGGTGTATAACCTGGATAAGCATGTGCACTACACTGTGTGGTTCAACACCCTACGTGAAGCATGGGAGTGTACCTGTCAGGCAAACAACCTGAAGACTCGTTGTAAGCATGTGCAAAGGGTGATGGATCGTGAAGACAAACGAGTAAAGCAGGAAGCACTGCAAGATGAGACGTATACCTAGTAGGGAACAGATAGCAACGTACGGTTGGCACACCATACAGGATCGTGCACTAACCCATGAGGAAGTGTCACGAGTCATAGCACGCATGGAGAGTGGCATGAGCGTGGTACCTGAGCAAGCAGTGGTGCGTATCGTTGGCAACACACCAGAGAGTGGTAAGCACATCATTACTGATTCACATGTGAATCATGTAATGTACAGTAATGGTGGCTTGTCGTTCACTCTAGGTGTTGCTTGCATTGAAGCTGAAGCAGCTAAGGATGTTGAACGATTCTGGAACGTGTGCCATCCTAACGGTGTTGCCATCTACCACGTAATGTGGGTAGATAGTGGCAACGTTGTTGTGACTAGAGTAGGATAGGGGGTGGTTGGTATGCCTAAAGATGCTGACAACTCAGTGAATGGTTTGGAATCCGTCGGCGAATTGGTGAAACACCTGGACTTGCCTAACCCAACCACACCTGTACCCTTCGAGAAGTTTGCACACCTAAAAGATTCGGATGACATATGGAACAAAGCTGCATTTTGGGCATTCTATGCAGCTTGGCTTCATGACCAGCAGACCACACATACCAATACCGTTAGCGTTGAAGCACGTAACGATGCACACATCTTCAATGTACTGTCACAGAACCTGCATATCAGGGACTGTGTGTTAGTACGTAAGGATGAGCTAACACACCTTGTGGAGCATGCCAATACACGTGTAGGTACTGCACTGGTATTTGTATTGCTACTAAGCACTGCTGCTGTTGGTATCATGGTTGGTATGGTACTTATGTGGAATATAGGCATAACGAATGGTCAGTAGTAAACAGAGAGAAGATGTTGATAGGCGTGTGGAGTACACAGCTATTAGCAACTGCCACCAAGTAACGTACAAGGGTAAGGTGCTCAATATACATGCTGCTATACACTTGGCATTTGTGTTGGGCATACGTGCAGGTATGTCTAAACCTGATGTAGTTGGAGACTACATGTCTCGTTGGATACACGATAGAACACTAGATGCAACACCAGAGGAAATGGGTAGAAGACACGAGAAAGCCATACACGCTATTCTGTTCCCTCTGCAATGGACAGCAGACGAATGGGACGAATTAGAAGGTAACACACAGGAGGATGATGACTCATGAAGTACTGGATTGACACAGAGTTTATCGAGGATGGACACACTATTGAGTTAGTGAGCATTGGTATGGTGTGTGAGGATGGTAGAGAGTTTTATGCTGAGAATAGTGAAGCTAATCTGTCCAGAGCTAACGAGTGGGTACGTGAGAATGTAGTAACTAAACTATGGTCACGACAAGCAGACAAACGTGATGCAAACAGATGGATACGTGATGGTGGTACAGGTGGCTTACTGACACGTACACAGATAGCACGTGAGCTAATACGCTTCTGTGACGCACAGCTATACGGTTGGCCAGAGTTTTGGGGTTACTATGCTGATTATGACTGGGTAGTGTTGTGCCAGCTATTTGGCACTATGATGCAGCTACCAAGAGGATGGCCCATGTATTGTCGTGACATTAAACAATGGGCAGACATGCTTGGTAACCCAAAGCTACCTGCTGAAGGTAAAGATGAGCATAACGCATTAGCTGATGCACATTGGAACAAACGTGCATGGGACTTCTTAAACAGCTATGCGTAACACTGTATTGGCAGATTTTCTCGGAACTGCACAGGGTTCTACATGCAGTGCGTTAGCCGTTAGTTACAACTACACTGACCTTAGTCTACTCTGACACAGGTTTGAGGAAAGAGGCAGCTTAGCACAGCATGGAAACACAAGGGATACATGGAACAGGTAAAACTAACTGGAAACCATACGAATACAACATAGTGTGTGCACTGGTGCGTGCAACTAGAGTACCCATAACAGTAGGCACCATAGCTGCTGTAACTGGACTCAAAGGCAATACCATACGTGCCATACTTAGCCATGCAGATGGTAGGGAATTTGTGTTGGGTGGAGGCAATAAAGGGTACGTGGTAGCTAGTACCCATATAGAGGCACAGCCTATGGACAACAGACTATTCAGTCAGATAGCTGCCATGACCGATAGAGTGAACAGGCGTAGGAAATGGAAGTACACACCATGACTAACACAGAAGAACTACACGACTTGATAGAAGACCTTGCAGGCAACCTGGAGGATGCAGCAGACATGCTAGAGAAGATACTACAGGTAGTAGCACCCAGTGTACAGAGCAATGACATACGGGTGTACCGAAAGCTAGTAGAACGTGCACAGACCATGCTGGCTGACATGAGCCACAGCTAGTGTGCACGTAACACGTGTAATGGGTATAGATAATTATTGCGTGGTGTGTGGGTGCGTGCTATTATATGAGTGTGGAACGAAACACCACACCAAACCACACAGGGACAACAACATGGCACGCCTAGTAGTCAACCTTCGCACACAGACCTTCTACCCTGCATACGCTACTGGTAAGAACCACCTGATGAACGCTAAGCATGCTGAACGGATCATTGCAGCACGCAACGCCAAGCCAGAGTACGTGCGAACCAAGGAAGATGACTCGGAGGAACTACGCGCGCATTTCCAGAGTGCTGCCTACAAGCAGTACGAGCGCAACTATCGTGCTGCACTTGCTGAGTCGCGTGTGCTGTGCATCCAACGTCAGACGCGCGTGTACGCCACACCACGTAGTGAGCCTATCAACGCAGACGCGCTACCTGATAGCATGTGCGTGAAGTGCATGAGCCATGTTGAGTAAGTATGGTAGCTCGCAGACACACAGCACACTAAAGGGTGTGCTGTGTGTGGAGTGTGGCACACAGTGGCTAGGTGGCATGCCTAAGCTGTTTACGTGGCAGTATGTGGTGCGTGGTAATGGTGGTAAGGTGTACGTAAGACACAGCATGCTACACGGTATCTGTGCACCATGCCTCGATAAGCTGAAGCTAGACTACGCTAAAAGGTGTGTGCACTAATTGTTGTGTGCACACACCACAGCTTGCTATAATCAACTCAGTTGAGCACAGAAACAAGGAACTGGACGGTACAACACAATGGCACGCAAGCAGCAGCAGGTTGACATGACAGGTGTGGAGATTAGTGCACATCTACGTAAGTGGGGTGAGCACAAGGGTCACCTTTTCGTGCACATGTCTGCACGTTGGTGGCATGACATCGCCGAAATTGCTGAGGGACGTGCTAACGTGCTAGCTGCCAAGCGTGGTTACAAGATGCTGGAGGGTGTGCAGGTGAGTGACATAGTGCAGAGCACATGGGACAACCGTTACGAGTGCACACGTATTTATACAATGAAGCGTGCTAAGTAAGGTTGCACGTGGTGCACTTTACTTGGTACAATCAACTTAGTTGAACACAGCAACACAGCACAGCAACGGACTACGGTACGAGGATACAAACCATGTTTGCACAGTATGTGGCAGTAACAGTGTGTGGAGTGGACGCGGCTAACCGTGTGGCACTAACTAAGGTGTCAGGGGTTACCAACGTGAATGTGCGAGTGGTTACCCCTAAGTTTATGCAGGAAAAGAGAAAGCCTACTGAATGGGAGTATGAAGTCACTGGTAAGGTAGAGAGTGACCAGTGGGCCACGTTTGCTACCATGCTGACTCACAAGATTGTGTGTGACAATCTGGTGAGCGTTAGCACCCATAAGTATGTGTCAGTAGTAATGGAAGGAAGGAAGGTGGAGTAATAATGGAACCAGAACAGAGCACAGTACAGAGTGGTACTGTGGAGTGTGCTGGATGTGGCATACCCACACATGTTAATAATGCCTTCTGGAAGGTACGTAGTATCGTGAGGGACGCACGTTTGCCTGTAGGCATTAGACCACCATCTAAACCAAAGAATATTGGTAAGCTAGGCAAAATTTACCTGAAGGAACATTTTTGTGACCGATGTTCCATGCTCATCACTGGATATATCGAGAATCTAGGGAATGGTACTGTCTGAAACAGGCAATAAAGAATACACCTGCATCTAACATACCTCATACCCTTTTATAGCAAAAGTATATAGGTTTAGTAAAATTTACTAAACATACATACAATTCATATAAAAGGATATATGGTTACTTAGATGCAGGGATATTCTTTACTGCCTGTTATGTGGTATACTGGCATCAGTCCACAGGAGAACCCTACTAGCCATGCCCACCTTCAACCCACCACCAACCCTCAACCACATAGTACAGTTACACCAACACTTGGTTGCATGTGACCGTGCATATGCACAGCAACCTACCAACGATACACACACCAACATACTACGTGCACAGCGTGCATACTACAGTGCACTGTCCATATATCACAAGCACCAAGCTACCAACCAGCATGCCAACAAATGGGACATACTGGTAAAGCGTGCCAAAAACATCATGACACGTGCACGTATGAATGCCAAACGTGAGAAGCACAACAGCCATTGGCAACAGATAACAGCACACCAATGGACACGTGCCAACCGTATACGTATGCGTGCAATAGCCGTACATATGGCTGAAGTACCTGCACAACCACGTAAGAAACGTACACCTGAAGAAATGAGGGAAGTACGCGAGCAGCAAGCCAAACGTACACGCATAAAGCATCCTGTGACAGGAAGGTATATTTACGTTGACAACCCATGACAGCAACAACACACCCCCACCTACCTTCAGCCCACCTACACACAGCAACAGGCCACACCAACTACCACCTAGCAACACACAGTTGGCACCTACACTGCCTAAGTACATACAACGTACTGCTGGTAATCCAGCTACAGGTGAGCAACCAACGTACCAACATGTAGGTGCAACAGGCACACCAACACCTGCACACAACTACACTACTTGTGAGTACACAGCACATAACGACACACCTAAGTGCACCCAACCTGCCATTATGATGCCAGGATACCAACGAGCATGTGCAGCACACATAGCACATATGTTGCTGGCCAGCATGCAACACTACACTGTACAGGCACAGCAGGCTAACAAGTATGACCCAAACATAGCCCAACATATTGCCAAACTAGCACACCACCTAACAACCTACATACAAGCACCAGACTAACACACCTACACTACCTGTAGACACACCTAACCCACCCTGTGGACTAAGAACCCCTGTGCAGAGCAAGGAAAACATGCCTAACATAGTGCAACGCACAGTTGTAGTACGTGACGATAACACCGTAGAAGTGTTGGCAGGTTGGCCACTTGATCCAACCTTGCTTGGTGCACGTGCTACATACCTTGTAACAGCAACCAGTAACGCTAAAGCCATTGAAGCTGCCCTACTCCAGAAGCAACCACCCATGCATGCTCCAGGTAGCACGCTAGATATCACCCTGGATCGTATGGCCAAGTTGCTGAACACCACACATCAGGACATCGTAGCACGTGCCATCAACACGTATGCCATGCTACGGACCAACACAGATACCGTGTTCTACCACCACAAGGTGCTTACAGACAAAGAGACTAAGCTAGTGGTGCGTAGGGTAGCTCTGCCATGACACATAATACCTACATACTGGATTGGTGGTACAGGCTAGAACCAGACGAACAGCAGTACCTGCTACAGTCCACAGTCTGTACTGTGTGCAAGCACCTAGATGTGTTGCACAATGCTAGACGTGCCTGTCTAGTTCCTCAGTGCACCTGTGACTGGACACCTACAATGCACAAAACAGCCTATAATGGGTATTGACACGCTGTGCCTGTGCTTGCTATAGTAGTGGTGCGCAGTGGTGAAGCACCACAAAACTGGCGCATGGAGCACACTCCTATGAACGCACAGCCACTCTCACTAGGTCCGTTTGCTGGTGCACGTGTTGCACTGTTGGTTGTCAACCTGCTTGGTGACACCAAGGGTGAGTACTTCTCTGACAGCATCACTGCTGCCATTGACAAGGCACGTGATTGTGCCAGCTACCCTGATACCGTGGTGTACGTGTTCGACACCACCAACGAGGGTGAGCGTGGGCACACTCCCACTGCACGCATTCAGCGTGACGGTGTTGGGCCAGTACGGTTCTACTCCCTCATTTGAGGGAGTAGCTACTACTCCAGGAGTAACCATCATGTCTGACTACAAAACAGCCTCAGTTGAAATCTTAGAAGGCAACCACACACATAAGTGTGAGATTTGCTATCCATCAGAAGGGTACCGTGCCAAATACAACGTGTTTGATGGTAACGGACCAATCTACACGTGTGGTAGCCATCTGTCCATAGCTGTACAACGTGTAGCAAGGAAGTAACACAGCCATGACCATGCACTCGTATCAGCGTGACTATCCTGTTACCCCTCCTATGGTCACCATACCGTGTCCACACTGTTTACAACCTGCCATCATGGAGTACGATCCTGGTGAATCTGGCAGCTACTGGGAACCAGGATGTCCAGCAGGTTGGGTAACAGACCACCCATGTGGAAGTGACGGTACAGGACTATGGGACCGTATGCAAGCCATAGCAGAGTACAGTCCAGAGTACCAGCAGTATCAGTATGAAGAAAGTTGTGTCTAACATGACCATACATCGTGACCCAAACACTACCAGTGACAGGTACGTTATCAACACTGATGCTTATAACCCAGTGTGGCATCGTGTGAACGAACAGCAAACTAAGGTGTACACAGTAGAGACACAGTGTGGACTAACGTACCAGTACCCTAACCCCAATGTCACGTTTCGTCACCCAACGTCTACACGTAGGTTTTTCCGTAGCACATGGTATCTTGACTGCCAGGAGTGCACACAGCATGCCTGAATACACCGTGTACCTGTACAGGAGTGGCAGAGTGTGGGTGCATCGTGACGCACCACACAAGCCTACTGATCCTGACCCACCACTACTGATGACTACAGTGGACGCACCTACACAGGTAGCTGCACTAGGTAAGCTGCTGCTACAGTACGTAGATGCTGCTGCACAACCCTACCAACATATACCCATATGCATAGAGTGGTGCTGTACGCTACCCTGTGATGTGTGTGCCAAACCACTAAGTGAGCATACCCCTACTCCTACCCATACCCCTATGTCTACAGACCACAGGTTTGCACACACTGAATGGACATAACCTACAGTGACAGTACTCTACTGTGGTGGACGTTGTACATTATACTGATCCTGTTAATCATCATCATGGCCACACGAGGTAAACAATGACACCTACACCTACACACTCTGGTCTAACCAAAGCTGACCTTCTACGATTACTACAAGCTACAAAGCATAATCGTAATTACGATATGGAGCGTGCAGCCAACATACTGTACCAGTACTATGTACGTAGGGTGTCCACCACAGACATAGCTGCCAGTATGCAGGTGAGCTATGCACGTATCAACGCTACCAGAAAAGAGGCTATCAGGAAGCTACGTGCAGTATGGCCACTGTTTGCTGAAAGAGACGTAGCTAAGCTACACAGCAACACCAGCTTACGTCACGCTATCTGGCCACCACCCACACCAAAATAAGTATTGACACCACCACACGGTGCTTGCTATACTCCTATTATCAAAGCACAGGAGCACACAATGTACGCACACAACAGTGGTCACATCATCTACCGTCACAAGGCTACCAACGAGTGCAAGTCAGTGACACGTGTGGCTACTTCTGACACCACCACACCAGAGGGTTTCAAGCTGTACCGTATTCGTGGTTTCCTGTTGATGGCGTGTCCTGAGTGTGGCAAGGGTAAGTACGGTCAGTCTGTCCAGGGTAAGTACTCTGACAAGATTACCTGTGGTGCCAAGTGTCGTGCGAGCAAGGGACCAGTGTGCGAGTGCACCTGTTCAGGTGAAATGCATGGAAGTAATTACTAAAGAGTGCGCGCGTTGTGGGAACCGTTTACCTGCAACGCGCGAATACTTCCACCGTAGAGGTAAGAACGATAACAGGCTAGATTCATACTGTAAAGAGTGCAGGTTAGAAGGTAGAAGGGATCAGTATAAGAAGAATCCAGAATACTTCAAAGATAAAGCATCAGAACGCAGACGCATAAACAGAGCTATTGTACTTGGTAGGTATGGTGGTAAGTGTGCCTGTTGTGGTGAACGTGAATTTGAGTTCTTAGCCATAGACCACATTGACAATAACGGTTCTGAACAGAGAACAGAGTTAGGTCATGATGGTAAGGGACACCGTTTTGTAGACTGGTTGATAAAGCAAGGGTTCCCACATGGTTACCGTGTGCTCTGCCACAACTGTAACATGTCTATGGGACTCTACGGTTATTGTCCACACCAGCTAGAAGGGAGCTAACTACTAATGCATGAGCAACTAATGCGTGACGTGAAATCGTGGTCAACGTTCCATCCATTCATGTCAGATGGTACAGCAGGTGCTTTCTGCATTGACCGTGCACCAGGGTTCGGCACTAAGTGTGGTCGTCGGGAATACGAATTTGTACACCAGGGATCAGATACCATAATGGCCAGTAAGCATGCGTCCATCAGCATCATGTGGGATTGGGATACGCTACCTGCTACAGTAGCTGACACACAACTGATGACAGCAGTCAGGGAACTGTTCACCACAACTACCGTTGACACGTACGGACGTGACGGTATTACACACAACAAGCTGTGGATACTCCAGGGTAATACACCGTACACCCTACGTGCCTTCACTGACTTGCTAACCACCCTGATACCGCCATCAGACATCATGCACTTCAGCTTTGGCTACGATTGACTGAAATAAGTATTGACACCACAGTGTGGTGTGTGTCATACTCCTTTTATCAAGGCACAGGACATACAAACCATGATGAAGTCAGATAGCCAGCACCACGCAGTTGTTACGCGCAATGAGCCTAGTGGCAGCTTCTACGGACAGACTTGCTTTGCTAGTGCACCCACAGCCGAGCGGTATGCACAGGCTGAAGCAACCAAGATACAGCAGGGACGTGGTGGCTATACGTACACCGTTGACTCGCGTGACGTGCGTGTGCGTTTCGTTGATAGTGACAGTGAATGGACAGTGAAGGTTATGCCGTGCTACAGCATTGGTTGTAGCCTGTTTCGTCGCATGCCTAAGTCCCACCTTGGTTTGGTGGGATAGGCATGCCAATGGACATACGCATCCTAAAGACCACGTATCCATGCTGTGGTGGGCCAGCTATCATAGATGCCATGACCTTGTTACCACGTGAGACATACAACAAGAAATGCCCACGTTGCAAAACGCGCTACCAAGTGGAGCGTACTGCAATCACTACAACCTTTGGTTGGATTGACACCTTAGAGTGGTTAGATAAAGCCACTAACCTGTACACCCACATCTATGGAGTACCCTACCGTGCCAACTAACAATCGCCGACGCATCATTATTACTGCACTGTGCAGTGCACTGTTGCTGCTACTGCCTGCTACCACCACCACTACCACGCATGCACAGACTAACGTATGTGAGCCACCAGCAACAGGTGCACCTATTATCTTTGATGGCAGTGGCTTGACACAGACTGCACCATTTACCCTGGAGGGTGGTGCCTATACGCTGGACTGGTCCGTTACACCACAGAAGTACGTGTCAATGAATCTGGTGTCAGTAGATGACACGATAGGCTTTGGTGACTTGCTGGTGAACACCAGCACTCTAGCAGGTGGACGTACCCACGTGTACGCTGTCAAGCGTGGTACCTACTACCTGAAGGTGAGTACACAGTCCAAATGGACAGCTACCCTAACGCCTAGCTGACCACACCACACCACACCACACTCTCTACATGGGCACACCAATTTACGTGGTGTGCCCATTATTGGTAGAAACGGACCTTATTTAGTATTGACGCACCCAACCCACCATGCTATTATTGACTCAGCGAACCAAACAACACACTACACACAGGAGTCACCCACATGTTTCAGATTGACGCACACTGCACTCTCCACCATCGTGCACTCACCCCCACCAGGGCACCCAAGATGCCGTTTGGCAAGCAGTGGGCCATCTACAACATTGAGGCAGAGTGTGAAGTGGGAAAGCAGGAATGCTCCAATGAGTGGAAGGTTACTGTCAACGGACAGTAACCAGCCAACGCTTCCCACAACAGCCTGTTATGGGTATTGACAACCATAACAGGCACCTGCTAAGATACCTACAGACACCGCACACACCACCAATACACAGAACCAGGAGAACTACTAACATGGCACGGCTCATCAACCCAACCACTGGTGACATGCGCAACATTGCTGAGAATGACATTGTGTATGTCATGCGTAGGGACCACACGTATAAGCACACCATGCACACTGTTCGCCGTGTGGACTCAAACGGTAACGCAGTCACCAAGTGCACCATCTGGATCAGGCAGTATGCCGTGCAGAGCACTACTGATGATGCTGCCGTGTGGTGTGAGAACGGTTGCAAGCCATTGCAGCCACAGGAGGCTAACAGCTAACATGGCACCTGTAGTCAATCTGGAGCTACAGTACTTCATTCAGCACAGTGCACCTGATGCACTGGACGCATTGGTCAGCTACTTGGCCCAACGTGCAGACCAGTACATACAAACAGGACAGCAGGTAGCCATTGATGGTGGTAACAAGTGGCAATGGCGTGCAGCACATCATCGTAGCATGGCACAGTCATTGTTCACGCTAGCTGATCGTATCAATCAGGAGAGGGAACAGGTACATGGCAACCAGTAAGCAGGTGGTATACAAAAATGGCTTTCCAGTAAAACGGTTCTGGAAAGAGCACATTACCAAGAAACAGCGTGACGCCTACTACGCCACCACGTACCCTATCTACTTCACCACGTATCCAGGGAGTGAAGGTTGGGCCATCGTGGATGAGAAGGCACCACGTAAACTGGAGGATGCTATCAGCATGGCCCACACTATGGTAGAGTCACCTGAAGACCCACAGACACAGGCAACCATCTACGAAATGCGAGCCATCTACCGTGTGGGTACCGAATTTGACTGGCCTAGGCATTCACAGGAACGAATACAGGAGGCAAAGAACAGCTAACACTACCATCCACACTAACACCCACCAACACACTCTGATAGGCTGTGACAGTGTTGCCACAGCCTATCACCGTACCTGGAGACACCCACGCATGTCACGTCTACTAGTAGCAGCTTCCATGCTTGCACTCACCACAGCTAACGTACCGATAGATGCACCCTGGTGTGGTGATGCTAAGATCACAGGGTATGTGCGTACAGAATTCAGTTTGTTCACCTACGATGGAACACACATACTGAGTGGTGAACCCATAGTAGCTGCTAGTTGGGATGTTGTTATGGGTTCTTTAGCTACCATTGAAGGTCTAGGTACCTTTAGAGTAGCTGACCGTGGTAGACTGGGTAACGGTACACCAATGCCGTGGATAGACGTAGCTGTGTGGTCACGCAGTGAAGCCTACAGTCTGACAGGAGTACGTCATGTCTGTTTCAGGAAACCAGTGTCATGAGCAGTAACAGTAACGCACCTAAACCGTGGTCTGATAAGGCAGCTAGCCATCTACCTGATGAGGCAACATGGTGTGTAGAGTGTGGGTTAGACTTCAGGGATGGTGAGTTAGTAACAGAAGACCCACCTTCTAGTCTGAAGTTTCACCATGTGGAGTGTCCAGATTCATGAGCATCATGGAAGAACGCATAGAAGCTGCCTTCATTGACGAGTACAACCGTATCAAACACGAGGGTATGGACAATCTGCTAGAACAGAAGCTAGGTACACTGCTGTACATGGCATACCGTAGAGGCTACATACGTGGGCACAGTGCACGTTCACGTGAAATACAGCAGGATGAAGAACAGGCTAGACGTGAAGGTAAGTACCCTATGGGAGTAGACATTAAGTATGATGGCAACAGGCTGATACTAGACGGTAAAGAAGTCACCCCACCACGTGCCAAGACATCACCACCTATAGAGTACAAGCCATGAGAAACAGTGATCCTGTAGACGTGCCAGAGGATGAACAGGAATGTGACGATTGCCCACACTCACGACATCAGGGACCATGCCAATCTATGCGCCACCTGTCTGGTAATAAGTACGATCCACCATGCTACTGTGGGCAGGTGACAGACTACGATTAGCACCACTGCTAGCACACACCCATCACACTATGCTCAAAACACACCATATTGGGTATGGATAATACTTGCACGCACCACACCACCCTGCTATTATATGAGTGTCAGCAATGACGAATCCGCACAAAGGCAAACCAAATGAATATTCTACAAGCAGTCGTTGCAGCCACCAAAGCTGCACGCACCACTGGTGTAGCTCACATCGTTCACACTGGTGGCACTGCTGGTAACGGCATCACTGTTCGCCGCGCCGATCAACTCTTTGCTTGCGCACCATTCGAGTACCCACGCTACACCTGCTACGCTGATGGCACTCGTTATCGCCACTAAAACACCCAACACCCTGACACACCAGTCAGGGTGTTTTGCTATGTGCCACACACCACACACCCTAAACGAGTTTTCACCAGTTTCACAAATTGCCTTGAAAACAGCCATAAATGTATTGACACCATACGGTGGAGGGTGTATTATATAGACACAGGGTGAACGAAACGCCCAAACATACAGGAGTCAACATTATGAACACCACCACCGTAGCTTTCAACATCGCTGACCTAGCTGCTGCTGCCAACGGTCGTAAGGTCAACGCTGACAACATCAGTGCCAGCATAAACCGTAACGCAGTCTACATGGCAGCTACTGAGTACGTCACCAACTACACTGGCACCTTTAGCTTCCTGGTGAGCCTGCACACTCAGCTTGACAAGGGTTACGGCCTGAATGACTCACAGGTTGCTGGTGTGCTGAACTGCATGATTGCTGAGTACAACCGTTCACAGCAGCAGGCACCCATCACCACCACCACAGTCACCTACGATAACAGCAAGCAGTACGTTGCAGATGGTTACTACAGCGTGCAAGGGAACACCAGCCATCGTACCATTCGACTTCAGACGATCAAGGATGACAAGAGCAATGGTGTGAAGCAGTGGCTTTCCTACCTGAATGGTCCTGACAACACTGGTGATTATCTGACGATTGGTACCGTAAACGGTAATGAAGTCAAGTTGTTCCGAAAGAATGAGGGTAAG
>Ga0184611_1000064_pt1 | contig 17645 bp, 15 predicted proteins | sample PLM3_5_coex_FD_133162 | JGI IMG/M metagenome (GOLD analysis project Ga0184611, IMG submission 133162) | Groundwater sediment microbial communities from an aquifer in East River, Colorado, USA - PLM3_5_coex | ecosystem: Environmental > Terrestrial > Soil > Riparian zone | place: USA: East River...
CATTGGTTCTTCTTCGATCGGTTTCCATTTTGCCAGGTCTTCCATTGTTATCAAGCCTCCTTGCTCCTGGCAACCACGAACAAATTCTTTTGCTATATCACCTTTGTAAAAACGATCATACGCGGCCATGATCGCATCTTTGCGGGATCTCTTTTTTTTGAGTGCATTTTGTTCTGCTTCTACCATTTTTGTCAATGTTTCTAACAGATCATTTTGAACAAAAATTTCACCCGGTTCCGGTGCTTCTCTTTTTCCCCCGAGACGTGGGTAGAAAACAGCAGTACTATATGGCCATTGTTTTAACCATCTTTTATTTCTGTCTGATTCCATTGAGTTAGCTGTCTGCGCATCTATTGGATAACCTGCTGCTAATTGCATCGCAGGTTCTAATACTTGTTTCAAACTCATTGTTCCATAGTTGGCAAGCATAAGACATAAACCACCAACTGTACCGGGAGTAACTGCTGATAAAGGGCCATACTCCGGGGGAAAATCGTATCCTTTACTTTTATAAAATTCAGGAGTTGCACCAGTTGGTGCTACACCCAATGCATTTATTGCAATTACTTTTTTTGTTTTTGGATTATAAATAAGTGCTTGTGTTTCGCCGCCCCAACTCAATACATCCCACATAGTGCATGTTGCAGCAAGCATTGAGCAAGCAGCATCAACTGCATTGCCACCTCTTTGAAAAGTAATTGCGCCGGCAGTCGCCGCTAATGGTTTACCAGTTATAGCCATCCAGTTCTTTCCATGCAATGGTGGTTTTTGAGTTGCTTGTGAGAAAGTAAGTAGTGAGTAGTGTATGGTGAGTATAACAAAAGCAAAACGTTTCATGTGATTGTATTTTGGGTACTAAAGTTAAGCGAATCCGATTTCAAAAAAGTTTTTATGAAATGAACGCAGTAAGCAGTATTTTACAAATATTATTATCGATTAGTTTTTTAAAACGACTTGCATGCCACTACCACTGGAACAATTTTTAAAATGGGAAAAAGCAAACCCGGACAGGATATTTCTTCGACAGCCAATTAACGGAGTTTGGAAAACATGGACATGGGCACAAGCAGGTGATGAAGCCAGGAGAATTGCGCAGGGCTTTCATTCGTTAGGATTGAAGGAAGGTGATCATATTGCTATACTTTCAAAAAACTGTGCTCAATGGATCATTACTGATATTGCTATTATGATGGCAGGTTGCACTTCCATCCCCCTTTATCCAACATTATCTGCCGCTGCTATTGAACCGATCTTAATTCATAGTGGATCCAAAGCAATTATCGTTGGTAAATTAGATGATTTTGCATCACAGGCAAATGGAATTCCTGCAAACATGATAAGGATCAGCGTGGATATGTATGGAATAAAAGAGAAATATACTTTGGAAGAATTGATAAATAAAAACGAACCACTTGCTAATTGTTATTCCTGGAAAAAAGAGGAGATACTGACCATCATATATACTTCCGGTACTACAGGAAAAAGTAAAGGGGTAATGCATGCAGCAGGGGCATTTGGTGCGGTTATTACTGCTGCTATTCAACAATTAGAATTACCACATCAACCCGCATTGATCTCTTATTTGCCACTAAGTCATATCGCAGAAAAGGTAGGAATTGAAATGAATGCATTTTTCACTTGTGGTACAATTTCATTTGCTGAATCCCTGGAATCTTTTTCAAAAAATCTTTCCGAGATACAACCCAATATATTTTTTGCTGTGCCACGCATATGGCAAAAAATGAGAGAAGGTGTTTTATCAAAAGTATCCCAACGAAAACTTGGAATCATTCTATCAATTCCTCTTGTAAATTCTTTTTTCAAAAAAAGCCTGAAGAAAAAAATGGGGTTCTCAAGAGTTTCACATTTTTATAGTGCTGCGGCACCCATCTCGGTTGACCTGCAACAATGGTATCAAAAACTCGGTATTATAATTTACCAGGCTTATGGAATGACAGAAGATTGTGTGTATTCACATTTCTGCGGACCTAAAGCTCATAAGTTTGGAACTGTTGGAAAAGTGTTGCCGGGGGTGCAAGTGAAGATCGCGGAAGATGGTGAAATAAGAGTGAAAGGTGAAGGAAATATGAAAGGCTATTATAAAGAACCGCAAATGACAGCAGAAGCTTTTGATGAAGACAATTATTTAAAGACAGGAGATATGGGTGAATATGACAGCGAAGGATATTTGAAAATAACCGGTCGTGTAAAAGATCAATTTAAAACTGATAAAGGAAAATATATTTCTCCTGCACCAATAGAAGTGAAATTACTTTCTAATACCGATGTAGAACATGCTTGTATAGTAGGTACAGGTGTACCACAACCAATGGCACTTATCTGTTTATCGGATCCTGGAAAAAAGAAAACAAAGGAAGAGTTAATAAAAGATCTTACTGAAAGTTTGGACGCTATCAATCCTTTATTGGAGAAATTTGAGAAAATTGAAAAGATGGTGATCATGAAAGAAAATTGGACGATCGCCAATAATATGATCACCCCTTCTTTAAAAGTAAAAAGAAATGAGATCGAGAAGATCCATTTACCAAAATATCCCGCTTGGTATGATAAACAGGGTGTTATTGTTTGGGAATAGCCATCAGCCTCAGTTTAGGCCTTAAAATGCCTCATTTTTTGATATTAAAAAAGCCTAGAATCATTCATTATTCCGGCACGTTTTTGCGAAGGTTACATTTAAATGGGGCGTCTAAACCCTTGAATTAAAACTTTACAATGAAAGTCAGTCTCTTATCGATCGTTTTGCTTGGCCTTTCCCTCGCATCTTTTTCACAAAATCCAGTTCTTAGCGGTACTATTCGTGATGCTGAAAATAAGCAGCCTCTTTCCGGCGCTACTGTAAAGATGGTTCGCGGCAAAGATTCAGTAACTGTTGTTTCTGATAAAACAGGAACTTTTGAATTTCAAAACCTGGTTGATACAGGCAGATATGATCTTGTGATCAGTTTTTTGGGGTATGAGCTAACAAAGAGAGAGATCGTTTGGGAGAATGCGACCAAAAAACTGGACGATATTAATATTAACAGGGAAGCCAAAACTTTGGGGGGTGTAACTGTTATAAGTACTCCACCATTGACAAAACAAAAAGCTGATACGACAGAGATAAGTGCAAGCCAGTTAAAAGTAAATCCTGATGCAAACTCAGAGGACCTGATTAAAAAAGCTCCGGGTATTACAGTTGAAAATGGAACAGTGAAAGTAGGAGGTGAGCAAGTTAGAAAGGTAACTGTTGACGGAAGAGATTTTTTTGGTGACGACGCAACTGCGACGCTTCGCAATTTACCGGCTGAAATAGTTGATAAGATACAGGTGTTTGATCGCATGAGTGACCAGGCACAGTTTACTGGTGTTGACGACGGAAGTGCGTCCAAATCTATCAACATTGTTACAAAACCAAATATGCGCAATGGCCAGTTCGGAAGATTTTTTGCGGGTTATGGTACCGACAATCATTATCTCGCCGGAGGTAATATGAGTTATTTTAAAAAGAATTCAAGAATTTCTATAGTTGCCTTGACAAATGATGTGAACCAGCAAAACTTTGCGGAAGTAGATCTTTTAGGTGTAACAAGCAGCGGTGGTGGCGGCGGTTTTGGTGGTGGAAATTTCAGAGCTCAGGGTGGTGGCAGACAAGGCGGCGGTGGATTTGGCGGTGGTGCCGGTGGTGGCGGATTTGGCGGCGGCGGCGGTGGTTTCTTAGTGGGCCAACAGTCGGGGATCAGCAAAACAAATGCAATAGGTATTAATTACAATGATAAGTGGGGAAAGAATCTTGATGTAAGTGGTAGTTATTTTTATAATAACAGGAAAACAGAAAACAGTGAAAAAGTTGCAAGAGAATATTTTCCAATAGGAGATACCACACAATTTTATGACCAGGATGCAGCTTCAAAGAGTAACAATTATAATCACAGGGCCAACTTCAGGTTCGATTGGAAGCTCGATTCATCTAATTCAATTCTTATCACTCCTTCTATTAATATCCAGGATTATAACAGTGAAAGTTTGACAAAAGGAATGATGTTCACAGATAAAAATGACACAACCAGCCAAACGTTAAATGCAAACAGGGCAGAAAGGTTTGGTGTTAACTTTAATAATAATATTCTTTACAGGCATTCTTTCAAAAAAAGAGGAAGGACATTCTCAGCTAATTTCAACTCGGGTATCAATAACCAGGATGGTGAATCATACACAGATGCCTATAGCTTGTATTATAAAGGCCCTATTGTTGTAAAAGATACTACCCGGCAGTTTAATGACCAGATCACTAACGGTTACCAGCTTTCAGGAAGTTTGAATTATACTGAACCGGTAGGAAAAAAAGGAGCGATACTTGAATTTCGTTATAACCCATCTTACAACTTTAATGATTCAAAAAAGAAAGCATATAGTTTTGAAAATGCAACTGCAAAATATTCTGAACTTGATACCAGTTTATCCAATGTGTTTGAAAACACTTACCTCACACAGAGAGGTGGTATCAGTTTCCGCAAAGGAGATCGTAATAAGCAAATTTCTTTCGGTCTCGATTTTCAGTCAGCAACGCTTAAAAGCGACCAGCAATACCCTTATGTAACTAATGTAAACAGAACATTTACTAATATTTTACCCAACTTGCAGTTCAATCTGCCATTATCAAAGAAAGAGAGTATCCGGCTTTTTTACAGGGCTAATACAAATCCTCCTTCTGTAAACCAGTTGCAGGATGTTATCAATAATTCCAACCCGCTGTTGATCACAACCGGTAATCCGGATCTTGACCAGTCCTTTGCACATAGAATAGGTGGTCGTTATCAATTTACCGATACGAAGAAAAGTCAAAGTTTGTTCGTGAACTTTTTTGGATCGCTTACTGATAATTATGTTGCTACAGCTACTTATACAGCAACAAAGGATTCTGTACTTACCCCATCTGTTAAATTGTATAAGGGTTCCCAATTAACTAAGCCAATAAACATGGATGGTCAGCGGAACTTCAACGTATTTATTACATACGCACAGCCATTAAAGTTCATGAAAACAAACATAAGCCTGAATACAGGGTTTGTAGCGAACAGGACTCCTGGCCTCATAAATAATGAAGAGGGCGTTACTACTTCTTATAACTATAATGCGGGGATCGTATTAGCTAGTAACATTAGCCAGTATGTTGATTATACTGTTTCGTACAATGGTAGTTTTAATAATGCTACAAATACTTTGCAGCCAGATGCAGATAATAAATATTTCTCCCATACAACTAGCGCAAAGCTTAACCTCCTGACTAAAAAAGGATGGTTGTTTAACACAGATCTTAGCAACCAAATTTATTCAGGATTAAGCGATGGATATAATCAAAGCTATTGGTTGTGGAATATGGCGATAGCAAAAAAAATACTAAAAGGTCAAAAAGGAGAGATACGTCTTGCTGTATTTGATCTCCTGGATCAGAACCAGAGCATTTCAAGAAATGTAACAGAAACTTATTTTGAAGACGTAACGACCATGGTCTTAAAGCAGTATTTTATGCTGACGTTTACTTATAACCTTAAGAATTTTGGAAAGGCACCGGCAAGACAAAATCCTAACCAGGGCCAGGGAGATTTTTTCAGAAGAAATTAGTTGCCTAAATTGAAAACCGAAAACCAATGACCAGCCTTGATCAACGAAACGGAATTAATAGAGCAACTAAAACAGGGAGATGAAACTGCGTTCAAAACTATTGTAGAGCAGTGGAAGGATATGGTTTATAATACGATCCTTGGGATCGTACAAAATGAGACCGAAGCAGAGGACCTGGCGCAGGATGTTTTTATAAAAGTGTTTGAAAAGATCAGCACTTTCAAAGGTGATTCAAAATTTTCGACATGGCTTTACCGGATAGCAACCACAACGGCGTTAGATCATTTACGGAGTAAAAAAAGAAAAAAGAGATTTGGATTTTTGCAATCTTTAGGTGGGGATGGTGATGAGAAAGAGTCAATTCCAGATTTTCATCACCCGGGAATAAGCCTGGATAATAAAGAGAGAGCAGCAGTTCTTTTTAAAGCGATAGATGGCTTGCCTGAAAACCAGAAAACAGCGTATACACTTCATAAACTGGAAGGGCTTAGTTATCGTGATGTGAGCGAGGTGTTAAATACCACGGTATCAGCCGTAGAATCGCTGATGAGCCGTGCAAATCAGAACCTTAGGAAGCAACTCGAGGAGTATTATAATAAGCATTATAAGTAGAAGGAATCAATATTATATATCGTCAAATTATCAGTAAAATGACATCAAAAGAAAAAATACAACAGGAGATCGAGCAAACCTTGCAATGCCTTGATGGGGCAAAAAGGGCGGAGGCAAATCCTTTTCTTTTTACCCGTATTAAAGCCCGGATGGATAGAAAGGCTAATGTATGGGAGAGGAGTTTTTCTTTTATCAGCAAACCGGCAATTGCCGTTGCAATTGTAGTGATGGTAATGGCAGTAAATGGATGGGCTCTTTGGGACAACTCTGGTACAATTGAACCCATTACTACTGCAGATCCGAATGTTTCTGAATTGGCAAATGAATATAATGTAGTCGCTTCTGTTGACAATTACGATTACGAAAACCTGACAAACGAATGAGCTATCTAAGAAATAATAAGGTACTCTTACTTATTACAAGTGTTTTACTGGTTGCCAATATCGGGCTCTTGTATTTTTTTGTTTTTAATAAGCCTCAAAAATCTTCAAAGCAGCCACCAGTAAATCAAGTTGAAAAAGTAAAGATTCAAGTAGGGTTAAATGATGAACAGGCTGTTCTTTACGATTCGCTCCGTACAAAGCAGTTTAGAAATATGAAGCCTTTGTTTAAAGAGATCACAAAATCAAAAGAAGATTTTTTCTCACTTATTTATCAGCAAGGTGTCAGTGACTCTGTTTTGAATTCTTACGCTTCTAAGATCGGTGAAAAGCAAATGGAACTTGATATCAGCACTTTTCATTATTTCCAATCAATAAAAGCATTGTGTAACGAGGAACAAAAACCTAAGATGGATTCGGTCATAAAACAGATCGTAAAAAGAATTATAAATAACGGGCCATCACGCAGACCTTCGTCCGATAAAAAGGAAAATAAATAAGTTTTTAAGACTCATCAATTTTTAAATAAATAAAAAACATACAAATGAAAAAAACGATTATTGCGTTAGCGATTGTTATGGTTGCAGGCACGGCGCCTTCGTTTGCACAAGGTGGCGGTTTCCAGATGCCAACTCCTGAGGAAAGAGTGAAAAGAGTTCATTTTAAAGCTGACAGTGCATTTAAGCTTGATGAAGCAAAGATGAAGGAAATGGATGCGGCTTATTTGGATTATTATAAGGCGCAGGATAAAGTTCGTGAGGAAGCGATGGCAAGTGCTGGTGGCGATCGGGACGCTATGCGTACAGCTATGCAGGAAAAGATGAAACCTTTCATGGAGGCTTTGGATACGAAAGTAAAACCTATTCTTGGAGATGATAAATTCAAAATATGGAAAGAGCAGATCGAGCCAACATTGCGTGGTCGCGGTGGTCCTCCAAGACAATAATTAAAAAATTTGATTAATGATTCATGATTTGTCCCCCGATGCTTCGGGGGATTTTTTATATGTGAAAATTTATTAGAATAGCGGAAAGAGAAATGGCCTGGGGGATATTAATCGATTTCATTTTCGCCGAGTTCTTTTGTGAGTTTTGTAAAGCCAATAACTTCACCTTCTTCATCATGCAAAGCAGTAATAAGAATGCTGCCCCAGAAAGTTGTACCGTCTTTTCTTACTCTTCTTCCAATATGCCGGGCCCTGCCTTCCCTGGAGGCTAATTCAATTAATTTTTCAGGAAGTTTCTCTTCCCTGTCCCTTGGCAAGTAAAAAATGCGAAAGTTTTGCCCCAAAATTTCACCTTCCTTATAACCTTTTATGGATTGTGCTCCTTTATTCCACGTAAGAATTGTACCATCTAAGTCAAGAAGAATAATTGCATAATCTTGAATTTCCGCTATCATTTTCTCATGAAGCTGTTTAAGTTTTTCGGCTTTGTTCATTATCGGTTCTAATGTTAAAATGGCTTTGGTGCTAATACACCGCAAAATGAGTGCCTGAATGATGTGTCTTTTATTTTTATAAATATAAATCCTCCACCATTTGCGGGATAGCTTTAAATACTCATAGAATAAAGCTTATTGAGATTTTACTTCAAGATCAATAGTATCCACCATTCATAGTGAGCTTTCTTATATAACTGGAACGTTTTGAGGAATTACTCATAGTGTTATTAGTTCCATGAGTTAGTAGCATTAAATGATTAGTTGATGAATATTTGATTTTAACTGATTGCCTGGAAAGTAATGCGGCATAGCCTCTACAGCCAATGCGTACCCAACTGCCAAGAACCTTTTCCCAAACTTTTTGACCTTCTGTTGTATAAGCTTTCATTGAATAATATTGATTCGATCCCTCTGCTGTATAAAATTTACCATCTTTTCCCAAAACGTTCATAATTCCATCACAAGGAAACATTTCTTTCGTTTGAATTTGCGACAATGAAGAATCGGAAAGAAAAACACGGCAATTACCATGGCCATATATCATGAACCTGCCATTAACGGTTTCGATTCCAACCGGGCCAATATTCCATTGATTTGCAGGAATGATAGATAGATTAGTTCTTTGTAATTCATATCCCTGGTTATCTATCGTAGCCACAAAAATTGTATCTGTTCCAAAACCTGATGATGACACAGCGGGTATATAAAACTTATTATTAAGTTCGACTAAGTTTTTGGTGTACTTCGGCTCAGAAAGGTTTCCTCCTCTATCAAAACTATATCTCCACATTTCGTTCCCAGCATCATCTGTTTTTATTACCACGGAGTATGCTATTGTATTACCCACCGGGCTCAATCTTGTGGTCTCTCCAACTGTAATAAATCCTCCATCGTTTGTTTGTTTTGTATAATTGTTCCATCCAATTGTTCCTGAGAAAGATTTAGCCCAAATGGGATTTCCATTCTTATCTATTTTACTTATTGAAAAAATAGTTGGATTACCCGGAATAATATTGCCTGACAATATAAAAGTGCCATCATTATTTTTTGAAATACTAAAGAACCTGTTTGTTTCAAGTGGATAAGAGCGCCACCATTTTATTTTGAAAAGGCTGTCAGTTTTTACAAGGCTGTATTTTCTATTATTGCCACCTGATGTTTCGAACAAGATCATCAGGATATCTTTATCGTCTGTTTCTTCTATATCAATAGCATCTGTCGTTTCATGAATGGTGCTTTTAAACTCTGCTTCTCCTAACAAGGCACGGATCTTAAGAGAAGATGTATCGACCGGGAGGTTATTAAATAAACTGGTAAGCGTTACGTTATAATATCCGGGACTTGTATAAATATGAGTTGGATTATCAAGAGTACTTGTGGAACCATCACCAAATGACCATAAGAAAGAAAGGCTACTGGTATCGGATAGATTTTTGAAAATGAAGGTAGAGTCTATATAATGTAAAGTATCAGCGAATTCATATTCAAAAGTTCCGCATTGAACGTTTGTTGTAAATAACGCTTCTTTATCTACATTTTTAGGTATATCAGGTGTTTCAGAATCACTTTTTTGACAACTGTAAAAAAGTACCATAAAAAGTGAAATAAGACATGTACGGTGGAACCGCATAAAAAATTTGTTTTATATAGCGATTTACTAATTTACTCGTTTTGTTAATTGTATTATTTTATCAAATAAACCTACTGCTCACTACTAAATCTTTGCTTCCTGCAGAATAAACATAAAATCCTTCACCGCTTTTAATGCCAAGCTTACCGGCAGTTACCATATTTACAAGCAAAGGACAGGGTGCATATTTAGGATTACCAAACCCATCATGCAATACATTTAAAATAGAAAGACAAACATCAAGACCGACAAAGTCTGCGAGTTGCAGCGGTCCCATCGGATGCCCCATTCCGAGTTTCATTACTGTATCTATTTCTTCCACGCCTGCCACACCTTCATATACGCTATAAAAAGCTTCGTTGATCATTGGCATTAAGATACGATTGGCAATAAAACCCGGGTAATCATTCACCACACAGGGCGTTTTGCCAAGCTGTTTGCTTAATTCAACTATCGTATTTGTTACTTCTTTGCTGGTTGAATAGCCATTGATCACTTCCACTAATTTCATTACCGGGACAGGGTTCATAAAATGCATTCCGATCACCTTATCGGCACGGCCCGTACTATTTGCAATTTTTGTTATGGAAATAGAAGATGTATTGCTTGCCAGTATTGCATGTTTGGGTGCATACCGGTCCATCTCTTCAAATATCTTTAATTTAAGTTCGGTGTCCTCTGTTGCTGCTTCCACCACAAGTTCGGCATCTTTTACTCCTTCACTTATATTGCTAAAAACAGAAATATTTGCCAGTGCATTTTTTTTCTGCTCTTCGGTTGCAGCACCTTTTGCAATTTGCCTGTCGAAATTTTTGCTGATATTGGCGATGGCTTTGTCTAGCTGCGTAAGTGAAACATCAACGATTGAAACCTTAAAACCATTTTGCGCAAACACATGAGCAATGCCGTTGCCCATTGTACCGGCTCCTATTACTGAAATATTTTTCATAGCAAGCTATTTTGGTGCAAGATAATAAGTTCGCAGAATTCATTTTTATTAGATCAACGAATGAATAAATAGTAATGTGAAAGATATATTGTTTAATTTTTTAAAAGATTTTTTAGAGAACCAAATGGTTTTGAAATATTAAAATAAAGGCTTTCAAGTCCATAATCATTTTTTTTCAGCGTCATTACATCGCAATCACCTGAAAGGCTTTGAGATGAATTTTCTACTTGCATATTATTCATTGCCTCATATTCGTCACTGACACGCATCACAACAAATGCGGTCTCTCTTGTTTTTCCGTCGCCGCTTAAAAATAGGGTGTGAAGAATATTTTCATAACGCATTTGCATGGCTGCTTTGTTTTCCGGGTCATTTAAAAAATGATAACAAACCAATGTCTTAAACGTCATTTTCAGATCAACAGGATCATCGTCAAGTATTTTTAGAGCAAAAGGCAATGCTTTCTTATAATCTTCCTTTTCATAATGTTCCTTGAATTTGTCGAAATCTTTGCCGGAACCTCCATAAGGTTTATAGTTTTGCTGGAAACATTGACCATAATAAAGCACCTTAAATTCATCCGCAGATAATGTACTATCCGCTTTTTTAAAGCGGTCAATTAATTCTTTATAAAGGCCTTGATTAGCATCAAGAGCGGTTTTAACTGAATCGAAATCTACATTAGATATTTTTTGGGCTGAGATGGTAATAAATGCAAGTATGGATACAGTAAAGAAGAGTAGTTTTTTCATAAAAAATGTAATGGTGTGCTAATGTTAAGATACAATAATTAGCGGATTACATAAATTGTAAGTGTGCCGTAAAAAAAATTGAATCAGGAATGCAGAATAGGCTTACAGAATGTATAAGAGTGCGACTTTGAAACTGGCAAAACCAGGAAAATCTAATAGTCAGAAGTTTTCTTCTTCTTAAAATCTCCCCGCTTCCATGCTTCTATAAATTCCATCCATGCAGCCGGGTTAAAAATATTTTGCGGGGGAAGTCCACCAGCGTAGTAAGCTTTTGTAGCCACATTTTTCAATTGTATATTGGATGCTTCACGGCCATCTGCAGCTGTACTTTGCATCAATGCCCTTCGTTTTGCAACTGATGTATTTTTTCTTGCAGTCTCGTAGTCATCATCTGGGATCTTTGTATTGGCAAAATCACGGGCAAACTGTGCGGCAGTAGGTCTCGGCCGGATAATTGTTGCGGGAAGATAAATTGTATCGGCCACCATCAATTGCACCACGCTGTATTGATTGCCCTCAAGGTTTTTAGGAATAGCAACAACTTTTGGCTTATAACTGACGTGAGTAAACTCAACAACATCACCTTTCAGCACAACAATAGAAAATACACCCTGGTTATTAGTGATCGTTCCGCGATTCTGGCCTTTTATCGCCACACTTACAGCAGGAATACCAACAAGGCTGTCGGCTGTCATTACTACGCCATAAAGCTGAACAACGGAATCACGAACGTTTTCAAACTGCGCTTTTGATGTAGCCGGAATAAAAAACAGCAGTAAAATGAGGTATTGTACAATTTTCTTCACCGCGCCAAAAATAACGACAAGTTGCTGATTTCGTAAAACAAATTCGCCTGTATAATGGCTAACTTTGCGGGTTCGAAATACTTTTAACAAATACTTGTAAATGACAACTGAAAAAATTCTTGAAGCGCTGAGCAATGTGCAGGAACCTGACCTCGGTAAAGACCTTGTAACGTTAAATATGGTTAAGGATATTGAAATCAGTGGGAACGATGTATCATTTACCGTTGTGCTAACCACACCTGCCTGCCCTTTAAAAGATATGATCGGCAATGCCTGTGTGAATGCGATCAAGATCTTAGTGAATAAGGAAGCGAACGTAAAGGTAAATTTTACCTCAAATACTACTACACAAAGAACTGACCCCGGTTCTGTATTACCTAAAGTAAAAAATATTATTGCTGTTGTAAGTGGGAAGGGCGGAGTAGGCAAATCAACGGTGGCGGCTAATCTCGCTCTTGCATTATCTCAAGGGGGTGCAAAGGTTGGATTAATGGATGCCGATATTTATGGACCAAGTGTTCCGATCATGTTTGGTCTTCGTGGTGAAAGACCAATGATGATGGATGTAGGAAATGATAAAGGAATGATCGTTCCGTTGGAGCGGTATGGAATTAAAGTAATGAGCATTGGTTTTCTTGTAGATGAAAAAAATGCAGTTGTTTGGCGTGGCCCGATGGCAAGCAGCGCCATTCGTCAATTTGTAACTGATGTTTTTTGGGGTGAATTGGATTATCTCGTTGTTGATATGCCACCGGGTACCGGGGATATTCATTTGACATTGGTGCAGACCGTACCTGTAACAGGTGTTGTAATTGTTACTACACCACAAGATGTAGCATTAGCGGATGCAAAAAAAGGAATTGCAATGTTTGGACAGGCACAGGTGAATGTTCCTATAATTGGTTTGGTTGAGAACATGAGCTATTTCACTCCTGCAGAATTACCCAATAATAAATATTACATATTTGGTAAAGAAGGTGGTAAACGATTGGCGGAAGAATATGATCTTCCATTTCTTGGCCAAATACCTTTAGTACAAAGCATTCGTGAAGGAGGTGACCAGGGTGTACCGATCATGATGAGTGATGATGAGATCACAAAAAAAGCATTTGAAGAATTTGCCGGGGTTGCAGTGAGAAGTATAGCCATGCGAAATGCGCAAATGCCAAAAACAACGCCACTGGAATTTGTCAATCAATAATAATATTTCCATCCATAAGCTGCATAGATCCTTTTTGGCGAATAGATCTTTCCTTCTTTAATGGTGAGATATATTTTCCGGATGTCTTGAATGTTTTTCTTAGGATCGCCATCAATTAAAATGAGGTTAGCGATCTTTCCGGGAGCAACTGTTCCATATTTATCCAGCAAGCCATATTCTTTTGCGGGAAAGTAGGTAGCCATTCTTAGTACATCATAATTCGGAATACCGCATTCACTATAAACCTCCAGTTCATGTTGAACAATGCCACCGTCGGTGCCTGCAAGAATGGTAATGCCATTATCATACAAAGCTTTTAAAAACTTTTTCATTGTTTCATAGGATCTGCCGTATTGTGGGGCCAGCGATTCATCATCAACGAAGCCGCCTGACATAGCATTTCTTTTAGTTTGGGACGGTAAATATTTTTCAATAGGCAAGTATACCCTGGAAACTTTTCCCGGCAAGTCAGTAAACATGGCTTCAAATACAGTGATCGTTGGGTCTATAGTGATATTTTTATCTTTCATTTTTTGAATAAAACTTTTTACCGCATCGCTGTTAACGTCTATGGATGCTCCTTTCGTCCCCACTAATTTGAAACGTGTCATGTTTCTTGTATCGACAGTATCTCCAAAAAAATTAAGCATGAGCATGTTTAAATGTGTGATCTCATCATAGCCTGCGTCGATCGCCTGTGAGGCGGTCATGAATGCAGGAATATGACCGCAGACCCTCATGCCATAACCATGTGCCTTGTCTGCCAGTGGTTTTACCCAGGCAGGGTTTATAGAGCTATATAACTTTATTTGCTGGCATCCTTTTTTATGATAGTCATCAATATATTTTAATCCTTCTTCTAATGAATTGATCAATGAACCAGTAGGCGCAGCGAATTCACCAGCCTTATCAATGAAACCAGAAACGATATTGATCTCTGGTCCAAGAATACTATCTGCATCGACTCTTTTTTTCACATTCCATAGTTCATCATTATTACCCATGTCCCTTAAATTGGTTACTCCTTGTGCCATCATCAAAGGCCCGTCACCCATAAAAAAATGTCCGTGCATTTCCCAAAGTCCTGGCATCAAAAATTTATTGGTACCGTCAATCACTTTATAACCAGCAGGGATCTTTGTAGTTGAATTGCCAACCTTCTCGATCATGTTATCTTTTATTAATACAGTCCCATTAATAAAAGTGCTTCCTTCCGACGCATTAAAAACAGTAACATTTTTAATAGCGATCCCCCCACTGCTTTTTTCTATTGCAGTTTTTGCAAGACTGGTATAAAAATTATCCTCGAATTTCTTTTGGATCGGTAAAAGGATCCCGATGTTTTTTTCATAACCTGCTTGAATTATGGAGGTCCAATCGCTCAGGCTGCCAAAATAATTACCATCTTTTGTGAACCAGTTATAATTTGGAGGCCCACCCAATCCTGAGAACCCTATTAATTGGATCGTAATGTTGTTGTTATTTTCGTCTTTTACTATTTCCTCTTTTACCACAACATAGCTAAGCGTACCTGCCGGGAGTATATTAACTTTTTTTGAAACAGAGTTTTTCAGGATCTTCAGACTGAGTTCTATTTCTCCCGGGTTTCCATACATGTTAGAGTATAATTCTCCTTTATATGACACAGACTCATTTTCAAATTTATTTTTCCATGACGCTTTACCATTTTTTACTTCAAATTTTTCGTCCACTTTTGTTTTAAAATAATCTACGCCTGTAATTTCCTGCAATGTGATATTTCCTTTGCTGTCAGTTTTACTATAAGAAGTTACTGCGGGCCCCCGGCCACGATCATTATATTCAAAATAATAGTAATGATCGTTGCTGCCTTTTTTCCAGCTAAGATGTTTGCCCACAACTTTGCCAAGTCTTACGACATTATGCCTTATCGTATCGGTTGTTTGTGCTGATCCCGGAGTTGCAATTGCTAACAGTAGCCAAATAAAAAGTGATCTCATGTTTAAAGTTTTGGTTTAAAAGATAAGTATATTTTTAACGCACTTCTATTTAAATTCGCTTCATGTATAATCTGCCTTATTTTAAAGAAGAGGACCAGGAAGTGGTATTAAAATTCATGCGGGATCACCCATTTGTTTTTCTAGCTGGTGCAAATAAGGAAAACAAACCTGTTGCTACGCAGGTGCCGGTATTTATCGATGAGAAGGACGGAAAATTATATCTCACGGGTCACATTATGAGAAACACTGATCATCATAAAGCATTTGAACAAAACCCAAATGTACTGGCGGTATTTACCGGGCCACATGTTTATGTCAGCGGTACATGGTATAGTAATCCACAGCAGGCAAGCACATGGAACTATATGAGTGTACACGTCAAGGGAACTATCAGGTTTGGAAATGAAGAAGATCTTATAGCAATTTTGAAACGATTGACCCTTCATTACGAAAATAATAATACAGCTTCTACAACCATATTCGATAACTTACCGTCTGAATATACCGGGCCATTAATGAAAGCCATTGTAGCTTTTGAAGTAGAAGTAACATCTGTTGAAAATGTTTTTAAGTTAAGTCAGAACCGTGATGAAAAGAGTTTCCATAACATTATGAGTAAATTAAATGAACAGGGGAGTGACGGCAAGTTTATTGCAGGAGAGATGAAAAAGATACAACAACAATTATTTAGTAAATGAAATACTTCTCATCACTTATTATCCTTTTTTTCTTTATGAGTTTTATGAACGAAGGGGATTTTCAAAAGCCTGCTTTTGATGTCCAGGGCCATCGCGGTTGTCGTGGATTGATGCCCGAGAATACAATTCCTGCTATGCTGAAGGCACTTGACCTTGGAGTAACTACTTTGGAATTGGATGTAGTGATCACAAAAGATAAGAAAGTGCTTGTTTCACATGAGCCATGGTTTGAAGATGAGATCACAACAAAGCCAGACGGTTCTTTTATCAAACCGGGGGAAGCAATGCAGTTTAATATTTTTCAAATGAATTATGAGGAGATCGTGAAGTACGATGTGGGGATGAAGCCTTATCCAAGATTTCCGCAGCAGCAAAAGATAAAGGCGATCAAACCACTTTTGGCGGACTTGTTTGATAGTGTTGCAGAGAATATGAAAACAAGACGCAGGCCTTTCCCTTATTTTAATATAGAAACAAAATGTCTTCCGGCTGGCGATGGGAGATTTCATCCAAAACCCGAAGAAATTGTTGAATTATTGATAGCAGTGATCAAAGAAAAACAATTAGAAGAGAGAGTGATCATTCAGTCGTTTGATTTCAGAACGTTAAAATATTTACACGAAAAATATCCTTCTATTAAAACAGCCATGCTGATCGAAGATTCAGACGAAGAGGATTTTGATGGACAATTAAATAAACTTGGATATACACCTGAAGTTTATAGTCCTAATCATACATTAGTGGATGATAAGTTGGTAAAACAATGTCATAGTAAGGGAATGAAAATTATTCCGTGGACTGTGAATGATACAAAGCAATTTAAAAAATTGAAAAAATTGGGTATCGATGGGGTGATCACGGATTATCCTGATAAGATCAAGAATTAATACCCAGCCAATCTTCAGCATTCCTGGAAAGCAGTTTCTTTTCAATCTTTTTTCCCAATTTCATTTTTTCTATTAATCTCCCGGGTTTATGTTCGCCTAATGGAAAAGGATAATCGCTTCCCAAACAAATTTTATCTTCTCCTATTACTTCCAGCAAGTGTTGAAATGCTTTTTTATCGTGTACTAAACTATCTACCCAGAATTTTCCGATATATTCTTCAGGAGAAATAATATTATCAACTGCAACAAGGTCAGGTCGTACTTCAAATCCATGTTTGATCCTGCCGATTGTAAATGGGAAGGAACCCCCGCCATGTGCAAATGCGACTCTTAATGTTGGAAATTTTTCAAATACACCTCCAAATATCATTGAGCAAATGGCTCTTGAAGTTTCTGCAGGCATGCCAACCAACCATGGCAACCAATATTTATGCATTTTATCTTCACCCATCATTTCCCATGGATGAACAAACAAAGCACAGCCTAGTTTTTCGGCAGCTTCATAAAAAGGAAAGAATTTCTTTTCGGATAAATTTTCCCCGTTGATATTAGTCCCTATTTCTATTCCGGGCATCTTTAACTCTTTTATACAGCGTTCCATTTCTTTGATCGCTAAATCAACATCCTGTAAGGGAGCAGTACCTAAACCAATAAATCGTTTTGGATTTTTTGAAACGGTTTCGGCA
>Ga0184611_1000065_pt1 | contig 17374 bp, 22 predicted proteins | sample PLM3_5_coex_FD_133162 | JGI IMG/M metagenome (GOLD analysis project Ga0184611, IMG submission 133162) | Groundwater sediment microbial communities from an aquifer in East River, Colorado, USA - PLM3_5_coex | ecosystem: Environmental > Terrestrial > Soil > Riparian zone | place: USA: East River...
AAATTATTACGGCTTTAAAAAAGAGCTTGCCCTTGTCAAGCAAAGAATAAACTGTCGTTTTCGATTCGGTCGTTTCCATTTTATTTAAAATTGATTTGGTTTATGATGAATAAATTTTTTTATTGAATAATACATTACATAAAAAAAGCTGCCGAATAAAACCGTTACGGCCCATGTGCTAAAATGATCGAACGGGTTAAATACCCTGTCTAAAATATCGGCCGCCACATCACCGGGATTAACAATAATATCCCAGCTGTTCCAGCGCAGGTACCGGCCTATATAAATTCCAAATGAACAGAGAAAAAAAGAGCATAGAATGATGATACCTGAAATCCTATTTCCATAACGGTTGGCAAGAAATTTTTCAACTGTAAGAAGTGACACAAGACCCAGTAATAATCCATTTAATGCGGCGCTGAACAAAAGAAGAATATCATACCAGTAAGGAATAGGGAATCGTTGTTTTAAATGTAAAAAGTCGGTGATGATATAAGGAGCGTTGGGCAAAAACAAGAGCCACAGGCCAATCAGGAAAAATAATTTCCAGCGATTCTTTACATCACCTAACTTTTGACTCAACGCAAAAGGTATCCATGCAAGAAATAAATTCCAGGCAAGAAAAATATAGGTAAGCTCATTGCTCATTATTATTCTTATGATCAGTAAGAATAATGTAAAGGCTAAAGGGATAATGATCTTTTTACTGAAACTCATTTTAAAAAATTTAGAAACTGAACTAATGCTGGAATAAATATTATAAGCCCGATGATAAGACTTGTGATCGATGCGACTAATACGGCACCAGCCGCCACATCTTTGATGACCTTGATTCCCGGGTGAAAATCGGTGGTGACAAGATCACAAAATCTTTCTATGGCGGAGTTGATCATCTCCAACGAAATGACTAACCCAATGCAGAACAATACGAGTAACCATTGAAAAGAGGTTAGTGAAACGGTAAACCCGAGTAAGATCGCTGTCACACCGAACACAATTTGAATTTTACCATTCCTGTCCCTGGAAATAAATTGTTTTATTCCCTGTAGCGCAAATAGCACTGCATTAAAAAACTTTTTCATGAGTTAATTGTTTTTGGGTACACAAATATTTTAAACCATGCTGTTTTCATTTTCAACTGATTTATAGTTTAATTGAAAAGCAAAAAATTGTTTGTACCTTATTAAAATTGACAATACAGCAGCGATAATAGGAGGAGTTATTATTTCATTTATATCTTCGCCCATATAATCCCTGAACGTCAATTTCAAACCGGCAAAATTTATAAAGATGGCCACCACAACTGAAATGATCCATGCTATAAATTTTTCAATGGAAGAAAAGTTGGTGTTTGTTATTATATATTGTAAAAACCAGGCAATAAATAAAGATGGGATCGATGCGAAAAATGAAAATATACCTATGAAGAAAAACGCAAAGCCCCAGTTATTGCCTTCTGCATGATTTCGCAACAGAAAATATATAATGAATATGACCGGGTGGAATAAATGAGCCACCAACCATGTATTAAGCGTATGAATAAACATTTTCATAAAATCTGCATTAACAATTACAATTTTCACCAAGCATATAAAAAAATATAAATGCCAATACTGCACCACTAACGGCAGTTACAAGGATCGGGAACCATCTTTTCTGTATGCTGAAATGCAATAAAAATTCTTCTTTTGTGAAATGAAATTCAATTTTTACAAATTGAAAAATTGTTAGAAGGATCGCTACTAATGGACCGCATAGAATAAGAAGATTGATATTCCATCCAAGCGGTTCTCGGCCCCCGGCGCTTTCAAAAAAAGAACCAATTAAATTGTAGGGCCCAGGAATACCCATTTCATTCAAAAGATTGGCGATAATAAAATAGACAGTTGGAAATGCAAGCAATGCGGCTATTATTGTCAGCGCATTACTTTTAAATGTCATTGTTTTCATGATCTTATATTTTTAATGGTTAAGCAATTAACAGGTCAAATGCCTCTTTGGTTTCTGATTTCTCTTTCTCTTCAACTTCCAAACGTTTTATATTTTTTAAACAGATCATCAATGGGAACAATCCAATAATGCCAAATGAACAATCAACAAGCCTCCACCAAAATGGCATGCCACGGAAATGCCCGGCTATTAATGCAAATGGAATGATCAGGATGCAGGCAATAATACCAAACTGGATCACCCATTTATTTTTTACGGGATCTCTGAAAGGCCCGATAAAAAGAATGGCAAGGACAAAATGCGCAAAGGCAAGCCAATCATATCCATAAAAAAGAAAAGGATGATCTTTCGAAGTATGTTGTATCCCTATTAATACCTCCTCCAGCCATCCTTTAATACTTCCTTCAAAGGGAAAATGAGCTACGACATAGGTAAGCTCTTGTTCAACTGGTATGGCGGTAAGCCCACTGATGAATAGTGATGCTATAAATACTTTCAGCCAGTTGCGAATGATCTGTTTTTCTTTATTCATAAAAAGTGCTTTGCATTTCAAAGTGTATGTACAAAAAAAATTATTTAACTCCTTTGATCATATTTTCCAATGCCGCAATATGATCGGCAAATGCTTTTTCTCCTGCTTTCGTTACAGAATAAGTTGTATTAGTCTTTTTTCCCACAAATCCTTTTTTAACTTTTAAAAATCCGTTTTCTTCCAAATTCAATAAATGCGTGGCAAGATTCCCGTCCGTTACTTCCAGCATTTGCTTCAGGTCGTTGAAATTTATTTCTTCATTCACCATCAGCACACTCATAATGCCGAGGCGAATGCGATTATCAAAAATTTTATTTAAACCTGTTATCGGGTTCTTCATAAGCCCCTCCAAAACCTCTCCGCCAGAGGCGGAAGGATTGCCACTCACAGCCCTGAAAGCTGTAGGTGCATTATTTGTTTTAATTTATTAATTAAAGAACAGAACGTTGAAAAGTTCGACTAATCCTGATCAACAGAATTACTATCAGCACAAGTGAGTGACACAACAGAAGCTGATCAGAACTACTTCTGCTGGTAGCACAACTATCAACTTATTTTTAAAGAACTTTACTAATAATAAGCAAGCAACTACCTAAGTTCTCCGCCTTAGGCGGAGACAGGGGTTGCGTTTCTTTCATATTTCCACCACATCACAAAACCATATATGATATGCAAGACGCCAAAACCGGCCGCCCAAAAATACAATCCATAACCTACATACTGTGTATTGATCAATCCCAATAATATCTGCAGCAAACCAAGATATTTAACGTCTGTAAGAGTATACTTGCTTGCATTCACCAGGGCCAGGCCGTAAAAGATCAGGCAGGCCGGCGCTATAAATATCCATTCATTATATTGATACATGGCAAGAATAAATAAACCCCCTGCAATAAGCGGGATCAGCATATTTATCGTAAGCCGTTTTGCGGTCAGATCCCAAATGGGTAATTTATTATGCCTGGCTTTTCTCCAAGTGAAATAAAAAGCCGAAGCCAGGGCAGCAGCCAGTACAGCCGCGGCAATGATCAGCAACCGTAATTTTAATTGTTGAAAGTCATTGCCGGCAAAATCACCCCTTTCATCATAGCTTTTGTAATAAGGCTCAAATTCTTTCCTTGCAAACCAGGCGCCTACTAATGCACAAATGCCAGCCGCTATTCCACTCAACCCACTTAATGAAATGAAACGGGATGAACGTTCCATCATGCGTTTTATATCCTGGAGAGTATCGAGAGTTTGTTGGTTTTGTTCGTTCATAAAAAGCACTTTGAAATACAAAGTAAATACCCGGAATTCACAATTCCAAATCTTTTTTCCCGGTGGCCTGACTTTAGCTGTACAAAATACCGCCTTCAGGTGCCCCTTTCTTAAATTTGTAAGCTGATGATGAAAATTCGCAGTCTGTACATCTTTGTGATATTCCTTTTTTTGCCGGGCATGTTTGCTCTTTCTCAAAGAAAGATGCTTGCTGGTGTTATTAGAGATGCTCATAGCGATGAACCAGTAGTTTTTGCTTCTATAAAATTCATTAATTCATCGATCGGCAAACTTTCTGATTCCTCAGGAACATTTGTCTTTAACCTGGCCCATTGGCCATCAGATACATTGGAGATCACCTGCGTTGGATATCAGCCTCACAAATTATTTATTCCTCCAGGTAGTGATTCCATCGCTGTAGAGATAACGATGGAAAGAGGAACTTTTAATGAAGGGGTCAAAGTTAAAACTAAAGTGAACAAAGGCTTATTTCTCTGGCGGAAGATCGTACAGAATAAAGCCCGCAATGATAAATTCAGATTTAAAAACTTTTCTTATGAAGTTTATAATAAACTGGAGCTTGATCTAAAGAATATCAATTTTCAAAAACTCTCAAAATTTAAACCTCTGAGGTCGATTAGTGGCCTTATCAATGAAAATATTGATAGTTCAGAAGGAAAGCCATTTTTACCCAGCTATTTTACCGAAGCGATATCTGATTATTATTATCAACCTAAACCGCTTAAAAGAAGAGAAGTAATAAAAGCCGTAAACACATATGGCGTGGAAAATGAAAGTATACGTCCTTTGCTTGGCAACATGGACCAGAATGTAAGTGTCTATGGAAACTTTATCCCGGTTATGGATAAACAGTTTGTAAGTCCTGCCAGTGATAATGGTGATAATTATTATAATTACAGGGTTGTAGATACACAGGTAGTAAATCAAAACCGTTTTTATCATCTTGTATTTACTCCAAAACATCGGGGTGAAAATACTTTTGAGGGTGACTGCTGGGTGCATGCAGGGACTTATGCAATTCAGAAAATGAATCTTCGACTAGGCAAAGATGCAAATGTCAATTACCTGGAAACATTAAGCCTGATCCAGGAATATCAACTGCTGGACGATTCTACTACCTGGTTTTTAGCAAGAGATAAATTTGTTGCCGACTACACTCCTCTTGGAAAACAAAAACTCGCATTCATTGGTCGCAAAAACACCACCTATAAAAACATTGTGGTGAACGATTCCTCAGTGATTCGGGAATTAAATAAAAACAAACTGCTGGAAGAAGTAATTGTATTACCCGGTGCTGAAGCAAAGGCCAAAGAATATTGGGAAGCTGCCCGGCATGAAGATCTGTCAAAAAGTGAAACTGGCATTATTAAAATGATAGACACCCTAAGCAATGATCCAAATTTTAAAAAATTCACCAACACAATGGGTTTTATCGGTACGGGCTATCTTAATACCGGAAATTTTCAATTAGGTCCCTGGTATAATTGGATAACACAAACCTCATGGGAGGGTCTGAGGCTTCGTTTTGATCTTGGCACTAATTACAAGTTTGATAGAAAATGGTGGTGGCATACTTATTTAGCGTATGGTTTCAGGGATCGGAAGCTGAAGGGCAAAGCTGAACTTCTTTTTTTACCGGCTAAGCATCCACGAACTTATTTGTTTGGTTCTTACTCGCATGATATTGATTATGGCCAAAGCTATATTGGCGAACTAACGAATGATAATATTTTTGCATTAGCTGTCCGCAAATCCGGAGTCCCTGTCAAGGTTATGAAAATTGAAGAAACACGATTTGAATATTTTCATGAAACTAAGTCTGGCTTTTCAGGTCTATTTGCAACAGCGTACAAACAATTCAATCCCCTGCAAAATATACCACCAAAAGATTCATTCCCGGTTTCGAGTGGCAAACCCTTACAAACTTTTGAAATATCACTGCGGCTTCGCTTTGCTTATCTTGAAAAATTCCTGGAGTCAAATTTTTTTCGCAGCAGTTTAGGAAGCCCTTATCCTATTCCTGAATTAAAGATCACACAAGGAATTGCAGGTATCGGAAAAAGTGCATATAATTATACCAAGGTTATCGCAGGTGTTCATGATTATATTAAGGTCCCTCCGTTTGGCAGTTTTGATTATGATTTTATTGCAGGTAAAACTTTTGGCACGTTACCTTATACATTTCTTGAAATTGCTCCAGGCAATGAGTTGAGCTATTATAATAAACATACTTTTAGTTTGATAAACAGGTATGAATATATTCATGACAAATTTGTTGCTCTTAGTTTCGAACATAATATCGGCAATGGTATTTTCCGCCTTATACCGCAACTTAAATTCCGGCAATTTTACACTATTAAAGCGTTATGGGGTGGCTTGAGTGATGCAAACAAAACGCTGAACTTTCTACCCGGGTATGATTTTAAATCACTCGACGGCAAAACTTATCTTGAATTAGGAACGGGGATTGATAATATCTTTAAAGTTATCCGCCTTGATTTTATTTGGAGGCTTCTTCCTACTCCTTTACCCGAGGAAGCTAATAAAAGATTTGGCGTCTTTGGAAGTTTCAGGCTTTCGTTTTAAATACATGAATGACCATTCATTTAACTCCGGGCTTCATTGAAATAATTTTATCTACTATAAACTCACTGTACCCTCTCCAGGGAAGAGAACCTTTATATTCCTTATAATGCAGGTCAAAAAAATTGCCGCTATTATTCATCAGCACACTGGCAATACTATCATTTACTACTGAGAATTCAAATTCATAAGACTGTATAGCACCAGGTGTTTTTGAACTAAACCCTGATTGTATCAATTTTCCTTCATAGGTTTTAAATATGTTTCCTTTCTTCACCACATAATTCAATTCTCCTGACTTCACTCCTTCGCCAAAAACAAAATAATAGTTCCACCAAAAAAGAAAAAGGAGAACAACGATACTAATGACCGTCAACCATTTTAGGATCTTTTTAACCCCGCTTGTTTTTTTTGGTAGATTATCTGCCATTGTTTTGTTTTTAAAAGTAGTTCCACTACGAATATACAGAATTGTATGATGACAGGTTTATGATAGCTGCCGAATAGAATTGTTGCAGTACAAGTGTTCGGCGCAACATAAGCTTAATAGTAGTAATGAAAATAAGTTCATAGTTATTACTTCAAACTTTTTGGTAACTTCCTTATAACTTTCAACTTTTAACTTTCAACAAAAATGCTTCATTACATTCTTGCACTCGACCAGGGCACAACCAGCAGCCGCAGTATTATTTTTGATAAGCAAGGCAACATCATTAGCGTTGCCCAAAAAGAATTCAAACAAATATTTCCACAACCCGGTTGGGTGGAGCATGATGCTGAAGAAATATGGAGCACACAATACGGCACAATGGCAGAAGCCGTTGCCAAGGCTAATATCACAATGAAACAAGTGGCTGGTATTGGCATCACGAACCAACGTGAGACAACAGTAGTATGGGAACGCAGCACGGGAAAACCAATTTACTATGCTATTGTATGGCAGGACAGGAGAACGGCTGCTTATTGTGATGAATTGAAAGCAGCAGGCCATGCAAATATGATCCAGCAAAAAACCGGGTTAGTGATCGATGCTTATTTTTCGGCAACAAAACTGAAATGGATATTAGATAATGTAAGCGGTGCAAGAGCAAAAGCAGATAAAGGTGAGCTGGCTTTTGGAACAATTGATAGCTGGCTTGTTTGGAAACTCAGTGGGGGTAATATTCATGTCACCGATGTTTCCAATGCATCAAGAACAATGTTGCTGAATATTCACACCTGTCAATGGGACGATGATCTTTTGAAACTTTTTAATATTCCAAGATCAGTTTTACCAGAAGTAAAAGCTTCCAGTAAAATTTATGGAACAACGGCAAGCGCCGTTCCGGAAATAAAACTACCCATAGCAGGAATCGCCGGCGACCAACAGGCCGCCTTGTTTGGTCAAATGTGCACAGAACCCGGGATGGTTAAGAATACTTATGGCACTGGATGCTTTATGTTGATGAATACCGGAACAAAAGCAATTGCATCAAAAAATAATTTATTGACAACGATCGCCTGGCAGATCGATGGCAAAACTGAATACGCATTGGAAGGAAGCGTATTTATCGCCGGCGCCGTTGTACAATGGTTAAGAGATGGTCTAAAAATAATTCGTACATCAGCTGAAGTAGAACCACTTGCTGCCACTGTGATCGATAGTGAAGGAGTTTATATCGTGCCTGCATTTGCCGGGCTTGGCACACCGCATTGGAATCAACATGCCCGTGGAAGTATTTTTGGCTTGACAAGAGGAAGCAGTAATGCGCATATAGCTAGAGCGGCAATTGACAGTATTGCTTATCAAACCTATGATGTATTAAAAGCAATGGAAGCCGATGCAGGAATATCCATTGCTGAGTTAAGAGTGGATGGCGGCGCCACTATTAATAATTCATTGATGCAATTTCAAAGTGATATTCTGAATACAAAAGTGATCCGTCCAAAAGTAACAGAAACGACTGCGCTTGGTGCGGCCTATCTCGCTGGACTTGCTGTTGGCTATTGGAAAAATATTGATGAGATACAAAAACAATGGCAGGTTGATAAAGAGTTTTCGCCATCGATGAATGATGAAAAAAGAAATGTGCTAGTCAAAGGATGGCAAAGAGCAGTTAATGCGGCGATCGCATGGGCGGATGAATAAGGGAGTAATGTTCAATTCTCAACTATCGATGCTCAATATTCAATTTAGAAAACACTACAAATTGAGAATTGAATATTGAACATTGAGCATTGAATATTTTATGCAATTCAATAAAAAGAAAATGAACAGAGAAAGAATGATAGAGCAGCTTGGAATTACTAAAGTATTCGACATCTGCATCATTGGGGGCGGGGCAACAGGATTAGGTATTGCTGTCGATGCTGCATCAAGAGGGTGTAAAACGATCTTGCTCGAGAAATATGATTTTGCAAAAGGAACTTCCTCACGAAGTACAAAATTAGTACATGGTGGTGTACGCTACTTGCAACAAGGAAATATAAAATTGGTGATGGAAGCATTGAAAGAAAGAGGTTTGTTGAAAAAGAATGCACCCCATTTAGTAAAAAATCAATCTTTCGTTATCCCAAATTATAAATGGTGGGAGAATTCTTTCTATGGGGTTGGTTTGAAAGTGTATGATTGGATGGCAGGAAGTTTAGGATTAGGACCTTCGCAATTATTAAATAAAGAAGAAACGCTGGCATTGGCGCCAAATCTTGATCAGGATGGTTTACGTGGCGGAGTTCTTTACCACGATGGGCAATTTGATGATGCACGACTCGCCATTCATCTTGCAATGACAGCAGCTGATCATGGCGCAGTTGTCATTAATTATATGAGTGTGGAAAGTCTAATGAAAGAAAATGGAAAGGTTTGCGGTGTAATTGCAAAAGATAGTTTAGAAAAAAAAGAGTACCAGATAAAAGCCAAAGCAGTGATCAATGCGACAGGAATTTTTTCTGACAGCATAGCAAAACTAGATGATAAAAATGCAGAACCACTGATCTCCCATAGCCAGGGCATTCATCTTGTTTTTGATAAGGAATTTCTTTTATCCGATACTGCCATTATGATCCCAAGAACAGATGATGGCCGCGTATTGTTTGCAGTACCCTGGCATAATAAAATAATTGTTGGTACAACTGATACACCTGTATCATCAGCAAGCGAGGAACCTATTGCCATGAAAGAAGAGATCGATTTTGTGATGCAACATATTCACCGTTACTTAAAAAAAGATCCTTCCTATAATGATATTCGCAGTGTGTTCGCGGGATTAAGGCCATTAGTAAAAAGTAATTCTAAAATAACATCCGCCATTTCAAGAGATCATCATATTGCTGTTTCTGATTCGGAACTTATCAGCATTACCGGTGGCAAATGGACCACGTACCGTAAAATGGCGGAAGATGTAATGGAAATAGCTATACATAAAGCCGGTATGAGTGAAAAGGAATGTATGACTAAACATCTTCCTATACACGGTTATAAAGAAAACAATAATTACGCAGCGCCATTATATTATTATGGAGTTGATGAGATTGAAATTAAAGCGATACTTAAAAAGGATAAATCACTTGGCGAATTGATCCATCTATCATTACCTTATATAAAAGCAGAAATAATTTGGGCTGTACAAAACGAAATGTGCATGACAGTGGAAGATGCTTTGTCAAGAAGAACAAGAGCATTATTGCTTGATGCAAAAGCAGCGATTGAATCAGCTTCGCTTGTGGCAAATATGATGGCCAAAGAAATGGGCAAAAATGAAAATTGGATAAAAGAACAAATTGATAGCTTTATTTCTGTTGCGAAGAATTATCTTCCAACTTCAAACCCCAAACTTCAAACATCAAACTGATTGCTTATGTCTCCTTTCCTCGGTGAATTTATCGGTACCATGCTGCTTATCATTATGGGTGATGGTGTAGTAGCAAATGTTGTTTTAAATAAAACCAAAGGAAATAACAGTGGATGGATCGTTATCACTTTTGGCTGGGCAATGGCTGTATTCCTTGGTGTATTTGTATCCACAAGCCTGGGCGGTAGCGGTCATTTAAATCCTGCAGTAACAATTGCAATGGCAGCTTTCAACGACAGTTTTGATTCCTCTCTATTGCCAACATATATCGTCGCTCAATTTGCCGGCGCAATAACAGGTGCGATAATTGTATGGCTTGCCTATAAACAACATTTTGACGTAACTGATGATAAGGATGGAAAACTTGCGGTCTTTTGTAATGCGCCGGCTATAAGGGGATATGGATTTAATCTTATGACTGAGATCATCGGCACATTTGTTTTAGTACTTGGCGCATTAGCAATGTCAAAGCCTGCATCAACGCTTGGCACATTGGATGCTTTACCTGTTGCATTACTTATTCTTGGAATTGGTTTATCACTTGGCGGTCCTACGGGCTATGCTATTAATCCTGCAAGAGACCTGGGACCACGCATTGCACATTTTATTTTACCAATAAAAAATAAAAGAGACAGTGACTGGGCATATTCTTGGATACCGGTTGTTGGGCCGATCATTGGCGCATTACTCGCCGCTTATCTTTTTAAACTTATATAATTATGCATAAGATACTTTTTATCATCGCAGCCATTTCTTTTTTAAACTCAACAACCATAGCACAGGATGCGGAAACAAAATTGAAAGAAAAAGGAATTGTGTTAGCTACACCTGGAAAACCGGTGGCCAATTATGTAAACGTTGTTCGTGTTGGCAATCTTTTATTTCTTGCAGGCAAAGGACCCACAAACCCAGACGGAACTAATATTACCGGCAAAGTAGGAAAAGATCTAACAATAGAGCAAGGTTATGAAGCGGCCCGATTAACTGCAATCAATCATTTGGCTGTGTTAAAAGCCGAGCTTGGCAGTTTGAATAAAGTAAAACGCATTGTAAAAGTGTTAGGCATGGTGAATTGTACGGAAGATTTTAAAGATCAGCCAAAAGTCATTAATGGTTATTCTGACCTGATGGTAGAAATTTTTGGTGACAAGGGAAAACATGCAAGGTCAGCAGTGGGTATGTTTGCACTGCCTTCGAATATTGCGGTGGAGGTTGAAGTGATAGTGGAAGTAGAATAAAAAAAGCCAATCCAAAACAGATTGGCTTTTGATATACAATATTTATTGAAATATTAAATAAGAAGTGCACCCCAGAGGATCAATGAAATTGCGCAGCCGATCCAGGCCCAGGTGATCCTTCCTTTTTTGTCACCAGTAGTGATCAGGTAAGCGATCAGAACTCCTATTAATGATAAGAATAAGCCCAGGAGCAAACCACTAATACTAAAAACACCGCCCAAAGCCGCTTTATTGAAATATTTCTCAACCCTTTTTTTGCTAAAAGTTCCGTCATAGTTTATATTTTTTTTCAGCTCCCTCTGTTTCACTTTGAAACTCACTTTCTCCCTGAATTTCATTTTCTTGCCAGACAAATTTTCAAAATCTTTTACGCTGATCTCGGAAAGATCCATCAATGAAATCAACTGTCCATTTTTTCCAATAGGCACATAAACATCAGTTGCTTTTATAGAAGGATTTGTTGATGAAACAGGAGTTGTACTTGTAGAAGAATAGGTTGCAGATACAACTGCCATGAGCAGAAAAAGAATAAATGTTTTTTTCATAATCCGTGGTTTATGGTTAATTAATATAGTAATATAAAAAAAATATGGAGTGTAAAAAAATATTTATTTAAGGATTGAGACACGAAATGATCATGCTATTGCATTCAGTATCTTACTACAGGCTTCTGTAATATGGTTTTCTGAAACAAATAATGGAGGAGAAATACGCAAACAATTTGGTGCAAATAGAAACCAATCCGTCATTACACCCGAAACAATACATGTATCAATTATCTTTTTATTTGTTTCAAAAGAATCAAATTCTAATGCCATCCACAAACCAAATGAACGGATCGCTTTTATTTTTGGATGTACTAATAATGTTTTAAATAGTTCTTCTTTTGCCTTTATCCCGCTAATTACTTTTTCCTCCAATAAAACGTTCATTGCCGCCATTCCCGCTGCGCAGCAAACAGGATGTCCGCCAAATGTTGTGATATGACCAAGAACCGGGTTTTCTGTAAAAGCATCCATCACTTTTTTATCGGCAATAAAAGCACCGAGTGGCATTCCTCCGCCTAATGCTTTTCCAAGAACTAAAACATCCGGAACAATTCCAAAATTTTCAAAACCCCAAAGAGTTCCTGTTCTTCCAAAGCCCGCCTGTATCTCATCAAGAATTAAAAGCGTTCCAGTTTCTGTGCATTTTTTTCTCAAAGCCTGCATCCATTCTTTTGATGGAACAATAATTCCTGCTTCTGCTTGAACAGTTTCCACAATTACACAAGCCGTTCTTTCAGAGATCTCATCCAACGATTCGAACGAGTTATAGTCAAGATGCAAAACATCGGGCAATAATGGCCGAAACGCATTTCGCCAATGCTCATCTCCTATTATACTTAATGCACCTTGTGTTGAGCCATGATAAGAATTTTTGAAAGCTATGATCTGTGCCCGGTTCGTTATTCTTTTTGCAAGTTTCATCCCACCCTCTATTGCTTCTGCTCCTGAGTTAGTAAAATATACAGAGTTAAGCGAAGCAGGTAAATGATCCGTAAGCAGTTTCGCAAATTGCACTTGCGGGGATTCAATAAATTCTCCGTACACCATTACATGCATGTAAGCATCCAGTTGTTTTTTTATTGCTTCAATTACTTTGGGATGACGATGACCAATATTGGCTACACTAATACCACCGATGAGGTCAATATATTCTTTTCCGTTTACATCGTATAACAAACAACCTTCAGCTTTTGCGATCTCAAATGCTAATGGCGAAGGAGAAGTTTGTGCAATATGTTTTAAGAAAAGCTCTCTTTCGTTCACAGAAAAAATTATTTCAGCAAAGAACGCAAAGGCAGCGCAAAGACGCAAAGAATTTATATAATTTGCAATGGTGAAGGGACAATAATCTCTCACAGATAACACGCCTGCCTGCCGGTAGGCAGGGATTTTCACAGAATAAAAATTTCTGCGTGAATTTGTGGAATCTGTAAGAAACAAAAGCTGAATAGAATTACAGAATGTACAAGAGTGCGACGCAACTAAAGTTAAATAGTGATTCAAAAGCTGGTAACCAAAAACTATAAACCCATAAACTAAAAACTAATTAATGCCTGTAATACTTCCTGTAGAAAATAAATTCCCACAGTTCGGAAACAATTGTTTTTTGGCGCCTAACTCAACTATTGTTGGCGATGTAGTGATGGGTGATGATTGCAGCATTTGGTTTAATACAGTAGTAAGAGGTGATGTGAACTTTATAAAAATGGGGAACAAAGTGAATGTACAAGATGGCGCCTGCATTCATTGCACTTATAAAAAATTCGGAACAACGATAGGTCATAATGTTTCCATCGGGCATAATGCAATAGTACATGGATGCACTGTTCATGATAATGTATTAATAGGTATGGGTGCCATCGTAATGGATGGCGCCATTGTAAACAGTAATACAATTATTGCAGCGGGTGCAGTAGTTCTTGAAGGAACAATTTGTGAGGCTGGCAGCATTTATGCAGGTGTACCGGCAAGAAAAGTGAAGGATATTCCGCAGGAAATGATCAGCGGGGAGATCGACAGGATAGCTAATAATTATGTTCGCTATGCAGATTGGTTTAGAGTGGAAAAAGCCGCAAAAAATGGATGATTTAATGCAAAAAAAAAACTCTGAAACCCTTGCTGCTCGTACATTTACTCTGGTAAATGCAATTTTTGCGTCGTAAATTCGTTGAAGAAAAAACAATCTATGAAAGCCGTAAGAACTCTTTTATTATGTGTTGGTCTGATGATGATGCTTTCATCGTGTAAACTCTGGGGAAATATTTTCAAACCGAAGTATGGCTGTAAGACCGATGGACGAAATGTAGGTGCAGAGAAATTAGCAACCGGCGATGCTGAGTCAGAAAAAGCAGCAAGAAAAGCAAAGAAGTTTAAGTCTTAGATATAATATAGATTTTAAACCTGTCACCAGTATCCTTTTCTAAACCTAAAACGTAAACTATGAGCCTTACCCTACGAATTGCCCTTGGCTGCACTGAAGCCATTCTTGATGATGATGGCGGTCTGAAACGATTCTACCAGGTTGCCGATATTCTCAGCAAAGATTTTCATATTGATTTTCGCCGCAAGGAAGATGATTTCGACAGTATTGACTGGGATTTCAATTTCCATGGTAATTCCCTTACGCTGCATTACAATATTTACACCGGCGTTTCTCTCTATCCAACGCATACCAAGAATGCAAGGAAAAATGAGAACAAGGCTGTTGTGGAACTTGCTAATGTAATAGAAGGGAAACTGATCAATATTGATCTAAAGAGACGTACTGCATGAGAATTGCATAAATCATTTTAAAACAATTACTGACCCTGAGCCAGTGAATAAGCCTTTTTATCGCCCCACATATTCAGAAGCTCGAAAGAGCATATTTTAAAATTCCCGCTAAGGCTTACATAAAGCCCGATAATATCTTGCTGAAATAAAGGCTCCCCATCAAGTGACTCAAAACGGGCATTATATTGATTGACAAGATTGGTAAACACTGACCCCGTAGGCCATACTTGTGTGCCGCGATTGCTGATACTAACCAATTTGAATTTCACTCCTGCATGACGTTCACATTTTTTTGCTATTATCAATGGTTGTTCTTCGCTTTCAATAAACATATCAACCCCGATAATTTTTTCTGTGCTCATATCTTCTGAAACAAGCATTGGGTTTTTTTCCAGCTTAAAATGTGTAGGCGTAGCAGGCATGTTTGGCAACATTGGCTTTGCTCCTATCGAGGGCTCTTTTCCAAAATTCTTGATGATAGCTTCTGCATATTGAGTAGTATTTACCGATGGGATTGATTTATCACCAAAATCTCCTGTATGTACTCCATGTTCTAAAGTATATAATAATGCATTTTCAATGACAGCTGCATTCTCCATCATACCAAGATGACGCAGCATTGTAATACCACTGAGCAAAAGTGCTGTTGGATTAGCAATATTTTTCCCGGCAATATCCGGTGCCGTACCATGTACTGCTTCGAAAATACATATATGATCGCCAATATTTGCTGAAGGTGCAAAACCTAAACCGCCAACAAGACCTGCACACAGATCTGAAACAATATCCCCTTGTAAATTGGTCAGCACTACTACATCAAAAGTATCTGGTCTTGTTACTAATTTCATACATAGATCATCAACAATAACATCGTCGGATTTTAATTGTGGATACTCTTTTGCCACTTCATAAAAACATTCAAGAAAAAGACCATCAGAGATCTTCATGATATTAGCTTTATGGCTACAAGTAATGCGTCTTGCATTTTTCTTTTTTGCCATTTCAAAAGCGTAACGAATAACCTGTAAACTTCCCGGCCTGGTGATAAAACGGCGACTTAATGCTACATCATGTGTGAGCATGTGTTCCACCCCACCATAAGTATCTTCAATATTTTCTCTTACAATAGTAATATCAATTGGTATTCCTGCTTTACTGAAAACGGTGTCTACTCCATGCAATGTTTGAAAAACTCTATTGTTGGCATATGTATTCCATGTTTTCCGTGCTGTTACATTAATGCTTTTTACTCCCTTTCCTTTTGGGGTTTCCATGGGTCCTTTAAATAAGATTCCATGTGATTCGATCGTTTGTTTGGCTTCCGGTGTCATTCCATTTGAAAATCCTTTATCAAAAACCCATTTTCCCATTTCTACATATTCATATTCAAGCGGAACTTTATTTGCATTGAAAATTTTCAACACAGCTTCCATAATTTCAGGCCCGATCCCATCTCCTTTTGCTACAGCTATTTTCATATTCGAGTTTTTTTAAGATCGCATTGTGGCGCAAAATTAGGATAACTACCATATCCGCTGTGAATTAAATCACAGGTAACGGGAAGATTATTTTATTTACTTTTACTAAAAATGAACCCGATGGTAAGCATGATCTCGGAGGGAGTGGAAGTGAGTGTAGAAACATTCTACCAGCAGGACTATAGCAACCCGATGCAATCGGAATATATGTTTGCTTACCGCATCGCTATCGAAAATCACAACTCATTTCCTGTAAAACTTCATCGCAGGCATTGGTACATATTTGACAGCACTGGCGCTACCCGGGAAGTGGAAGGTGAAGGTGTCGTTGGAGTACAACCAGTTCTATCCCCCGGCGAAAAGTACCAGTATGTAAGCGGTTGTAACCTCCGAACCGAAATGGGAAGAATGCATGGAACTTATCAAATGGAGAATCTTAATAACAAGAAATTCTTTGATGTTAATATCCCGGCTTTTGAAATGTTCGTGCCGTTTAAGAGCAATTAATTATTTCGGTTTATACTTAGCCTCTTCCAAAATTTTTCTTGCATCTGTTTTCAAAACATCAGCAATCCCTATTGATGAATTCTTATCGGTAAACTTTTTAACAATTTGCCAGCCGATCCATTGGCCGATATTACCGGGAGAAGACGGACCTAAAGATTGAGTAAAGGGAGCTTCACCAAGATAATTTTGTATTGTCATCGGGGCTTTTGTATAAAGATCTTTTTGAGTAGTAATAATATCATTCCAGATCATTCCTTCATTTACTTCACACCACTCTAATTGCTGTCTTGTAAAACCGGTTTTAAGCGAATCAGGCGTTCCTGGTAAAAATTTATCCAATAACCACCATTGCTTTCCTTTTTCGATCATTTGTTCTACCAATCCTTTGGCGCCGCTTCTATCAGGATAAATATCTTCGATCACAGCTTTCATACAATTAACTACGATGTATTGCTGTTCGAATCTCCTGGAGATATAGGCAGGAAAAAGCTGTTGAGCTTCCATGCTTTGATAAGCGGGAAAATCTTTTCCGGCGAATTGATGTAATCCTACCGCAATGCCTGATCCCGTTAATGCCACGCCTGGCGCATCAAGCGGGCCCATGAATAAAATTATTTTCGACGTTTTATACTCAGGGAAATAATATCTCACATAT
>Ga0184611_1000066_pt1 | contig 17135 bp, 2 predicted proteins | sample PLM3_5_coex_FD_133162 | JGI IMG/M metagenome (GOLD analysis project Ga0184611, IMG submission 133162) | Groundwater sediment microbial communities from an aquifer in East River, Colorado, USA - PLM3_5_coex | ecosystem: Environmental > Terrestrial > Soil > Riparian zone | place: USA: East River...
CCTGCTTCTATTTGTGCCTCTCTCGCCTGTGCTTCTGCTTTCTGCAGATCAAGGAAACGGGTGTACGCCTGGCCAAATGCATTTGCAAACCTTCTTAAGATCGCATGCTGTTCATCTGTGAAATTTTTTATATCAAACTTGCCAATAGAAAGCCAGGTATCTTTTAATGATATATTGGAAGTGGTATAACCGGGTTTTGCATATTGAATAACTCTATATTCCTCCGGTACATCCTTAAATATCGTTTTGGTAAAAAGATGATCCAGCCAGGTGTCCTTGGTTTGTTTATCCAGGGTCACTACAATAAAATCTTTCCCGCCATTTGTAAATTCATTAATGCTTGCAGCCGAGGTAGTAAATACAGGATGATCAAAATAGGGGATAAACACCCTCGCAGAAATTGGCGAGGCCCCGGGTATCACCGCAAAATTCCAAATATCGATCCCTTCAGAAATAGCAAATCCATTTGCGCCGAAATTGACCCAGTCAATATCAAAACCAAGATGAACGAATTGCTCACCTATTATATTAATTATATCCGCAAACTCCGACGGTTTTTGCATCGCCATCGTTTTTGCACGAACTCTTTCCAAACTCAATTCGATATCTGCTTCCCTTGCCTGTGCTTCGGCTTTTTGCAGATCGAGGAAACGGGTATAGGCTTGTTCAAAAACATTTGCGAAGCGTTTGAAAATTACATTTTCTTCATCTATAAAAGGAGTAGAATCATATCTGGCAACACTAAACCAAATATTTTTTGTTAAGAAGATCGAACGGGCAAAACCTTCAGAACTGTAAAGAAATTGCTTTCGTTCTTCAGGAGTGTTTTTAGCAATTGTATTTTCAAAGAAATGATGGAAAAAAATATTTGCTTCTTCCCTCGTATATACACCAGTATAAAAATCTTTATTCTTTGCTATCAGCTCTATTATATCGTTAAAAAGAGGATGGTTCAAATAGGGAACATGTATCAAAGCCGGGTAAGTTTGATCAGGTGTTGAAAGCCAAATATCCCAGCTGCCATCTGGATCTATTTTAGCAAAATTGGCAACATTGAATTTTAAGCCTAATGCGGATAATTGCTCAGTCACTACTTTAATCACTTCATGTAGATCCTCACTTTTATGCATCGCCATCGAACGACTTCTTACCCTTTCCAATGCGGCTTCGTTCTTGGCTTCTCTTGTCTGCGCCTCTGCTTTTTGCAGATCGAGAAACCTTGTGTAAGACTGTTCAAAAACTTTCGAAAAACGTTGCAAAATTCTTAATTGCTCTTCCGTTAAATGATCGGGTCCCCAATGTATGGCTCCATACTTCATGAACGCATGAGAAAATGTAACAGACCCCATCTCCCGCATCCATTTTTTATCGCTTTCAGGAAAATCCTTATATCCTGTAGCGAAGTAATGTTCATCAATGGTTTTCTTTTCTTCTCCCCTCAGTGTGTATACCAAAAACTTTTCTTCACTTTTCGAGGCATCAAATAAAGCATCATGATACGGATGTTTAAAATAAGGAACATAACAGCTTTTCAAAGTTTTGTCTTCTGAAAATCCTGTCCATTGTTCCGTATTACCGGTTTCCTTATCAATAATAATAATAGTACTTCCACCTTCAAATCCTAGTTTCATCAACTCTTCATTTAACGAAACTGCGATGCCAGTGACTTCCTCACTTTTGTGCATGGCCATCGTTTTACTTCTTACTCTTTCCAATGCAGTTTCGATCTGTGCTTCTCTTGCCTGTGCTTCTGCTTTTTGCAGATCAAGAAATCTTGTATAGGTCTGTTCAAAAACTTTTGCAAAGCGTTTAAGTATAGTTGCTTTCTCTTCTGAAAGAGGCTCAGGCCCGAGTACCTGCAACGAACCATAAGTTGTAAATGCTGTTGAAAGCTTTATGGATTCCAATCCAATCATAAATTGTTTAGCCTGTTCCGGTATATTTCTGAAATCAGTTTGCGTAAAGAATATTTTATCAAAGCTTTTCTTTTCCTTTCCTGTGTATTCAAATACTGCATACTTCACGCCATTACGCCATGCAGTGAACTGATCTTCCTGATAGTGATGATTCAAACGGGGAACACGATAACTCTCGGGGAATATTTCCTGGGTAAATCCTGACACCCAATATTGCTCATGTCCTGTGTCTTTATCACTAATGATGATATTGCAGGCCTGCGATCCAAAATCAAGTTCTTGTAATTGCTGATAAATAACGAGAACGGCTTCACGAAGCTCATCACTTTTCTGCATAGCCATGGTTCTGGCACGAACTCTTTCTAATGCCAGCTCAATTTGTGCTTCTCTAGCCTGTGCTTCTGCTTTTTTCAGATCATTAAAACGGGTATAACTTGAATCAAATACTTTTCCAAAGCGGTGAAGTATTTCAAACTTTTCTTCCGTTAAAGCTTCTGTTTCTACAATTTCAAGTGCGCCAAAATTGTTGAAAGATGCAGAGAATACTACTTGCTCCGGCACCTTCAACGCATTCTTTAATGAGATTGGAAGTAGGGGTATTTCTTTAAAGAATGCTTTTTCAAAATTCTTCTTTTCTTTACCTGTGAATGTATAGATCCATTTGGTGTCTTTTGATCTCCATGCATGGTTGATGGATTTAAAAAAGTCATTATGAAATGCGTTTACCAGGAATGGCTCTGCAGGTCTATTCATGTCAGCACTGGCGATCCACAATGTATTCTTTGTATTCTCATGATCATGGATCCAGATAATACAACTTGTTAATTTAAAATCCAGTTGAGTCAATTCATTAAAAACGGTTGATACCAGTTCAGCAAGCTCATTTGAGTTATGCATTGCCATGGCTCTTGCTCTTACTCTTTCCAACGCCAGCTCAACTCTTGCTTCTTTTGCCTGTGCTTCTGCATTTGCAATATCAATGTATCGTTGGTAGGATAGATTGAAAGCATTTCTGAACCTTTCGAGAATATTAATTTGTTCGTTGGATGCGGGTTTAAAAGTTGAAATGCTCAGCCCTCCCATCCCGATAGAGTAAGAATAATAGTAAACCGCTTTTGCTTTATTGAGTTTTGGATCAGGTAAATGGCCAACTTCTTCTCTGTACTTTCTCCATGCCTTTATTTCTTTTTCAGTAATGACTACCTCAGCAAAAGCATCATTGGCTTTTTTTAGTTGATCAACCCAGCTCTGTACTTTTGGATCGCTTTTATAATCTACTTCTACAACACCGGTAACACCATAATCAGAATAATAATAGCTCGTAAGCGTTTCTTTTGAATCACTAATAATAATGATCTCTGTATTACGGAGCTCGGTGAATCCAAGTGATCTAAATTCTGTAAAAAATATTTCGCCTATGGCGGATAGATCTTCCGGCTTGCGCATAGACATTGCAACAGTCCTCACTCTCTCGAGTGCCGTCTCTATTTCAAGTTCACGGTTTTTATTTTCTAATTCTTCAGTTCGTCTTTTTACAGCATCCCGCAGTTGAATGTTCTCAGCTTTTATTTTATCAGTATTTACCTGTTCGCCTTCTTCTGTTTTTGAATCGGGAAAAGATCCATGTTGGTGGATCACCTTCCACTTATTATTTTTCTTATGAAACAGGCTTGAGATCCGCGCCGGACCATAAAGGGTCCATTGATCATCTATCAGCAAATAAAAATTTGCTTCTTCATTAACCATAAAACCTTTTTCAACAGGCATCACTTTGATCTCCCTGTTTCGGAATTGCGCTTTCCCTGTTATTTGTCCGGCAGTAGACCTATAATATTTAACAGCCGCTTTTTTATTTCTGAATACTTCTCCAGCAGCAGAACCAATTATAAAACAATTTTCATCCAGGATGGAAGCAAAGGTTCGCATATCACCCCTGAGATAAGCGTCCCACACATCATAGTACGCTTTCAATATTTCTGCTTCCAGTTTTTTCGTCAATTTCATTTTTAGTTGTTAGCCGGTAAAAAAATGATAAACTCGGACCCTTCTCCTTCATTCGTCTCTACTTTTAATTCTCCATTATGTGCCTTTACAATATCATAACTCAATGATAAGCCCAGGCCTGTTCCCTGCCCTGTTGGTTTTGTTGTAAAGAATGGTTGAAATATTTTATCCAGTACTTTTTGGGGAATGCCATTGCCATTATCCGCTACTCTTATTTCCACTTTGCCATTTATTCTTTTTGTTGTTACTGTCACCGTTGGTTCATACCCCTCGGCCTTTTGTTTTTTTCTTTCCGACACGGCATAAAATGCGTTGGTAATTAAATTGAGAACAGAACGGCCGACTTCCTGGGGTACAATATTTATTTTACCGATCGTTTCATCATAATCGGTTTTCATTGTTGCATTGAATGATTTGTCTTTTGCCCGTAAGCCATGATAAGCCAATCGTAAATACTCATCTGCCAATACATTAATATCAAAGGGCTCTTTAACACCGCTGCTGCTTCTTGAATGTTGCAGCATGCCTTTTACAATTGCATCTGCCCGTTTGCCATGATGATTTATTTTTTGTTCATTATCTGCAATATCATTTGCTATGGCTTTTACCTCTTCTATATTTCCCTTCTCTATCTCATCCTTCATCTCTGCTATCAATTCCGTATTTACTTCAGAAAAATTATTTACAAAGTTCAACGGGTTCTGTATCTCATGTGCAATGCCTGCAGTAAGTTCTCCCAACGAAGCCATTTTTTCTGATTGCACCAGCTGTGCCTGTGCCTGTTTTAAATTAGTCAGTGTATTTTCTATTTGTTCCTTGGCTAATTCCAGTTTATTGAAATCTTCATACCGTGCATAAGCAATGGAGAATGCATCAGCAAGGTTTTGCACTAATTGCAATTCATCATCCTTCAATGGAGTTTCATTACCTACATATAAAATACCCTGCAGGAAAGGAAGAAAATGCAAATAGAGGTCCTTTGGACGATGCTCTGTAAAGTATGTTTCAGTAGATGTAATGTTTCCCTGCGACAGCAACGTTTGAGCCTGCGCCAAAAATGTTGCTTCATCCCAATGAGCTTTGTAAATTTCTTTTTTGCGCCAATAAGGTAAAGCCTCGCTTATAACTGCAACATCTGAATAGTTTGAAGTAAATGATGCAATTGATTTGCCATCGGGTGTAGATAAAAATGTATCCACCTTTTCATGTTCTTCATCCATAATAAAAACACCACAGCGGGTAAACGGAACGCCTAGCGTTGTTAATTCATTCCATACTAAAGGTTGAATTCTTTCCAGGTCATTTGTTGTACGCATGGAAGCGATCTCTGCACGAATTCTATCCACCGATGCTTGTTTAATGGCTTCTCTTGCCTGTGCTTCTGCTTTTTGCAGATCAAGAAAACGGGTATAGGTTTGCTCAAATACTTTTCCCAGTCGTTTGAATATATCATGTGCTTCAGGCACCGGTTCATAAGTAATAAACATCAGGCTCACTTTTGAACCAAATACAAAATGTTCATATTGATGAGACGGGAACCGGACTCCATCCTGCAGCATTATTTCATACTGTTTTTCATCAAGCCTGGTAAGTGCGAGATATAATTGCTTGATCTTTTCTCCTTCAACATATTGTACATCAAATTCGACCCCGCTTTTCCTTGCATTACTGATATCAGTTAATGCCTCTGCCGTCTCTGTGTATACTGTATAAGGTTCAATAAAACCGCCCTGGGGACTTGTTATATAGTCAACGTAAGAATTATTGTCTTCACTCCATACATTAAAACCTGCTGTCCAGGTTTTAATACCCAGGGCACTGACCTGTTCAAATAATAAGCCTGCTACATCCGTCAATTCAGTACTGGTTTGCATGGCCATGGTACGACTTCTTACTTTCTCTAATGCTGCTTCGATCTTTGCTTCTCTTGCCTGTGCTTCTGCTTTTTGCAGATCAAGAAATCTTGTATAGGTCTGTTCAAAAACTTTTGCGAAACGTTTGAAAATATCCCAGGTCTCAGGTACCTGCTTGTAGGTGATGAACATCAGGTAACCCTGGTCAAAATATGCAATATGGAAGATCTGAAATTCAGGTGCGATGAACTCATCGAAAAACTCCTTTGGGGCCGACTTAAATTCAGGAAGCGAGATCAGCCGCTTGTAGTGTGTTTTTATTTCATCTCCTCCAATTTCATCAACATAAAAACTCTCTCCTCTTTGTTTCGCATCATAGAAACGCTGAAAACAGTGATCAACTGCCGGATGAGTTTTGAATGGCGGCTGCAATGCGCCCTGCCTGGCCATCCAGGCTGTGCATGTTTTTCCATCTGCTTCCCATATATTATATCCGCAGGCCCATTGGTCCACACCGAAACTCTGCACCTGCTGAAATAATAATAAGGCGGCATCTTTCAGTTCATCGCTGTGCTGCATAGCCATCGTCCTGCTTCTTACTCTTTCTAAAGCTGCTTCAATTTTTGCTTCTCTTGCCTGTGCTTCTGCCTGCTGCAGATCGAGGAAGCGGGTATAAGTAAGATCAAATACGCCGGCAAATCTTTCTAAGAGCTGCACCGATTCAGCAGACTGAAGTTCCGGTGTGGTCACTCCAATTACACCTTTAGAGAAACAACCAATGGTTTGAACTCTGCGTTCTTCCATTATGCCTTCCACAACAGGGATGCCTGTTGATCTCAGGAAACTGATATACTGTTTAAGTTCTTCACCTTTCAGATCAATTACCACTGATCTCTTTTTTTCTTTCCATGCAGTAATGATCTTGCTTATCAGTGTTGGCTCTTCGGCAGAAACTTTAAAAAGTTTATTCAGTTGATTGCCTCCCTGGTTTGTTCCCCATATATCAATAATACCTTGTTGCTCTTCGTCAAATGTGGCAATGAAAATTCTTTCAGGAGCTTCACCCAGTTCTTTAAACTGTTTAAAAAGTACAAAAGCTGTTTCAGAAAGATGATCACTGTGCTGCATAGCCATTGTACTGGCACGTACCTTTTCCAAAGCGGTTTCGATCTTTGCTTCTCTTGCCTGTGCTTCGGCTTTTTGCAGATCAAGGAAGCGGGTATAAGTTTGTTGGAATACTTTCCCAAACCGCATGAGTATGTTATTATCTTCATCCGTAAAAGGAATACCCGAAAAATTCTCGATGTATAGACCAACATTATCTAACAATACAGTAGACGCGGCAAGGCCCGGGCAACTAAAATAAAATTTCTTTGCATCCTCAGGTAACCCGGGTACATACTCAAAAAGTTTTTGATAAAATTTATTTTTTTCTTCAAAACTCAGTTTGGTGGCAAAGAAATCCTCTCCATTTTTCTTTGCTTCATTAAAACGATTGTAATACAAAGAATCAAAATAAGGAATGGTTACCCGGGAGGGAGCACCATGGTGGTCAGCTATCCAAATATTGTAATCATCCCTTGTCTTATAATCCATCACAAACCCTGTATGTTCAACATGGATATTTAAGTGAACGAATTGATCATATAGAACCTGGATCACTTCTTTGAGCTCTTCACTTTTCTGCATGCCCATTGTTCTGCTTCTCACTCTTTCCAATGCAGTTTCGATCTGTGCTTCTTTTGCCTGTGCTTCTGCTTTTTGCAGATCGAGGAAACGAGTATAGGTTTGATCAAAGACAGCTGCAAATCTTTCATAAAGCCCGACGTTGGCCGGTGTGTTTGGGTCTGCACTGATAACCCCCAACATACCTTTTGAGAAAAAAGCAAAATTCTCCACCCGTCTTTCACCAAAATTTTCCCGCTTCAGCTTAGGACCTCTGCTTTTCAAAAATTGGAAGTAACTCTCCAATTCTTCACCCTGGAGATCTATGACTATTGATTTTTTTTGTTCTCTCCAAGCAGCGTAAATTTTCTCCATCAGTATAGGTTCATCAACAGGGAATTTCTGCCTCTTTTCCATTTGGCTACCGTCGGGCCGGGTGCCCCAAATTTCAACGACACGTTCTTCTTCATTCATCACTCCAATGATGGTCCGTTCAATATTTTCACCCAACTGCTTGAGCTGATCAAAAAGTACAACGGCCGTTTCCATTAATTCATCGCTCCTCTGCATGGCCATTGTTCTTGCACGAACTCTTTCTAATGCAAGTTGTATCCGTGACTCTCTTGCCTGTTCTTCCGCCTGTTTTAAATCATTAAAACGGATATAGGTTTGCTCAAACACAGCTGCAAATCTTTTTAGCAGCTCAAATGTTTCACCGGATATTTTTTTATCTGAAGAAAAGGACAACCATCCTTTTGAAAAGAAAACGAGATTGACGATCCACTGGTCTTCAGGAAAATTTACTTTAGTCTCAAAAAAACTATTGCGGTGCTCATTATAATTTTTCAATTCCTGTCCTTCGATCTCCACTGTCAACGATTTGCGTTTTGCTTTCCATGCAGCAACTGCTTTAGCCATCACATAAGGATCATTCATCGGAACATTCAGCGTATGTGGCAAATGGTGACCATGAACAGTTGTAGATAACTCAACAAACCCTGTCTCCTCATTAATGATCGCAATAGAATTTTGTGCAGCCGTCAAACCCAATTCTTTTACTTGTTGAAAAAACAAGTATGAAGTTTCCGGAAGTTCGTCACTTTTTTGCATGGCCATCGTTCTTGCACGAACTCTTTCTAAGGCTAATTGAATTTGTGATTCTCTTGCCTGTTCTTCGGATTTTTGCAAATCGAGAAAGCGAACATAAGATTGCTCAAAAACTTTTGCAAAGCGAATCAATATTGCTTTATCACTTTCTGTTGGTAGTACACCTGTGTGAGAAGGAATAAGAATAGCGGAATTTTTTTGCCAGGCAAAAGAAAGAACATGCTTGTCATTTTGAAAGATCCATTGTTTAAAATCTTCCGGAAAATATTTATAATCTGAATGTTCAAAGGCATATTCGAAAAAGCTGTTTTTTTCCAAAACTGAAAAAGCTTTTGAAAAATATTCATCGCCGTTTTGTTTCGACTGCCATGTAACATTAAAAATGGGATGATCAAAATAAGGTAACAGGTAACTGCCTGCCATGCTATAATCGGGAGAAACGATCCAATGCATCACATTTTTTGAATGCTGGAAATAGGTACAAAGAATTACGCCATTAACATCCAGTACAACTCCGAGATCCTTTAACTTTTCAACTATTACCGTCACCACTTCTCCCAGCTCGTTGGCATTATGCATAGCCAGTGAACGGGATCTTACTTTTTCCAGTGCTGCTTCTATCTGCGCCTCTTTTGCCTGTGCTTCTGCTTTTTGAAGATCAATAAACCGGGTATAAGTTTGATCGAATACTTTTCCAAAACGCATGAATATATCATGTGCATCAGGAACTGGCTCGTAAGTGATGAACAACAAAAATCCTTTAGAGAAGTAAGCATGATGCATAATCTGAAAGGTTGGCAATGGATGCCCCGCTTCAATAATTGAATCGAAAATTTCACCCACCACCGGAAGTGTACGCATATACTGGTAGTGTGCAACTAATTTTTCACCACCCATTTCCACTACATGAAAGCTCTTGCCTTCCTCATGTCCCTTCCTCATTTCAATAAATAGTTCATCCTCTGTCGTAGGTGCTTTAAAGGGGGGTTGTAATATCCCTTCACTGCTCATCCACAAAGTGATAGCTTGCTTATCTTCATCCCAGATGCAATAACCGGCAGCGAAGGCGGACATACCTAATGATTGCACTTGTTGGAAGAGAATTGTTGCAGCACCTGGTAACTCATCGCTTCGTTGCATCGCCATTGTTCTTGCACGAACTCTTTCTAACGCTAATTGAATCTGTGATTCTTTTGCCTGTGCTTCTGCTTTTTGCAGATCAAGAAATCTTGTATAGGTCTGTTCAAATACTGCTGCAAACCTTTTGAATACATCATGAAATTCGGGGCAGGGTTCAAGTGTAATAAACAACAAATTGCCTTGGGAAAAATTAGCCAGGTGATGTATTTGTGTTTCGGGTAATTCGAAACCCACACTTAGTGCATAATCGAAATAAGCTTTAAAAGCAGGAATGGTTTTAAGATATTCATAATGCTCCTGCATTCTTTCGTTTCGAAGTTCTAAAACAAAAAACTGTTCGCTTTTTTCTCTCGAGTCAGCAAAGCGAATAAAATTGGCGTCTTCAGTCAACGGGATATTCTGCACCGCATTAAAATCACTTCCATCCTGCGTACTCATCCAGGAAGTAAATGTCTTTTCATTTTTTTCCCAGATATTATAACCGCAGCTATAAGCCGGGACACCTAATGATTTTACCTGCTGAAATAATAATGCAGCTGCATCTTTTAGTTCATCACTATGCTGCATGGCCATAGTTCTTGCACGAACTCTTTCTAATGCAAGTTGAATTTGGGATTCTCTTGCCTGAGCTTCTGCCTGTTTCAGATCATTGAAACGGGTATAAGTAAGATCAAAGACTTTTCCAAAGCGGCTAAGTATATCGAGATTGGCATCTGATAACGGTACATCTCCTACAGTTTGTAATCCGCCGAAATTGCTGAATGAGAAAGAGACAACATATTTTTCCATAGCCCTCGATGCGGCCTGTGCTGCTTCAGGAGTTCGCTTAAATTCTGTTTCACTGAATAAATAATCATCGTAGATCCGTTTTTCATCTCCTTCAATGGTATACACCGACTTCGTATTCCTTTCTTTCCAACCTTTCATCATTGCATGGTGAAAAGGATAATCTTCAAATAACATGTGATAAGACTCAGGGGCTTTAGTAATATCCGGGTTGGCGGCCCAAACGGTATTTGACATTGAACTTTCATCAATGATATTAATGATGCACCATGTTAATGCGAAATCAAGTTTGGTTAATTCTTTAAAAACAGTATCAACCAATTCAGATAACTCACCAGACTTTTGCATAGCCATTGCTCTTGCCCTCACTCTTTCCAATCCTAATTCTATCTGTGCTTCTCTTGCCTGTGCTTCGGCTTTTTGCAGATCAAGAAAACGAGTGTAAGACTGTTCAAATACTTTGGCGAAGCGTTTGAGAATTTCATTTTCTGTATCTGAATATGGTATAGATGCAAAATTTGTAACGGAAAGGATAATGTTCTCTAAAACAACACAGGATGTCGCCATTCCTTTAGCATTGTACACATACTGTTTTAACTCTTCAGGTAAGTTTTTCGCTACTGTATTTTCAAAGATATTCTTAAAGTATATGTTTTTTTCATCAGTGGTCAACATGAACGCAAGAAAATCATCGCCACGCTTAATGACTTCTTTTAACAGGCGAACAAGTTTGTGATCGATAGCAGGCACATAGATAGGAGTTGGAAAATTTGCTAACCATATATTATAACCTTTATCGGAATGATCAGTCAAAAAGTCTGTACCATCAAAGCGAAATCCCAATAGTCGTAACTGGTCATTCACTTCATTAATTACGTCATGCAGGCTTTCGCTGAGATGCATGGAATTTGTTCTGCTTCTTACTCTCTCTAATGCAGCTTCAATTTCCAGCTCCTGGTTTTTATGTTCCAGTTCGATCGTTCTTCTTTTTACTGCATCCCGAAGTTGAATATTCTCAGTTCTTATTTGCTCCAATCCATAAGCTTCTCCTTCCTGTGCTTTTGAATCAGGCATCGAAACATGCTGATGTATGAACTTCCACTTATTTCTTTTTTTCTTAAGTAAGGATGATAACCTGAACCGTGAATAGAAATTCCATTCTGTGCCAATGAGAATGTAGCCATCACATAGTTCACTGACCTGGATCAGTTCATCGATCAATTCAACTTTTATATTCCTGTTTCTGAATGCTGCTTTCCCGGCCATCTGCTCTTTTACTGCATCAAGCATTTTTATTGATGCCTTTTTACTTAGAAGAGCTTCTGCTTCGGTAGAGCCAATAAATTTGAACTCTTCATCAAGCAATGAAGTATAGGTTTCCAGGTCACCATTGATATAGCTATTCCAGTACGCCTCGTACAGCTTTCTAATTTCTGCTTCCAGTTTTTTGGTGAGTTTCATTTTTCGTTGTTTACCGGTAAGCTGATAATAAACACAGACCCTTCACCTTCCTTCGTCTCCACCTTTAATTCACCACCATGTCCATTTGTGATTATATCATAGCTTAACGATAAACCGAGACCTGTTCCTTGTCCCGCTGGTTTGGTGGTAAAGAATGGCTGAAATATTTTATCCAATACTCTTTGCGGAATACCGTTGCCGTTGTCGCTTACACTGATCAAAATGTTATCGCCCGCTTTTTTAGTACTCACAATAACTATTGGTTCGTAGTTATTTCCCTGCTGTTGCTTTTTTTCATTTACAACATAAAAAGCGTTCGTAATTAAATTTAAGATCACACGACCGATATCCTGCTGTATCACATTTACTTTTTCAATAGTATTATCGAGCTCAGACTTAATATCCACATTAAAGGATTTATCCTTTGCTTTCATTCCATGATAAGCAAGCCGCAAATACTCTTCTGCTAAACCATTGATATCAGTCAGTTCTTTTTTACTGGTGCTGCTTCGTGAATGTTGTAGCATACTCTTTACGATCGCATCGGCTCTTTTACCATGAAAAATTATCTTTTCTTCATTCTCTTTTATATCAGTTGCAATTTCTATTGCCTGTTGTTTATTGTCTTGCTCAAGTTCCGTCTTTAATTCATCAATTAACTCGGCGTTTACTTCAGAAAAATTATTTACGAAATTCAATGGGTTTTGAATTTCATGTGCGATGCCAGCTGTCAATTCACCCAACGAAGCCATTTTTTCTGATTGCACCAATTGATTTTGAGTGGTCTTCAAAGTAACCAAAGTAGTTTCTAATTCATTTTTCTGTTGCGATAAAAGAGAATTCGCTTTTTTTCTCTGGAGACTATTTCGGTATAAAATAATTGCAATAAATAAAAAAATGACAAGACCCGCGACCAGGACATAGGTTCTGAATTTGGCCCGTTCCGCAGTTTTTGCATCTTCAATTTCCGATAGCCGCTGCTGTTCATTAAAATCAATATTTTGAAATTCCTGTGCTTGTTTTGAATTGAATAAACTATCATTTATTTTAATGATCAATGCCTGGTACTTTACAGTGCTGTCATTATTTCCTTCAAGCTGGTAATAACGGTTAAATTCTTTGTAAGACCGTAACAATAATTCAGGAACATCCAGGTTTTTTGCACCGGTAAGGGCATCTTTTATATGCAAGAAAGCAGAATCTTTTTTTCCAGACTGAAAATAATAGTCTGCCAATAAAATATTGCTCGCCACCACGCCCCTGAAATAACCATTTTCTGCACTTGCCACTAAGGACTTTTTGTAATATTCATTGGCCAACGGTATGTTTCCCTTGGCTGCGTAAATCCGTCCCATATTTAAAAGCACACTTCCCAAATATCTATTGAACCCTGTTTGCATCACCTGCTCATAAGCCAATTGCTCACTTATTAAAGCAGAATCAACCTTTTTTAAATTCAAATAAGCACGGGCCATCGTCATGTTTATAATACTTTGCAGGGGAAGATTACCTGACATTTCCGCATTATACCTTCCAAGCTCGTGGTGGATCAATGCTTTTTCATAATTATTCCTATTGGCATATAACACTCCCATGATCTGGTGTGCGAAGGCCAGATCACTGAGCCTTTGTTTATGAGCAGGGGCCGTGCGGTACATCAGTTCATCATCTCCGGGGAATTTTCCAACCAACACTCTTTGTTCGCTTTTAGGATTTTCCAGGATCGCCATGCATGCAAGAAGCGTTTGTAAAGACCTTGGAAAATTGGCCCTGTTCAAAAGTGAATAACCCATTTCTCTTAAAGCACTGCCTTCGTCCAGCTTAAGATTTAGTTTGCGGGCAACTTTCAATGCTTTTTCCGCATAAACAAAAGAGCTGTCGGGATTTAATTCAGAATAGCTTCTTGCAATATTTCTAAGAAGGATCAATTGAAGAGTGTCATTATTGATAATGCTTGCCTTTCTTTTAAAGCTGTCAATATAAGCTTGCTGGGTAACAGCGGATACTGAAATAAAAAAGAAGACAATGCAATAAGAAAAATGTTTTTTCATTTTTATAAAAATTATTTCATGGGTAAACTTATTATGAATGCTGAACCCTCACCTTCTTTCGTTTCCACTTTTATTTCTCCATCATGTCCCTTTGTAACTATATCATAGCTCAACGATAATCCCAGCCCTGTTCCTTGTCCAGTGGGTTTTGTGGTAAAGAATGGTTGAAATATTTTATCCAGGTCTTTTTTGGGGATGCCGTTACCATTATCCATTACCCTGATCTCAATAACTCCTAAACCCCCTTTAGGGGGTTTTACAGTCTTAGTGCTGACGGTAACTGTAGGTTCGTAACCATTACCCAGTAATTTCTTTTTTTCAGTTACTGCATAAAAAGAATTATTGATCATGTTAAGTATCACTCTTCCTATTTCCTGCGGAACGATATTTATTTTGCTTATTGATCGGTCAAGGTCTGTTTCAAATTTTGCATTAAAGAATTTATCTTTTGCCCTCAATCCATGATAGGCAAGCCTGAGATATTCTTCTGCTAATGTATTTATATCCGTCAACTCTTTTTGTCCGCTGCTTGTTCTTGAATGTTGCAGCATTCCTTTTACAATAGCATCTGCTCTTTTTCCATGATGTAAGATCTTTTCCAAATTTTCTTTTACATCAATAGCAATTTCTTTTGCTCCCTCTGCATTTCCTTTTTCGAGCTCGGTTTTCATTTCTTCCAGCAACTCATTGCTTACATCAGAAAAATTGTTTACAAAGTTCAATGGGTTTTGTATTTCATGAGCAATGCCGGCAGTCAATTCTCCCAATGAAGCCATCTTCTCAGCTTGTATCAATTGCTTTTGTGTCGCCTGCAATTCAGTTAATGCATCTTCAGCTCTTTTCTTTTCTTCTTTAAGTTGTATCAGATCGTTCCGTGCCTGCGTCAGATCTTTGAAACGAGAATAGGCCAATGAGAATACAGATGCTGCACGACTTAACAGCTTCCAGCTTTCAGCAGAAATATCTCCTGCCGCCGCTGCGCCAATTGCACCATGAGAAAATTTATACAAGTGATAGGTTCTGTCAGGAATTAGTTCGCCATAATAACCACGAAAAGGAACTGATCTCTCTTCGCAATAGTTGATCCACTCTTTACGATCAGCGCCTTGCATTACAATTGAAACCTGTTTTGCCTCTGATCGGTAAAAATTTTTCATTTCCCTGCCAACCCATGTATCATTTAAGTTCAACGGAAAATGATCAGACACTAATTTCTTCCCCTCTTCCCGTGAGTCTTTTAATGCATACCAGCATTCAGTTTTGTTTGTTGCCTCATCATTTATATAAATACTGCAGGTTTCCAGTTCTTCTATCCCCAGTTCTCCCATTTCACTTCTTAAAACCAATGCAACATCCTTTAATTCTTCAGGTTCCTGCATTGCTAAAGCCCTTGCTCTTACTCTTTCAAGTGCTGCTTCGATCTTTGCTTCTCTTGTTTGAGCTTCGGCTTTTTGCAGATCAAGAAAACGTTTATAGGTAAGATTGAAAACATTGGCAAAGCGTTTTATTACTGTTTGTGCTTCATCTGTAATCGCAGTTTTCATAAAAGCAAATAAAGAACCGTCATGGAAAACTGCATTGTAATAATATTGTTGCTGATCTTTTTTTTCTGTGTCAAATGAGGTAGAAACAGGCAATTGATATTTTATGCTGGCAACATCCCGATAGTAACTGATAAGATCTTCTCCCTGTAAAACATAGGAAAAATCTTCCTGCTTTAACCAGCCATCATAAGCTCCACGCAGTAAGGGATGATAATCCAGGGATTCATCACCTGACACCTGTATTGTGTTGGATTGTTCAGATTTAACGGTTATCCATACATCTCCTCTTGGTTTCTCTTTATCCATTATGGCTATCCCACATCTTAATATTCCGATATTCAGTTTATCCAACTCTTCGAAAACCGTTGCGACAGCCGGGTTCAAATCTTCACTTTTATGCATCGCCATCGCTTTTGCCCGAACTCTTTCCAATGCTGCTTCGATCTTTGCTTCTCTTGCCTGTGCTTCTGCCTTCTTTAGATCAAGATATCGGCGATAGGCCATATCAAAAACAGATGCTGCTCTTCGTTGCAGTGATTTAGTTTCTTCAGAAGGCGGTTGATAAGAAACAGTGAGCAGGTTCCCCCCGGTGAAAGTGGTGAAATGATAGAATACTTTTTCTGGTGGGTTATTGCCGATATAGTCTGCAACCCGGGGATTCGCTTCTATCAGAACCTTTAAAAATTCCATTAGTTTGAGGCCCGCTGCTTCTAGTGTATATTCTTTCTCTTTCGAATGATAAAGTGACATCATTTCCCTTGTTAATTCACTGGAATTTTTTAGGAATGACGTGATAGAGCTTATTATCTTTTCTGATGATCCCGGTACCCGGGATGCATTCCAGGAAAATATTAGCTCGGAGTCTTCTTCAAATAAATTAACGACAGAAGTTTCCAGGTCTGGCTGATCAAGCAAGCCCATTTGCTCACGAAGAATATTGGCAACATCCATCAATTCATTTGATGAGTGCATCGCCATCGCTCTTGCACGGATCCTCTCAAGGGCAACTTCTATTTGTGCTTCTCTTGCTTGTGCTTCGGCTTGTTTTAAGTCGTTAAATCGTGTATAGGTGAGATCAAAAACTTTTGCAAAACGATTAACAATGTCCATTTGCTCTGCAGATAATTCAACAGGGCCCGATGCTTCAATCAAACCAAAATTGTTGAACGATCCTGAAATAATGGTATGCTCTGAATTTAATATTCCATTCTTAACAGCATCAGGAAGCCGGGATAGTTCTGTTTCGTTCAATAATAATCTATCAATTGTTTTTTTCTCATCACCTTTCAGATCATAAACCCACTTTGGATCTCTTTCTTTCCATCCTTTAATGACCGCTTCATAATAAGAATGCTGAAGTCTTTTGATATAATAACTCTCGGCTGATTTTTTATCTTCTGAATTTGCCATCCATAATCTTGCTGATAATTCATCATTATCAAATATCCAAATGATGCAGCGGGCAAGTATAAGATCCAGTTTGGTAAGTTCTTCAAATAAAATAGCAACAAGATCATTTAACTCATCAGAGTTTTGCATGGCCATTGCCCTTGCTCTCACTCTTTCTAATCCTAATTCTATCTGTGCTTCTCTTGTTTGTGCTTCGGC
>Ga0184611_1000068_pt1 | contig 16659 bp, 17 predicted proteins | sample PLM3_5_coex_FD_133162 | JGI IMG/M metagenome (GOLD analysis project Ga0184611, IMG submission 133162) | Groundwater sediment microbial communities from an aquifer in East River, Colorado, USA - PLM3_5_coex | ecosystem: Environmental > Terrestrial > Soil > Riparian zone | place: USA: East River...
CGCCGAGCTATTGTTTTCAAACTTATTGTAAGTCAGTTTGCCGCTTGTAAAATCATTCAGTATATCGGTCTTAGTTTGTATCCACCCATTTGAATGACCAAAACCAAGGTCTTTATGCAAAATTGACTTCAAAACAGTTTCATCTTTTTGTAAAAGAGCTCTATCCAGTTCCTGCATCGCATTTTTTAAACCGATGCTATCGATCTGTGCAAAAGAACTATTAAATAAAAAAAGAACCAGGGATCCAAACAAGAGCTTCTTCATTACTAATTTTTAATTCTTAATTATTAATTGACGAGCTCTTCCTGCATTCGTCTATAATAGCATCCACTTTTTCTTTTGTCAAATGTTCTCTATAATTTTTCCCCAATTGCATCATCGGCGCATACCCGCAAGCCCCCAGACATTCAACAGTCTTCAAAGTAAACATTCCGTCTGATGTTGTTTCACCGGGTCTGATCCCCAGTTTTTCAAAGATGTGCTTAATTATATTGTCACTGCCATTTAGCATGCATGGGCCTGTTTGGCAAACTTCAAACAAATACCTGCCAACCGGTTTTAAATTATACATGCTGTAAAAAGTGGCAACTTCATAAACTTCGATCGGTTGAAGATTCAAAACAGAAGCAACATAATCCATTGTCTCCGCACTTAACCAACCGCCAAACTCTTCCTGCGCCAAATGCAATACAGGTATCAGGGCACTTTTTTGTTTGCCTTCAGGATAACGCTGAATGATCTGCTCAACCTCTTTTAATTTGCTATCTGAAAATTTTGCCATAAACCCCCAATCCGCCTAAGGCGGAGAGTTTTGTAACACTCTAACTTTCGAAAGAGTATATGTTTAAAAATGCTCAATACTGATATGAACGTTGAAGAGTGCGACGCAACAATAGCTAAATAGTAGCACTAAGCTGGTAACATAAATTTCAACATTCAATTTTTAATAAAGTTTAAAGAACTAAAATAATACCCCACCTAAGTTCCCCCTTTAGGGGGACAGGGGGCTTTATGCATCCATCTCACCCGCAATCACATTCAAACTGCTCAATGTTATAATTGCATCACTCATCATACTTCCCTTTGTTATTTCCTCATAAGCCTGGTAATAGATAAAGCACGGCCTGCGGAAATGCAATCGATAAGGAGTACGTCCGCCATCACTTATTAAATAAAAGCCGACTTCGCCATTGGCTCCTTCCACACAACTATACACTTCACCAACAGGAATATCTATTTCACCCATGATGATCTTAAAATGCCAGATCAATGCTTCCATTTTAGTATACACATCTTCTTTCTCCGGCAAATAATATTCAGGAACATCAGCATGAAAAACTTCTGCATCGGCTCCTTTGAACTCTTTCACTTTTCTATACGCCTGTTCGATGATGCTCAATGATTCCCACATTTCTTCATTACGAACCTGCCAGCGGTCGAAGTTATCACCCGTTGTTCCTACCGGAACTTTGAATTGAAAATCTTCATAACTGGAATAAGGCGTATGAACTCTTACATCATAATCAACGCCGGCAGCACGAAGGTTAGGACCCGTAAAACTGTAATTCAATGCCCGATCCGCACTGATAGCACCAGTATCCTGGGTACGTTCCATAAAAATTCGATTCCTTTCAAATAGCTTGATGAATTCTTTCAAAACAGCCGGATATTCTGCAAGGAACTTATCTAATTTTTGAAAAGCGATATCATTGAAATTTCTTTCAAAGCCACCAATGCGGCCTATGTTAGTGGTCAATCGGGAACCGCAGATCTCTTCATATATCTCGTAGATCAATTCACGATACTGCATCACATATAAAAAACCGGTGTATGCACCCGTGTCAACCCCAACAATTGAATTACAGATCAGGTGATCTGAAATTCTTGCCAGCTCCATAATGATCACACGGAGATAATCAACCCTCTTCGGAATTTTTATTCCTAATAATTTTTCGCAGGTAATATGCCAACCCATGTTATTGATCGGCGAAGAACAATAATTCAAGCGGTCAGTTAAAGGAGTGACCTGGTATAGCGGTCTGCGTTCAGCTAATTTTTCAAATGCACGATGAATGTAACCCACAGTTTGTTCTGCCGAAACAATTCGTTCGCCATCCAATTCCAAAATATTTTGAAACACACCATGCGTTGCAGGATGTGTAGGCCCAAGGTTAAGTGTGGTCGTAGTTTTTTCTATCGAGCCTTCCGGTAATCTTATATGTTCGTGTTCTGTCATACCCCAAACCTCTAAAGAGGCTTTATTTTTCAGTTTTTTACTCCCTCATTTAATTTTTTCTTTCTTATCAGGTCAATCACTTCAAATAAATAAAAAACACCTAAGAATGCCCACACTATTCCAATAAACAGCTGAAAGTTTTTATTGCCATTCTCATCTATAGAAATGAACTTCCATGCAGCGCTAAACATCCACACAATTACAGCCACTACTTTCCATCGCAATTCATATTTCTTTAAAAACTTCAGCATACTCATTTGCATATTTGCACATTTTCAAATTTGCAAATTATCCCCTTCCAAACATCTCGTCATCTTTATCTATTCTCGTCTGATCTTCCAATGGAAACTCTTTTCTCATCGGGAAATAATCCATTTCATCCACATTTAAGATCCGTTTCATGTTTGGATGGCCAACGAAATTCACTCCAAAAAAATCATAGGTCTCTCTCTCCATCCAATTAGCACCGGAAAACAATCCCGTTGCTGTATATACATCTGGTGTATTTATATCAGTAAACACTTTGAAACGAATGCGGACATTGTCAACGAGATTATGCAAATGATAAACAACTGCAAGTTCTCTTCCTTTATCATCCGGGTAATGCACGGCCTGCAGATCAGTAAGAAAACGGAATTTCAACTCTTCATCATCAAATAAAAAATTAAGCACCTTCAGATTCAATTCTTTTGGGGCTTCAAAAGTCAGCATACCATAAGGTTCAACAAAGCCTGAGACCTGTTCGCTGAACTTATTAACTAGTCTTTGTTTTATTATTTCGTTTGTTAACCCCATTTGTTAAGTAGCGTTGATCTTTTCAAGTACAATTGTTCCTGATGCAAAATCGTGTATAGCTCTTTTGTCTTCTGTAAAACTTATTGTGATAAAAGATACCCAGCCTAAAAAAAATTTTACTATAAATCTTATATACGCCTGGAGGAGATTGATCTTTTTCCCTGTGTTATCATGCTTTCTCACTCTTATCTTAATTAAATAATTTCCGAGTGTACAACCAAACGTCATAGCAACAGGCTCATAAACTCCCCATATGCCTATAAAAAGAACTGCTCTTATCCATTCATCCCCTTCTTTTTGCTCAGGATTTATTTTATCTAAGACCCATCCCGAAACAAGCATTAAACCAATCATCAAAAGTCCATCAATAAATATTGATTGTACTCTTTTTGACAAACTTGGATAATTAATTTCCATATTATTGTATTCCGTAACCCTCCAGCAAAGCCTTATACCTGTCACCATTTCTTCTTCTTAAACTTTCCTTACCTATCAGATCTTGTATTCTCATCACACCATCAATGATTGCTTCAGGTCTTGGAGGACAACCCGGCACGTACACATCCACCGGCACCACCTGGTCTATACCTTGTAATACAGAATAAGTATCAAATATTCCGCCGGAGCAAGCGCAAGCTCCAACAGCTATCACCCATCTTGGCTCAGCCATTTGCAAATAAACCTGCTTGACAACTGGTCCCATTTTTTTTGCAATGGTTCCCATCACCATCAGCAGGTCACATTGTCTTGGTGAAAATCCTACTCTTTCACTGCCAAATCTTGCTAAGTCATAATGCGAACCCATTGTTGCCATAAATTCAATACCACAACATGATGTAGCAAATGGCAATGGCCAAATAGAATTTTTTCTTGCTAATCCAACTACTTTATTGAAAGATGTCGCAAAAAATCCCTCGCCCTGGTGACCTTCGGGCATTCCGGCAACAGATATATCTGTTTCCAGTTTTTTTTCATTTACATTATATGATACAGGACGTCCCATTTAATTTTAGATTTTAGATTTATGATTGCAGATTTCTAAAATCTAAAATCCGCAATCCGAAATCGTAAATTAATCTTCCCATTTTAGTGCTCCCTTCTTAATGATATAGATAAAACCACAAAGGAAAAATCCAACAAACATCATTACAGACCAAAAACCTGACCAACCTAAAAATTTAAAATTAACTGCATAGGGGTAAAAAAATATTACCTCCACATCAAACAATACGAACAAAATTGCTACCAGGAAGTATTTGATCGCCATTGGCTGGCGGGCTTCTCCATGCGATGCTATACCGCTGGCAAAGTTTTCCAGTTTATCAGCAGTCTTTCTTTTTGGGCCAAGCCAATGTGTCACTCCCAGGAGCAAACTTATAAGTCCAACCACCAATAAAACTTGTATTGCTACCGGGATATAACTCCCGGAACTGTTCACATCATTGATCACTTTGTTTAGATCAGCCTGAAGAAGTTGGAACATAAGTAAGTATCTGGGCGACAAAAATAAGCCAGCAAAGTCAATTTACAAGCTAAGAGTTTAAAAGAGAATATGAGAAGAAGAGAATACAAACATTTGCATTTAAACATTCTTATGACCATTGAAGCTTTTCTCAATTTCTCCTTTTTTCCTTTATTCTTTGCACAAAAAAATCCCTCCCAGTAACGGGAAGGACTTTTGCTATAAATAAAGAAAACCTAAACTAATTTTTATAATTATACTTTACTTCCTGGCTTTCGAATAGAAGCAGAAGGCTTGCCAGTTGTTTTTCCTCCGGGCTTTTGAGTTCCTTTTGCAGGCTGTTTGTCAAAGAACTCTTTAATGCCTTTCAATTTTGCATCTGTGCTATCTATCTCAAGCCCTTTAACCACGTACATTATAGCGGAATCGCGACTATTTTTAATATTATTAAAATACCCGGCTAATAACAGCGCAGATTGTGTTCCATGTGTTCTATACCTGATCTTATCTTTAAATGATATATCAAGAGTTTTTTGATAATTCTGAACCATGTTTGTAACAAATGGTTCTACACTCATTGTTGTATCTAATTGATAATTGGTCCTGCCTCTCCAGAAATAACCATATACACTATCTGGAAATACAGTATTATAGGCAGTAAACAAGCTATCTGCTTTCGTAAGATTTCCAGCTTGAAAATAATTTAGACCAAGATTGAATAAGCCTCCAGGGTTAGGACTTTTCCTGGTATTATAAATAGTCATTCTCATGTCTGCTTCCTGTAGCCTACAACCTTTTGTTTTAAAATAATCTGCAGCTTTCGTCATAAAATCAATCTTATTTTGAACAACAGAATCTGCAGCTGCTCCTTGCATATATAATGCATACACTTCTTCGCAAGTTGCCCCACCACCTGTATATATATCTGCTTTCAACTGGTAATCTGTCGGCACGAACCCCTCTTTCTCTCTTGCAAAAAAGGCATCAATATTAGTTTTAGCATTGGCAAAATCGCCTTTTCCGAGATAAGAATATGCCAGCTGTTTGTAAGCTCTTGGTTTTACCTTAGCACCCATTGCAGCTTTCACACCTTCTGCTTTAGTAATAGCACAGTCATAATCTTTCTTAGCCCAGCATAATTGAGAATACATATAATCATCCTCAGTTTTATCTTCATTTGCCCTGGTGCCTATATATTTATTTAAAGTAGCTTCCGCTTGCGCATAATCTTGTTTTGCAAAGAAATAATAATAGAACAATTCATAATATGCAAGACTGAAGCTTGGATCAATTTGTATTGCCTTGTTCAAATTTTCCAACATAAGGTCCCACTGTTTTTGCGTCTCAAATAATGCAGCGATGCGCACATAAGGATAGGCAAAGTTTGGATTGATCTGTGCAGCCAATTTGTAGTTTTCATATGCTTTACCACCACCCTGGCCCGGATCTTTTTTACGATATGCATTTCCAAGATTCAATGCTATGTCTGCATTTTTAGGATCTCTTTGTAAAGCCATCTCTAATTTCTCAACTGCATAAGTAAGATTACCCTCTTTGGCATCAACATTCGCACGACCAATTGCATTCAATACGGCAGGATCATCTCCTTTTTTTGTGCGGCTTACAGTTAATGCTGATTCAAAAAGCTGGCGGGCTTCATCGATCTTTTTATCAAGCAATAATACATGGCCTTTGCCAACCATTATCAAAGGATTATTGCCGTTTGCAGCAAGTGCTTTTTCATAAAGCTGGCGAGCCGCATCATTATCATCCTTATCAAGATACGTCTGCCCCAGCCAATAAGTAGCATCAGCATTATTAGGGTTTACTGCCAATAATTTCTGAAATGTTTGCTCAGCGTTTTTAAAACGATCGGCATACAGGTGGTTGACGCCCTCCTGTATCGATTGCGCATTTAAATTCGCAAGCATAAAAACGGTGCATAATGTAAATAAGGTCTTCTTCATTTCTTTCTCTTTATATGTTATTAAATATAGCCATTATTCATCCCGGAGTCTTGTTGGTCGTACAATAAACGGTAAATATCCGGGTACAAGGTATGCCCTACGGAAGATCAATTGCCCTCTCTCACTTGTCATAAAATTTGAAAATCCATGTCCAAGGCCCTTGTAGTTCTCTTTCAAAACAAATACCAAACCTCTTTTCAAAGGATACAAGCCGTTATAAATATTTACCTGTATCGGTTGCACATACTGACCGGGCAATCCTTTACACTCTAATTCGGCAAGTCTCACTTTTGTCAAAAAACTTTGTTGTTGTGCATCATCTTTATTCCCAATCCAGCTAACCCCTATAAATCCAATGGCAGCCGGGTTTTTTGAGACATAATCGATAACTTCTTCGCTGCTCCTTGCTGCCAATGCTTTACTTGTCAGCGAATCACCACGTAACACTGAATCGACGATAAAACGTACCGTGCTGGTTGCTTTTAATCCATCAAAAACAGGGATTAAATTTTTCCTAAATTTCCCTTGCAAAATTTCCTTGATATCCTGCATTGTAAATCGATGAATTTCTTCATCAGGATGGGTAATTACGGCAATTGCATCGTATGCCATCATCATTTGATCGGGCGATATTTTCAAAGAATCTTCGAGAAATCGTTTTTCATCCAAGCTGATGTATCGTGTCACAATGATCATTCTCACCGAATCAACCAAAAGATCATTTATACAATCTGCTTCGGGTTTATAATGAACATTTAGTTTTACATCAGGATAATCTGCTTCGTACACCTGCACCTGCGCTTCGATCACTGGCTTGAATGATTCATCCGCGCTGATATTGATCTTTCCTTTGGCGCGGGTGTCAAGATCAGGATCAGTTTTTATTTCACCACAGGCAGACAATATAAAGAACAAAAAAAATATACACAGGTCTCTTTGCCTCAACATGCTTTCTTTTTACTGATTATTGTTTTTTAAAACCCCTGTATACCCGAAACAGACCGTACAGTACGCAGCTTACACCAAATATATTTTGTAAGATCGGATCAAGTTTGAAATCATAGCCCCATTTTTTATGAAATAAAAAGAAAATCCCGACTGCCAGCCATAATACACCCATCGTGTAATTATAAATGCTGCGAAGCCAGGATGAAGTATTTCTTTTTTCTTTATCGCCAAACAACATAAAGGAACTCTTATTTACGGGGACGGCAAGATAAAAATTTTTACTGTTCTTCGCCGATAAAAATTACCGGTTGCTGGAAAGCAACTGCAATAGGTCTCCCAGCCTGGAGTGCTGGTTCCCATTTGGGCATTTTTTTCATTACCCGCATTACTTCTTTATCGAATGCTGCCCCACCGCTTTTGATGATCTCAGGCCTTGATACACTGCCATCAATATCAACCCAAAATCGTATCTGTACTTCTACTCTTTTGCCTGGCTCAACATCTTCTGGTGCTTGTAAAATTCGTTGCAAAAATTTGAGCCATGCAGCAGAGCCACCGGGAAAACTTGGGTCACGGGTTGGGCCAGGCGGCACCACATTTTTTTCCGGTTCTTTTACAACAGCATCGCCAGTTCCACTGGGTTCTGTTTGTGTATTTGCAAGACCATCTGGTTTTTCACCATCTGCCGTTACATTACTAATATCGGCATCATCAATATCCGTCATTTTAACTATTTCTTTATCTGCTTTATCATCTTCTACGATCTTAAATTTTTGATAATCGACCGTTGCCACTGGTTTCGGTTTTTCCTTCAGTGGTTCCGGTTTTTTGATCTCCTCTTTTTCCATATTCACATCAATTAATTTCATTGATCTCTCATCTTCGAAAGGTCCTTTTCTCCTATTTTCTTTTTTTATAAACGACATAAGAATAAATAATAAAACAATTGACAATGCAACGCCGAGAGCTAAGCCAAGGCGGCGTGAATATGTTTTACGTAATGCATAAGCACCATATAATTTGTTACGATGCTCAAATAAAATGTCAAGCAGATCTGCTTGTAGAATTTCTTTGTTAGTCATGGCTATACTTTTAGAATGAGATGCTATGTGGGAAGAAATCCACAAGATTCAAGATACATGGCACAAGTTTTAAAGAACAATCAACAGTATTCTTGTGCCTTGTATCTTTGCCCCCATGAAAATTCTAATGGTTTGTTTGGGCAATATATGTCGCAGCCCATTGGCAGAAGGTTTATTACAGGATAAGGCATGGAAAGCAGGTTTGAAATGGAGTGTGGAGAGTGCAGGCACCAATGGTTATCATACAGGCGAAGCACCACATCCATTATCACAAAAAGTGGCAAGAATAAATGGAGTTGACATCAGTAAACAACGATCAAGAAGATTTGTTGCAGAAGATTTTCATCGTTTTGATAAGATCTATGCAATGTCTGATGATGTGATAGATGAAATGCGAAGAATAGCAAAAAAGGAATTTGATGAAAAAAAAGTTGATCTTTTGCTGAATGAATTATTTCCCGGTCAAAATGTAGATGTACCTGATCCCTGGTATGGACCGGAGCCCGGATTTCACGAAGTATTTAAAATGATAAATGAAGTATGTGATGTGATCATAAGAAAATATACTCCCCAACCCCCTAAAGGGGGAGTTGGGTCAAACGTTATCGAAAACAATTTTCAAAAATAAAACTATAAAAGCTCCGCCTAAGGCGGATTTGGGGCATGAAACCATCATTACCACAAGGCACAAGAGATTTCGGACCGGATGTTGTTCGTAAGCGTAATTATATTTTTAGCACGATCAAAAATGTTTTTGAACTCTACGGTTTTCAACCGCTGGAAACACCAGCAATGGAAAATTTAGAAACATTGATGGGTAAGTATGGTGACGAAGGAGATAAGCTGATCTTTAAAATTCTGAATAATGGTTTAGATAATGCAGATAAAGAAAAACAAATAAGAGAGGACTTCGAAAAAGTGTTGGACGGGAAAAATGTAAAAGGGATCACCGAAAGGGCATTAAAATATGATCTTACGATCCCTTTCGCAAGATATGTGGCAATGAATCACAACCAGCTTAATTTTCCCTTTAAGCGATACCAATTACAACCCGTATGGCGTGCAGACAGACCACAGAAAGGAAGATACCGTGAGTTTTATCAATGCGATGCGGATGTTGTTGGAAGTAATTCTTTATTGAATGAGACTGAACTTACTTTGATCTATCACCAGGTCTTTGTTCAATTAGGAATAAAGAATTATGAATTAAAGATCAATCACAGAAAGATACTTACTGCACTTGCAGAACTTTGTGGTGGTGCAGAAAAAATGAATGATATCGCAATTTCAATTGATAAATTGGATAAGATCGGTTTAGAAAAAGTAAAAGATGAGCTAAAACAAAAAGGGTTTTCCGAAAAACAACTTGGTACCATTGAAAAATATTTAAGTATTACCGGCAGCAATTCAGAAAAGATAAAAAGCTTAAATGAATTGATCGGTTCAACAGAATCAGGTAAAAAAGGAATTGAGGAGCTAAGCCAGATTTTCGGGAACGATCAATTATCATCTGTCAACTATCATCTCGACCCTACGCTTGCCCGTGGACTTAATTATTACACAGGCATCATATTCGAAGCTAAAGCTCCGGCTGAAGTAAAGATCGGAAGTATTGGCGGTGGTGGAAGATATGACGATCTAACTGGTCTGTTTGGCGTTCCAGATATTCCCGGCGTAGGAATTTCGTTTGGCGTTGATCGCATTTATGATGTAATGGAAGAGCTAAACTTATTCCCGGCTGATGTGCATGTAGGCACGCAGGTCTTGTTTTTTAATTTGGGAGAAAATGAAAGTAAAGCTGCATTCGGTTTAATGCAACAGTTAAGAAACAAAAACATTCGTTGCGAACTTTATCACGAGACTTTAAAGTTTGATAAACAATTCAAGTACGCTGAAAAGAAAAATATTCCTTTCGCAGTCATCATTGGCAGCAAAGAACTCGAAGAAAAAACCTGTACAATAAAAAACCTGCTGCAAAGCAGTCAACAGACCATTCCACAGCAGGAGTTACTCAACTATAATTTCTGATCATTTTTTTACCAGCAATTCACGATTGGGACGCAAGTAATAAGTAAATGACCATGCGCCACCGCTTTGTTTTTGCCCATCCAATACATAGCCCTGCGCCTCAATGTGAACGGCATTTACTTTTTTATCTTCTCCTCTTTTGAATGTTGCCACACCGCTGAATTCAACTATCGTGAATGTATCCCTTCCTAATTCTATAAGATTGGAAGAACCGGCAGCAGAAGTCATGGTTAATGCTTCTCCTGATAAAGCAACAGTAACATCAGGCACTACACTGCCTTCAGGAAATACATATCTTCCAACAAAATCTGAAAGCGGCGGTTTAGGTGCAGGATCGGATTGCGCATTCGCACTAATAGTAAATATTGAGGTCAGGATGAATAAAATGAATTTTCTCATAACAATGGTTTTAATTACAAAAGAAAATTAGGTTATATTTTTTAGATAAAAAAAAGGCCGTTATAAAACGACCTTTAATTTTTTAGTCACCCAATTTTTAAAACCACCCCGGGTTTTGTTGTCCACGAATATTTGGATTTGCATCCAATTCTGCTTGTGGAATCGGGAACACTCTTCTGAAGTTTGTGTAAGGGATGCTTTGAGCAGCAGCAGGATAATTTGAACTCCGTGCAATGTCTCTTTTTAAACGCTGCATATCCAAATACCTATCCCCTTCAAAAGCCAACTCCTTTCTTCTTTCTGTGATGATATCTTCAAAAAGCTGGGCACCAGTGGAAGCAATGGCTGTGGCACCTCTCCTGCTTGTAATATAATTAGCATAGCTCTTTGCCCCTGTTTCATCACCTGGCAAAGAAGCTTCAGCAGCTATCAGGTAAACATCACTTAATCTTAAAATTTTTGTGTCACTTACTTCACCGCCAAATGTACCCGGATACTTAGCATTTACAAATACTGCGGCGAGTCCGCCTCTTGTTCCTGTTGTATAAAGACTCTTCCGGATATCTGCAGCTTCAAATAAAGCATATAATGGATCTGAACAAAGTATATCACCATAACCGGCCTGGTTATACATATTTGCCAATCCATCAAAACCATTATTTGCTGTCGAGTTTGAAGAAACCTCGAAAAGTGTTTCTACTTTATCAGTTCTCGGAGTAAGCGTTGCCCAGAAAGTAACATAGCTTGCTGATGGCACTACGGTAAATCCGCTGTTATTAATTACATCAACCGCCGCAGTCTTTGCATTGGTTTTATCTCCCATGCTTAAATAAACTTTTGCCTGTAATCCCTTAGCAGCATATTTACTGAATTGTGTTGAATTCGAATACAACGTCATTAAGCTGTATGCCTGGTTGAGGTCACTTATGATCAGGTTATAAACTTCGGTTACTGTACTTCTTGCCGGTTTTATTTGCGGATCATATTCTAATACAATAGGAACTCCCAGTGATGCAGGATCGTCCGTATAAGGTTTTGCAAAATACCGAACCAGGTACCAATAGCATAGTGCCCTGATAGCATACGCCTCTCCCCTATATTGACTCACGTTTGCAGTGGTAGCTACTTTGGAGTTAATGATATTATTGGCTCTTAAAATTACAGTATAAGCACCTCGCCAATCACCCACAACATTACCATCTGTTATGTTATATGTATACGTATTAAAAAGAGTATATCGCCCGGAGTTTGTCAATGAAACATAACCATTGTCTGCCATCAGGTCTCCAAAAACAGGAACACTTCTGCCAAAAAGATCGGTAGCCCTGAGGCCAGCATATGTTCCCATCAAAGCAGTTTGCAGATCCGCTTCAGTTGCCAGCGCCAACTCTGGTGTTAGCGATGTTGGAGGCAGTTTTTCCAGAAACTCTTTTTTACAAGCCGGTAAGACCATAGTAAAAATGGCGATTACCGTAAGCAATTTATATTTAATGATATTTCTCATGATCTTAAATTTAATGTTTTAGAATCCCAGGTTTACGCCAAATGTTATCGTTTTTGGAATCAATACATCCAGGTTTGTTTGGCTGGTAGCTCCTTGCTCCGGATCCCATCCTAAAGTTTTATCGCCAACCCATGTCCATAAATTAACACCGCGAACATAGACGGAAGCATTATCAATTTTTATTTTTGATAACAATGATTTCGGCAGATCATATCCCAATTGAATATTTCTTAAGCGAATAAAATCACCTTTAGATAAATAAACTGTAGAAAAGCTTTGGAATGATTTATTTCCGCCATCAATGTATTTAGGAATATCTGTTACATCACCTGGCTTTTGCCAACGATCCAACACCCTCAGAATTTTATTGAAACCTGCATTGAATCCAGCGCCTAAATAATAACTCGCCCAAGTATCCTGTACAAGATTTCCGTATTGATAGTTCAATTGAAATTCAAGAGAAAATCCTTTATATGTAAGTGTATTGGTCAAACCGCCAAAATATTTTGGCGATGCGGAACCATATGGAACTCTTTGTGCAGGCGTATAGACGTTAGTAGTTTTTGTCCTGGTTGAATCAGTATACCAAAGAGGATCGCCATTTGCGGGATCGGCACCTGCATATACTCTTGCATAAAATGATTGAACATCCAGTCCTTCTTTAATAATGAATGTGCCGATGATCGGATTATGGTCAGGAAGAGCAAGTACTTTGTTCTTGTTATAAGCAAAATTGAAATTGATCGTCCAGGTAAAATCTTTTGATCTTATGGGTGTGGCAACTATGGTAACTTCAATTCCTTTATTCTCCATTTCGCCAACATTCTGTGTTTGTGTAGCAAATCCTGAAGTTGGAGACAACGGAACATTTAATAAAAGATCTTCAGATTTTCTATTGTACCAATCCATGGAAACATTCAACCGGCTCTTTAATACACTTACATCAAGGCCGATATTGAGTGGTTTGTTTACCTCCCATGACAAATCGAGGTTTCCAACATTTCCGGGAACACTACCAGGAACGCTGTTATAGCTTGATGTATAACTATAAGAAGGGAACCAATCATAATTACCAATGCCCGCATTTCCAACATATCCATAAGATGCCCGAAGTTTTAACTGGTCAAAGAGAGTTTGAGATTGCATGAAATTTTCTCTGTCAATATTCCAGGAAGCACCTACAGACCAAAAATTACCCCACCTGTCATTTGATCCAAAACGTGATGATCCATCTCTACGGTAACTGCCGGATAATATAAAACGGTCCTGGTAATTGATATCTCCGATCGTGAAGTATGAAAGAAAAGTTGCTTCTGAAATAGCTCCTGTTGTTGTGGTAGGAGTAGCTGTAGATGATGCATATTGCAAATAAAGTAATGGAGAGATTGCAAAACCTCTTCCCAGTTGAGTTGTAAAGTACTGCCTTAGTTCCTGTGATTCAATACCGCCTGTTACATTATAACTCAGATCACCATTTTTTAAGGCATCGCCTTTATAGGAAATTGTATTTGTCCAATCCCAATTGAACCAACGTGTATAAGCATTTTGTACCCGTCCTGTAGTTGAGAGATTATAAGTTACTCCCGGATTAAATAATGGACTTGGAGGGGTTGTTTGATAAACGGCGCCATCCCCATAAAGAGGATTGTTATATTGATCTTCTTCCAATACGGTAAGGTCAGCTCCAAATGAGGATTTAACTACCAGGTTTTTTATAATAGTATACTCTCCCGACACATTTCCTCTTAAGCTTAATTCTTTAAGTAATCTTTTATCCATAGTGGCGATCGCAATCGTATTATACAGATCACTTGTTCTAAAATCCGGGCTTAAAAAATTGAGAGAACCATCTGGTTTGTAAGCCGGTTTTGTTGGAAGCACAAACCTTGATGAAAGAACCGGGTTTCCAAAAGCACCGCCTGCAAGTGGTGTGTTTTGACGAACAAAACCACCATTGATATTTGCATTGATCGTTAACTTATCGGTGGCTTTATTGGTAACCCTGATATTACCTGAGTACCTGTTGAGGCTGCTTTTTATGATAGTGCCCTGCTGATAAAAGTAGCCGCCAGACACATAAAAAGTCGTCTTATCATTACCGCCAGAGGCACTTAAATTATAATTTTGTTGTGTTCCGGTTTGCTTTACTCCATCTTCCCAATTATAATCAACATTGTTATTGCCACCCCTTGCAGCAAGTGTGGCATCGATGGTGGCCTGGGTTGCTCCAGCATTTACCAATCCTTCCCTGCTAATTGCAAGATACTCTGCAGCATTTAATGGTCGATAATCCTCATTCACATAAGCCGTACCGCTTTCACCAACTTCCATATCAAACTTGAATTTGGTTTTACCTGCACGACCCTTTTTAGTAGTTACTAATATTACTCCATTAGCTGCCCTGTTACCATAAACAGCTGCCGAAGCTGCATCTTTTAAAACGGAAATACTCTCAATATCATTTGGGTTAAGGGTGCTCAAAATATTCGCTGTTGTAGTTGCTCTTGAAACGTCACCAGATATCACGGGAACTCCATCTATTACCCAAAGTGGTGCGTTGCTGGCGGTGATCGAGCTGATACCCCTGATCCTTATCTGCTGATTTGCTCCGGGTGCACCAGATGCAGCAACTGACTGCAATCCTGCTACTGCGCCTTGTAAGGCTTTATCAACTGACGTAAAAGGTTTGTTTTCGATATCTGCTCCTTTTACTGTTGTCATTGAGCCGGTCAGATCGGTCTTCTTTTTAGTTCCGTAAGCAACTACTACCACTTCGGTCATGTCAGCAGCCTTAGTTGACAAGGTGACTGCATAATCATTACTGGCCGTGATGGCAATTTCCTTCTCTCCGAGTCCGATCGAAGAAATTATCAATGCTTTGGTACCGGATGGAACCGAGATCGAAAAACTTCCGTCTGAACTGGTACTTGTTCCAAGGTTTGTACCTTTTGCAAGGACAGAAGCACCCGGTATTGGGGCACCCTTATCGTCCGTTACCTTTCCTGTAATTGTTCTTTGTTGTGCCCATAAATGGCTAACGGAAAGGGTAATAGCCATAAGCAGCAATACTACTTTTCTCATGTGTGATAGTTTTAATTTAAATAAGAAATAGCTACTAAATGTCATCCATAGGGCGGCAAATGTAATCCATAGAGCAACATTTGTGACTTTCCAGGGTGGAGTTTTTAAAATTTCATTTGATCCTTAACTCATATAATGGCAATATTAAATGTACAATTGCTGCTTCAAATTAAATTTACCTTTCATAGAAAATCGATAAAAATATCGGCTTAGTTGCTCGATCATAAACTGTTGTTTAAATAAACCTACCGGGTCAGTAGAGTTTTTATACAAACAAAGACCTGGCTTTTTTTCATTAGTCTAACAAAATCAAGAACATAAAGTTCATCCTTGTTCCGGAAAAATTTGCCTGAAGTGATGCTCCATGTGTGCTACATAATCACAGATGATCCAGCCAAGGGTTTTCATTTCCCCGCTTTCATAATGCGGATCAACAGGGTAATTTAATGTATCGGCAGGAATCGTTTTTACCACAAAAACTATTTGTCTGTTCAATGATTGCCAAAGATCAAGCATATGTTGCAACGGAAGATTTTGATAATCGTTAACTATTACCAATTCATTTTGCATGTAAGAGATAACAGTATATGGCTGAGATAAAAATTGTATTTCTGTAAATCGTTTTAAATTATTAACTGCAGAATCGATCAAATGCCCAAGGATCTCTTGCGTAGACCATTTACCCGGAGCCGGTCTTTTTAATAGTTCTTCTGAAGAAAATTGTTTCAACTTTATTGGGAAAGATCCAATATAAGTTTCCAGTTGCTTCATGGCAGCAATGGTATCAATTTTATCTTTTAAGTACATAATTGTCATTATAAAGATTCATAAATAATTGCAGTACCCTGTCCTACTCCAACACACATTGTCGCCAAACCATATTTTATATTTTGGTTTTTCATTTCATATAATAATGTAGTGGATATTCTTGCGCCGCTGCAACCAAGCGGATGACCTAAGGCAATTGCACCGCCATTTACATTTACTTTTGAAACATCAAGGTCCAATTCTTTTATACAAGCAATGCTTTGCGAAGCAAACGCCTCGTTCAATTCTATCAACCCAATATCTTCAATTTTCAATCCCGCCCTTTGCAATGCTTTTTGTGTAGCTGGTACCGGGCCAATTCCCATAATTGCAGGATCAACTCCTGCTGA
>Ga0184611_1000071_pt1 | contig 16503 bp, 7 predicted proteins | sample PLM3_5_coex_FD_133162 | JGI IMG/M metagenome (GOLD analysis project Ga0184611, IMG submission 133162) | Groundwater sediment microbial communities from an aquifer in East River, Colorado, USA - PLM3_5_coex | ecosystem: Environmental > Terrestrial > Soil > Riparian zone | place: USA: East River...
ATCATTTCTCTGGATCATGAATAATATTTTCTTTCAATACTATAGTCTTTTGATCACCATTGTTTGCATCATTGTATTCCTGGTGGTGAGCTACGCAACAAAGCCGCCGGATTATGCAAAGATCAGCGGACTTACGTTCTCTACATTGACGCCGCAAGACAGAGCGGAGACAAGGGCAAGCTGGAATGCAAAAGATGTTATTCTGTCTATTCTGTTGATCGCAGCGATCATTGCGATCTATATGTATTTTACCGGTTAATTACAGGTGACTGAAATCATAACAATACTCAATAATTCATAATTATTGAGTATTTTCTTTTTAAGGAATGCCTGAGTCATGATATTTTTACATTTACTAAAACGTATTTATGTTAATGCATCAAACAATGCGCTGGTTCGGCCCCAATGACCCGGTAAGTTTATCCGATATAAGACAAGCAGGATGTGAAGGCGTTGTTACAGCACTTCATCATATTCCCGTTGGAGAAGTTTGGACAATTGAAGAGATCAACAAAAGAAGATCAGTAATTGAAAAAGCAGGAATGACCTGGACAGTTATTGAGAGCTTACCTGTAAGTGATGACATAAAAAGACAAAATGGAAATTACCTCCGGCATATCGAAAATTACAAACAAAGCATTCGCAATGTTGCTGCTTGCGGATTGAAAGTGATCACTTACAACTTCATGCCAGTACTTGATTGGCTGCGTACAGATACTCAATATGAAATGCCTGATAAAAGCACCGCATTATATTTCAATCGTGCTGATTATTTGGTCTTTGAAATATATATATTAAAAAGACCCGGAGTTGAGAATGATTTTTCTGCTGAAGAACTTGCAAAAGCAAAAAAACGAAATGAGGAATTAACGACAGAGCAAAAACAGAAATTATATTCCAACATGATGTTGGGCTTGCCCGGAAGTGATGACTCCTTTACTCCAGAATTAGTGTTAACCGAATTAAAAAAATATGAGGGCATTAATGCTGATAAATTAAAAGAGCATCTTTTCTATTTTTTAAATGAAGTTGTTCCAGTTGCTGAAGAGTGCAATGTTAAAATGGCTATTCATCCAGATGATCCACCATATTCAGTATTGGGTTTGCCAAGGATTATGAGTACAGAAAATGATGCAGCTGCTTTGCTGGAAGCCGTTCCTTCCTCTGCAAACGGTTTGTGTTTTTGTACAGGAAGTTTTGGTGCAAGAGCTGATAATGATATTCCGAAAATGCTGAAGCGATTTGGAGATCATGTCCATTTTCTTCATCTTCGAAACACAAAACGTGATAGTGAAGGAAATTTTTATGAAGCTGATCATTTAGCTGGCGATACAAATATGTTTGAAGTGGTAAAAGAAGTAATACAAATACAAAAAAGACGAAATATTTCTCTCCCCATGCGACCGGATCATGGTCATCAAATGCTTGATGATCTTAAAAAGAAAACCTACCCTGGTTATTCTGCTATTGGAAGATTAAGAGGTCTTGCTGAGTTGAGAGGGCTTGAATATGGTATTAGTCAGTCTTTAACGGCGAAACTCTAAACCGGAAATTTATTTTCCGAAGGCTTTGACCTGGGATGCTGTCCAAAAACCCGGTTACCCGGTCATTAATTTGTTATGTTTTTTTGTGATCAGGTATCCCATTATTACTTAACTTTCGCATTCCAAAAACTAAACTGCACATGAGAAAACTCTACCCCGTTTTCATTATATTCTTTTTATTGATATCAGCCGGAACGGCTTACTTCTTTTTCCCCAGAAATGAACATCCAAACAGAGCTCCTTTTATCGTTGCCACCAGTGAAGAAGAACATGAAGGCAAGGATAAAGATGAGGAAGAGAAGGATAAATATGATGGTCCTGAAGCCCGTATGCAACAAGAATTTGATTGGCAAGTTGACCCGGCATTGGGTTATGTTCCATACAACAGGTTAAATAGTGCATTAGCATACACACATTATTTAAGAGATTCAGTAATTAATAGCCGTGCAAGCAGCAGGATTCAATCGATCATGCTATGGCAGGAACGTGGACCTATTTATGATTCAGTAGGACCAAGCAACGGTAACACCCGTGGTAATGATCTTTACACATCCGGCAGAATGGCGGCAGTATTGATTGATACGTTGAATGACGCAAGCGGTAATACAGCTATAGTTGGTGGAGTATCTGGCGGTGTTTGGAAAACCACTAATTTCCTTTCCAACTTTCCCAATTGGAAAATTGTAAATGACTATTTCGATAACATGGCGATCTCATCTATTTGCCAGGATCCATCTAATCCAAACGTCATGTATTTTTCTACTGGTGAGGCATCAAGTAATGCTGATGCTCATTTTGGACTTGGGGTTTGGAAATCTACAGACAAAGGAGAAACATGGCAACAACTACCATCAAGTGTAAACTTTATCCGTAACTGGAAAATAATTTGCGATCCTGCTGGCAATATATACCTCGCATCAAGAACGACTGCGACACCAGCATTGAATACTACTGGTCTTGCCCGTTCTACTGATGGTGGAGCTACATGGACAAATATTACTCCAACTGCCCAGGGTACAGCAACAGCCAGTGCTACTTGTACTGATATAGAATATACATCTACAGGAAAACTGGTTGGAACTTTTGGATATGCTACGGGAGGTACAACTGTGGTAAGAATATATACAACTAGTAATCCTTCAACAGTAACACAGTCTACGGGATGGACAGTAGGAACAGGCATTCGCCAATCTGGATTAGCTGTGGGTCGTTATGAAATGACTGCTTTGGGTGATATTGTTTATGCTGTAGCTGTTAACGCTGCTGCAACAGCTGATAGCTGTTATAAATCAGTTGATGGTGGCGCGACATGGGTAAAACAGAATACAACGATCATGCCTGCCGGTATTTTAAGCGGACAAGGCTGGTACAATGCAACCCTGGCGGTCAACCCTGAAAATTCAAATGAATTAATGTGTGGAGGTCTTGATGCATATCGTTCAACAAACGGAGGTGCTACCTGGACAAGAACAACATTTTGGGTTACTACTATTCCTTATGTTCATGCCGATCACCATTACATGCATTGGTGGAAAAGAGGAAATCAAAGCCAGCTTGTAATAGGATGCGATGGCGGAATTTATTATTCTACCGATGGAGGAAATGTTTGGGTTGATAAAAACAGGAACCTCGGTCTTAAACAGTTTTATGGTGCGGATATTCATCCTGCTGCAGGATCTCCCTATTTAATTGCGGGGGCACAGGACAATGGAACACATCAGTTGAAAAATCCGGGTAATAGTTATTCAATCGAGGTAACTGGTGGTGATGGTATGCATGTATGGATCAATCAACAAGACCCGAGTATCCAAATGGGTAGTTATGTTTATAATCAATATAGAAGAAGTATAAATGGCGGGGCAACATGGTCATCAAATAATATCAGTGGTACTATAGGAATGTTCGTCAATCCTTATGCAATTGATGATGCTCAAAATATTTTATATGCATGTCATAATGCCAACACATTATTAAGATGGCCAAATATAAATACGGCTACTGCATCAAACACAGTCACTATAACTGCATTAAATGGACAGATCGGTTCATTAAAAGTTTCTCCTCATACACCAAACAGATTATTCCTCGGATCAAGTGGTGGCAGGGTGGTAAGAGTTGATAATGCCAATGCAACAACGCCAACTGCAACAAATATAACTGGTGCAGGTTTCCCTACTGGTTTTGTTCGTAGTGTAAATGTTGGTTCATCTGATAATAATATAGTAGCTACTTTTTCAAATTTTGGAGTAGCACAGGTGTGGACAACAATTGATGGCGGCACCACCTGGACAAATATTGATGGTAATTTACCAGACATGCCAGTATGGTGGGCATTATATGATCCTACTAATAATAATAAATTATACATAGCAACGGAAACAGGAGTTTGGTCAACTGAACAAATAAATGGAGCCAGCACAGTATGGGTTCCTGATCCGGGTTTACCAACAACACGTATTGCCATGTTAAGGATGCGCAGTAGCGATAATACAGTTGTTGCTTCAACATATGGAAGAGGATTATGGACAGCAAGGATCCCGCCAGCAACTCCTGAAATAAGTTTTGTACTTCCTTCATCTGCTGTAACAGAACAAAGCACTGGGGTGGCAGGCTGTCGTAGTTATAAAGATTATATTGTTAATACAGGTATTGTAAACAATCCTACTGGTGATGCTACTGTTACATATAGTATCGCTGCTGGTAATACTGCAGTACGCGGTATCGATTTTGATTTTACTACAAATGGAAATTTTGGAACTCCATCAAATACACATGTTTATATAACTGGTCAAACATCACAGAAGCCAATTACAATTCGCATTTATGATGATACTGAAATTGAATCGCCTGAATCATTTACAATAAACTATACAATTACCGGAACTACTAATGCGGTCTCGGGCCCGGTAAATACACATGTATTTACGATCAATGACAATGACAGGGCACCGGTTCCATTTGGCACAGGCAGCTATACAATAGGAAATTATACAGTGGATATGTCAACACTGAATACTCCTTTCGATGCAACAAAGCTGAAGCATAGATTACAAGTAATATACAGAGCATCGGAGTTGCAGACCTCAGGTATAAGTATCAGCGCTGTTATTAATTCTCTAATACTGAAAGTAAAAACTAAGAATACAACACAACCATTTAAGAACTTCTCCATACAAATTGCCAATACTTATAAAATAAATCTTGCAGCGGGTTTTGTAACAGGTATTCCTTTCACCCAAGTGTATGCGGGTGATTATTCAACAGTGTCAGGAGACAATACATTTAATTTCTCTACACCATTTGTTTGGGATGGCACGTCAAATGTTGTTATTCAGTTTTGTTTTGATAATACTGGTGGTACAGCAGAAGGTGTAACAGATGTGGTTGAAGGAAAAGCTGCTGCATTTGGTACTGGTATCAGGGCCTCTGTTTATTCAAATCATACAACCGCAACCGGCCCAGGTTGTACACTTGCTGCAGCATTCCTTGATGATAACCGGGTGAACACAACTTTTGTTGCAACATTCGGAGACCAGGTTGCGACGGCATTGAATAGTGAGAAATCAGAATCCCTTGGACCTAAAAACGATCTGTTCTATTATAGCAATGGTCAAATTATGGCGAGAGTATTAAATCTTGTTGATCATAATTATGGATGCACTCAGGTGATAATTGACAGAGCAGGCACAGGCGTTAAACAATTTTGGAATACAAACACCGGAAATTACCTGATGGATAAAGCCTTCCGCATTCTGCCTACCACTAATAATGCCACGGGCAGATATGAAGTAACATTCTATTTCACAAAAGCTGAAAAAGAAGGTTGGGAAGCTGCAACTGGAAAACCATGGGATAGTATACAAATCATAAAGCTCCCATCAAGAATAAGTAATGTAACGCCGGCAAATGCACAACCGGATGGACCGGGAACAATTAAAGTGATCGATGCAGTTAAAAGATCATTTGGATCGAACTACTATTCATTATCGGGAATATTTGAAACCGGGTTCTCTGGTTATGGTTTTGGTGTAGCAGGCAGAATGAATACATTAATTGTACTTAGTGGCCAGATCTCAGGACCAAATATCAATCTTGCCTGGACAACCTCTGCCGAAATAAACAGCAGCTTGTTTGAAGTAGAGAAATCGTATGACGGCGTTACGTTCCATCGCTTAGGCACAGTGCAGGCAGCCGGTAATAAGCTATCGTCAAGCACTTATTATTTTAGTGATCCGGAAAATGTACAGTACAATTATTATAGAATTAAGATGCGGCACTCCGATGATTATGTGCTGTACAGCAATACGATCTTCATTAAGAAAGATGATGCGCCACAGCGCTTGTTCATATCACCAAATCCGTTCTCAAGTTATATCACAGTACGGGCGGCCCGGCCATCTGTAAACTCAGCAGTAGTATTCTCATTCTATGATATGAAAGGTGCACTTGTGAAACGCTATCTTGGTCCAAGTAATACCTCAAGCTTTACGATCAATACAGATGATATTCTTTCCAGCGGAGTATATGTGCTGAAAGTAAGTTATGACGGAGGCCAGATCGTGAAAACTATCTTGAAAAAATAAAAGCATTCTGAAGGAGGTTGTTACTGACAGCCTCCTTCAGAATATGCTAAAAAAATTCCTGAAGCTTTGAATCCTTAACTCAACAAATCGGTAACCATGATAAAAAGAATATTTACCCTTTTATTTTTTATTGTTCTATTGTTTTCAAAGGCAAATGCCCAGCCGCCGAATTATGCATTTCAGGCTGAAAACGGTACTTATACGCCACTTGTTGGCGGTACTATAGCTGTTATTTCTTCCGGTGATTTTGATGATGGCTTTTCAAATGGCTTGCCAATAGGATTTTCTTTTACTTATAATGGCACAGCGTATACAACTATTTCTGCAAGTGCAAATGGCTGGACTGCCCTGGGCACTAATATCACTTTAACGACATCTACAACTAATCTTGCAACTGGTGTAAATCGGCCAAAGCTTGCACCACTTTATGAAGACATTCATCTTGTAAGTAATTCTAATTTGACTTATGCAACAACAGGTGTTGCTGGTAGCAGAGTGTTCACTTTACAATATGCAAACATTTTATGGGATTTTGCAGCCGTTACTCCTTCTATATCTTTCCAGGTAAAACTATATGAAGGAACAAATGTTATTGAATTCGTCTATCAACAGGAATCTGGCAGTGTTGAGTTAAATAGTAGTGGTGGCACTTCAATTGGAATTACAACAACCGCAACTGGCAGCGGAAGTTTTCTTTCTTTGAGCGATGCCGGTACTAATCCATCAGTTAGTTCAACGGTAGAAACTGTAAATATTGGCGTTAGACCTGCTACCGGGCAAATTTATCGTTGGATCCCGTATTGTGCTGCATCAGCAACAAATACTACCGGGGAAAAAATCTCAAACTTTACTTACAATACAATTAATAATAATTCCAGTTCGACAGCAGGGTATGAGAATTTTTCAAACACATCAACATCTGTATATTTATTCCCAACTTCAACTCTTCCGTTCTCAACAACTATTTCTTCTTTTATTCCAACTGATGAAGTAAAGATCTTCATTGACTTCAACCATGATGGAGATTTCGATGATGCTGGTGAAACAGTTTATACATCTACAGGACCGCTTGCATCAGGTACTATTACAGGAAATATTGTTATACCGGCTCTTTCATCATCGGTGCTTTCAGGAAGAACAAGGTTACGCATACGGCTTCATGATACTGGCAATGGTCCGAATGCAACATCATGCGGAACATCAACAACAGGACAAGTAGAAGATTATTCTATAGATATACAGACTTGTGTGGCGGCAAATATTTCTTCTCAACCACCGAACACAACAATATGTAATGGTGGCACGGGTTCAATAACAATTGCAACGACAGGAACAAATCTTACACATCAATGGCAAATAAGTACTGATGGTGGTGGCTCGTTCACGAATCTTACAAATTCGTCTACATATGCCGGTGTAACCACTAAAACATTAACGATAACCGGGACTACATTGACAATGAATAATTATCAGTACAGAGTTGTAATGAACGGAACATGTACTCAAACCAATACCGCCTCCGCGGTTGCTATACTCACAGTTAATACTCCTGCTGGAATAACAACTAATCCAGTTGATGGTAACAGGTGTGTGGGCACGAGTATTAGTTTCACATCTGCAGCATCTGGTAGTTCACCATCTTATCAATGGCAGGTAAGCGCTGACGGAGGGTTTAATTATACAGATCTCGGTGGAGCGACTTCGGCTACACTTACACTTAATAATGTGTCAATGGCATTAAATGGGAATCGCTATCGTTGTGTTGCAACAGTTGTTTCGTGCGGTTCAGTTGCTTCTACACCTGCAATTTTAACTGTATTTGCTTTGCCTGTTGTAACTGCTTCTGTAGCTCCTGTCGACCAGTTAAAGCCCGGCACTACAACTTATGTTACGGCTGGCAGTGTACCAGGCCCTGTAAGTTATGTGTGGAGATTTAATAATGTGATCATTCCGGGTGCGAATACGCGTACTGTAATAGCGGATATAAATGGAATAGGGAAATATAATGTAACTGTAACAGACATTAATGGTTGTTCCAATACATCTCCTGATGTTACTGTTAAGGCTGGGATCGCTGATTGGCTATTCATATATCCTAATCCAACCAGCGGACAGTTTACAGTAAGACTTTATAGTTATTGGGATTTTGGAACCAAAGTAGTTACAATTACAAATAGTGCAGGATCTCTTGTGGAGAAAAAATCATTTATTTCAAACAGTAATTATTTTCCAATGCGATTTGATCTGCGTGGACAGGCCACCGGAATTTATATTGTGCATGTGTATGATAAGTATACCCATACTGAAGCAGTAGGCAAAGTATTTATACAACGTTAAGTCGATATTGATATAGGTAAGAGCCTGGCTAAGCCAGGCTCTTTTTTTTGAAAAATATTTACTTCATCCTAACAAACTATTCCAATTTACATCAGGGCATAAACTTATTTTTGTAGTTGAATGAAACAACTCAAGGCCCTAAATAAATATTTCTGGAAATACAGGGTGAGGCTTGGTATTGGTGCATTATTTATTATTACTTCAAACTATTTTGCAGTACTGGTGCCGCAGGTTACCAGGTTCATAATTGATCATGTTCAAAAAAACATTGATGCAACACAAGGTATAGTCAGACCTGTTACCACAAAACCCGACCGGGAGTATGATTTTTTTGTGCTAAAATTTATTAAGTGGGTAGAAACCAATTATACCCAAAGTTCTGATCTGTCTAAGATCGTTATTCTTTGTGGCGTCACTATTTTATTACTTGCGTTGCTTCGTGGGTTTTTTATGTTCCTGATGCGGCAAACGATCATCGTTATGAGCCGTCATATTGAATACGATCAGAAGAATGAAGTGTTTCAGCATTATCAGCAGCTTGATACTTCATTTTACAAAACACATAGTACCGGCGACCTGATGAGCCGGATGGCAGAGGATGTGGCAAGAGTAAGAATGTTTACAGGCCCGGCCATTATGTATCTTATCAATCTTGTAGCACTTATTTCCCTTAGCTTATTCTATATGCTGAAAAAAGATGAAATTTTGACTCTGTATGTGCTTGCACCATTACCCATACTTGCCATCACCATTTATTATGTAAACAGTATTATCAATAAAAGGAGTGAAAGGATTCAGGCGTTGCTTGCCAACCTTACAACAAATGCACAAGAATCTTATTCGGGCATACGTGTTATTAAATCATTTGTGCAGGAAAAAGCAATGCTTGGTTTTTTCGAAAAGAACAGTGAAGAGTATAAAAAAAATGCGATCGGGCTTTCTAAAGTGGAATCACTTTATTTTCCTTCCATGGCATTGCTTATCGGGTTAAGCACCCTGCTTACGATCATGATCGGAGGGTATTACTATATAAACGAACCGGGACGAATGTCGCTTGGAACCATTACAGAATTTGTGATCTATATAAACATGCTTACGTTTCCCGTAAGTGCTATTGGCTGGACTGCCAGCATGATCCAACGAGCAGCCGCATCACAAAAAAGATTAAATGAGTTTTTAGATACCAAACCTGCTATTTATGATCAGCCATTAGCCAAAAAAATTAATATCGATGGCAATATTGAATTTAATAATGTAGATTTTACTTATTCTCATACAGGTATTGAGGCTTTAAAGAATTTTAGTTTGTCAATTAAAAAAGGGGAGAAAGTAGCGATCATCGGGAGAACGGGCAGCGGGAAATCTACCGTTGCGCAATTGTTGCTGAGAATGTATGACACTACTAAAGGGACAATTGAACTTGAAAAAACAGATATCCGGGAAATTGATCTTAGATCTCTGCGGGAACAAATTTCTTATGTTCCGCAGGATATTTTTCTTTTTAGTGATTCAGTTGCTAACAATATTTCATTTGGAATGAAAGACGGCAGTCATGTGCAAGTTGAAAAAGCGGCACTACAGGCAAGTGTTCATAAAGACATTTTGGGTTTTGGAGAAAAATATGAAACACTGATCGGTGAAAGAGGTGTCACCTTAAGTGGCGGGCAGAAGCAAAGAATATCAATTGCCCGTGCTTTAATAAAAGACCATCGATTAGTGATCTTTGATGACTGCCTGAGCGCAGTGGATGCAAAAACCGAAAATGAGATCATCGGAAACCTGTACGAATACCTTGAAAACAGGACTGCGATCATTATAACCCATAGGATCTTTTCACTTTTTCACTTTGATAAGATAGTAGTAATTGAAGAAGGTCAAATAGTTGAGAAAGGGACGCATGAAGAGTTGTTGAACATGAACGGATTCTATACTGAATTGTATAACCGCCAGCAGCAACAGGACTCCCAGGCTCGCTGAGAACCCCTCAAAAAATGACGGGAAACAAAATCCCCACAAATTTGGCTATATCAAAAACATAATTATATTTGTAACTTCCTAAGAACATGATTCTTAATCAGTAAAAAACTAACTGTGGCGTACGAGAATAACAACGAAAACAAAATGGAAAGCATTTACAGCAAACGAATTCGTGCTGGTAAACGCAGGACTTATTTCTTTGACGTAAGAACAACCCGTGGTAATGATTATTATCTGACCATTACCGAAAGCCGTAAGCGATTTAATGATAACGGTTATGATCGTCATAAGATCTTCCTTTATAAAGAAGATTTTAATAAGTTTATCAAGGCCCTCGGGGAAGCCGTTGATTATGTAAAGACGGAATTGATGCCCGATTTTGACTTTGATGCATTCAATCATGATAATGTGCCTTCAGAAAATGGCGAAAGCGAAAACCCTGAGGCAACGGTGACCGAAGTGAATAATGCGAAAGTAGAAACGGAAACGGAACCGACCCCAACTCCATCCGATAATGGGACACATGAGGATGTAGATAAATGGTAAATGCCTTTTAAGTAATTATACTAAGTAGAGCCCTCAAGTATTTTGAGGGCTCTTTAATTATTGCAATTTTTATATTTTGTTTCCGTTTAAATATTTAGCCTGAATAGGTTATCATCCTTATAAATCCAATTTCTATGCGAAAGAGATCTACACTCGTAGTGCTTGCAGCGTTGCTTTCTATTTTCGGATACTTTACATGGGAGCATTTTTCTGAAAAAAAATACGAAGGAAAAGAAAAAAGGCATGAAGAAAGAGAAGGAGAGGAAGAAAAAGGGAAAGATAGAATCGATCTAGCAGTTTTGCAGGAGATCAAACGTACAAAAGATCCAAATACAAATTCAGTCCCCGTGCAACGCCTGGTCCGGGCTAAAGCGTTCAAGGAACAAAAACTTGCTTCATTAAATAATAACCGTATTACAACGGCAGTCCCTGCTATCAATTGGACTGAAAGAGGTCCGTCAAATGTTGGAGGACGGAGTCGTGTTATCTGGTATGATCTTAATGATGCGGGCAATGGTTATAAAAAAGTATGGGGCGGAAGTGCAGGAGGTGGTTTGTGGTACACAAACGATATAACCGTAGCTTCCCCGGTATGGAATAAGATAAATGACTTCTTTGATAATATTGCGGTTACTTCATTTGTACAAAGCACCTCTTCACCTAATATAATGTATTTTGGTACAGGCGAGGGTTGGTTCAATGCTGACGCAATTGAGGGATTAGGTATTTGGAAATCTACTGACGGGGGTGCGAACTGGTCACAATTATCAAACACATTAAATTTTGCTTGTGTCCAGGACTTGTTGATCGATCAAAATGGAAATCTATATAGTTCAGTTAGAAACAACACAGGGTCCCAGGCAAGAGGTATTCAAAAATCTACCGATGGAGGTATAAACTGGACACAAGTGTTGGGAGCTCCGCTTGCTGGTTTTGTTAGCGGCAGAGGTTGTGATCTTGAACTTGCTGCTAATGGAGATATTTATGCATCAATAGGAAATTTTTCAGAAGGCAGAATTTATCGTTCGTCATTTACAACAAACGGAGTAAACACTGGAAACGTAGGCACATGGACAGACATTACACCAAATCCCACTACCAATGCGATCCCGGCAGTTGGTGATAATTATGATAGAATTGAAATAGCAACAGCGCCAGGTAATGGAAATGTTGTATATGGAATATTTGAAGGTAACGGAACTTACAATGTCAGTAACATCAAACAGTACGATGCATCAACGAATACCTGGACAAGCAGAACAGTTCCGAATTATTCCGGAGGTGGGCCATATACCAGGGATCAGGCATGGTACGATCTTATAGCTACCGTAGATCCCAATAATGCAAATACTTTATACATAGGAGCCATAGATGTTTACAAGTCTACAAACAATGGAGCAAATTGGACAAGGGTTTCTGATTGGCGACCAGTAGGACTTCCTTATGTGCATGCAGATATTCACCAGATCTCGTACGCCCCGGGAAGCAGCAGTCGCCTTACAATTGGATGTGATGGAGGTATTTTCTATTCAGCGGATGCCAACCTTGTTTCTCCAGGCTTTGTCGAAAAGAATTCAGGTTATAATGTAACCCAGTTTTACTCAGTAGCCGTTCATCCATCGTCAACAAATTTTTTTCTTACCGGAGCACAGGATAACGGTTCACAAAAATTCACAACTGCAGGAATAAATAGCACAACTGAAGTTACAGGTGGTGATGGGGCATTTTGTCATATTGACCAGGACAACCCAAATATCCAGGTTACAGCGTATGTATATAATAACTATTATATTTCCACTAATGGAGGAACGACATTTTCTACTTTGTATTCCGACCCTGATCCAAATGGAGGAAGTGGAGATTTTATAAACCCAACTGATTATGATAATACCGCTAATGTTCTTTATGCCTGCAGCTCCGAAGATATCGATGCCGGACCATCCATGAATTATGTTTACAATCGTTACACTCGTATCACTGGTGTCGGCACCAGCAATACCGCATCTCTTGTTACACTATCTAATTCCCCGACTACTGGTTTGATAACACATGTAGCTGTTTCGCCTTCTGTTGCAAATCGTGTTTATTTTGGTTTTGATAATGGTACCCTTGGTTATGTAAACAATGCGAATACTGGAACTTCTAACTCTATTAATTTTCTGACTGCCACAGGTGTTGCCGGATCAGTTTCGTGTATTTCAGTTGATCCGGCAAATGAGAACCATATTTTGGTTACTTATAGTAATTATGGCCTTAACAGTATTTGGGAAACAACAAATGGAGGTACATCGTGGACCTCTGTTGAAGGTAATAGTCTGCCTGATATGCCTGTTCGTTGGGCAATGTTTGATCCAAGAAATTCTGATTGGGCATTAATAGCAACTGAACTTGGTGTTTGGTCAACAGATAATCTGAATGGTGCTTCAACAGATTGGGTTCCTACAAATTCCGGTCTTGCTAATGTTAGAGTTGATATGTTGCAATATCGTGCAAGCGACAGAACGATCGCAGCTGCAACACATGGTCGCGGATTGTTTACAGCAGTTGTTCCAATTAGTACGACACCGGATATTAGTTTCGCTACATCATCTGCAGCTGCTACTGAATTAACAACTTCAACAAGTGGTTGCCGTTCATATACTGATTACTCTGTTAACATGCAAATAGCAAATGCTCCAACAGGCGATGCAAATGTTACAGTTGCTATACAATTAGCTCCTCCTCCCACAGCTAAGCAGGGCATGGATTATGAATTCACAACAAATGGAAATTTTACTTCTCCAAGCGATGACATAGTGTTTACAAATGGGTCAACTGCTTCAAAAACAATCAGCATTCGTATTTATGATGATATGGAAGTTGAAGGAGCGCAAACATTTACTTTGATATATTCAATTTCCGGTACTACAAATGCACAGGCTGGATCATCTAACCAAACATATACGTTTACAATAAATGATAATGATTCTGCACCTACTGCGGCTTCAAGCGCAAATTATACTGTGGCAACTTATGATATTAATTCAAGCGCCACTTCACCATTCCAGGGTGGAAATAAAAAGGCAAGATCTCAATATATCATAACAGCTTCTGAATTGAGTGCCGCTGGTCTTGTAGGCAACAGGCAGATAACTGCACTTGCATGGAATGTTGTTACCAATAGCTCCACTGCAGCGTATGCTGGTTTTACAATTTCTATGGCAAATACAGCCACAGCAAATTTGAATTCCGGATTCATTTCACCATCACTTACGCAGGTGTATTCTAATAATTATACGGTGTCTGCTACAGGATGGCAAACTATAACTTTTACAACTCCATTTACATGGGACGGAACAAGTAATATACTTATACAGACATGTTTTGATAATGGTAATACTACATCAGCGATAGATGTTTTACAGGGAACGGCAGAACCACTTGGGGCGGGCACCAGGGCAACTGCAATTAATGCAACTAATGGTGGACCCTCTGCAGGTTGTTCGCTTACCGGCGGCGGTATTAGTGATAGCAGACCACAATTCAGATTTACACAAGTAGTTCCTCAAACTCCTATTGAAAGCGCATTGAACGCTATAAGATCATTTTATCTCGGACCGAATGCAGATGTTTATTTATATTCTGCTGCTGATGGAGAATTAATTGGGAGAATTCAAAACCAGAGTTCGCATGATTATGGTTGTACCAGTATTGAAATAGTTCGTGCAGGAACGGGCATTTCACAATTCTGGAATACAAATATTCCAAACTATCTTATGAATAAAGCGTTCAGGATTATTCCAACAATTAATAATCCATCAGGCCAATATACAATTACCCTCTATTTATCATCAACGGAAGTAACGGGATGGCAAACCGCAACTGGTCAATCATGGGCGAATATCCAATTGATCAAATTACCAAGCCTGATCAATAATGTAACTCCGCTGACACCAGAACCGGATGGGCCGGGAACAGTACAAGTAGTAACGCCTACATTAGGAACATTGGGAACAAATTATAGCATATCATACCCATTTAGTAATGGTTTCTCGAGCTTTGGTGCGGGCATTCCGGCTTCACAGGGTGTATTACCAATCGAACTACTAAGCTTTACTGGAAAATTACAAAATGAAAATGTTAAGTTGAATTGGTCGACTTCATTTGAGCAAAACAATAAAGGTTTTGAAATTGAAAGATCGTTGGATGGTATCAATTTCAGAAAGATCGGTTTCGTTGCAGGAGCTGGTAATAGCAATTCAACAAGAAACTACAGGTTCACGGATCCACAACGTGCAGTAGAATTCAATTACTATCGCTTGAAATTAGTTGATATTGATAACACGTTTGACTATAGTGATGTTGTATTGGTAAAAAATGCCTTTGGTAAACAGGATGTTTATATGGCAGGTAATCCTATAACAAACAGCATTAATATCCAATTTGCCAAAACTCCTAATGGCAAAGTTGCTGTAAGCATCTATGACATGAAGGGAAGTAAGATATATGATATGATATATAATAATTACACTCAAACTTCATTGAAAATAAATACCGCGAACAAACTATTGGCTCATGGAGTTTATTCTGTAAAAGTTGAGACAGGAGGCAAGATCTATAATTTGAAAGCGATCAAGTAAACCGAAGCTGATTTATATATAAACAGGCCCCTTATTAGGAGGGGCTTTTATTTTTACCTGCAATTATTTTTTTGGAATGATTTCATTTGGTGGTAAAGAACCAGGAGGCATACCGGCTATTTTTATTTCCTTACCCATTACAGGCATATTAAATTGGGACATATCCGGTACAAGACAAGGCATTTGATCCTGTGGCAAGGCATATACTCTTGTACCATTAGGTTGAATATAGACCAGGTTACCCCAGCGCTGCTTCTCACTAATTTTTTGCATTATTGTCTGCATAGAATCTATAGACATGTTTTTACCTGGCGGTAAAATAAAAGTGCCATGTGGATCAGACCAGGTTATTTTTCCCATGACTTTACCGGGCAGTTGATTATTTTCTAAATATTTTTTTAAAGAATCTTTTGAGAGATCATTTTCCCTGAACTTTTTAAAATCATAATAAGGTTCCTGTGCATATCCTTTTATGAAAAATAAAACAGGCAGTAAGAAGAACAATCTTTTCATCGCAGGTTTATTTCCTGTTAAGTTAGATCATTTTTCATTTCCTTGAAAATATTTATCAGGCTATTGGTGGAAGAATCGTGTGATGAAATTCTTTCATCATCTTTTAATTCGGGTAAAATTTTATTGGCTAATTGTTTTCCAAGCTCAACTCCCCATTGATCAAAGCTGAAAATGTTCCAGATAATTCCTTGCACAAAAATTTTATGTTCATATAAAGCGATCAGTTGGCCCAGGGTAAAGGGAGTTATTTTTTTTATCAAGAAAGAGTTCGTGGGCCTGTTACCGGTAAAAACTTTGTAGGGTAGGAGTCTTGAAATTCCTTCATTGCTCAAGCCTGCTTTTTCTAAGTCAAATTCTGCTTCCTGTTCAGTCTTTCCATTCATC
>Ga0184611_1000073_pt1 | contig 16331 bp, 15 predicted proteins | sample PLM3_5_coex_FD_133162 | JGI IMG/M metagenome (GOLD analysis project Ga0184611, IMG submission 133162) | Groundwater sediment microbial communities from an aquifer in East River, Colorado, USA - PLM3_5_coex | ecosystem: Environmental > Terrestrial > Soil > Riparian zone | place: USA: East River...
AGTTGCCAGGTCATTTGCTTTCAAAGCATCTTTTGCCTCTCCTACCCTGAAGTTTTCACTGATCACATGCAATGCTCTTTTGTCCAATACAGGATCATTGATAAGATGACGATGATCTTCGAAAGTTTTAAGATCTATATCGCAAAGATGAGTTACGTTCAATTCTTTTTTTAATGCTTTCAATGCTTTACCGCATTCGGTAAAACGTTCATTGTATTTTGAGTCAGCAAGTGCTCTTTGTTTGTTGCTATTGACGATCGCCAAAATATGATCGCCAATCTCAAAAGGGATGTATTCATATTCCAATGTATCACAGTCGAGCAGAATAGCATTATTTTTTTTACCCATTGCTACAGCAAACTGATCCATTATTCCCGAGTTGACACCGATAAATTTATTCTCCACTTTTTTGCCCATCAATGCCAATTCTTTTCCGGGGATATTTAATCCAAATAATTTACTTAAGGCAAAGCCTGTTAATACTTCAATAGATGCTGATGAAGACAGGCCTGCACCAATGGGCAGATTGCCATAATACAACAGGTCTAAACCAGAGATAGGATCTCCTTCCTGCACAATTTCATTGATAACACCCAAAGGGTAATTGAACCAATCTTTACCTGTTTTAGAATACGAATCCTGGAGATGAAAATCTGCTTTTTCAGGAAAGTTGAGGGAACTGAATCTTAGTAGCTTGTTATTATTTTTTGAAACGAGCAGCCAGGTTCCTAATGAAATAGCACAAGGCATTACTTTACCACCGTTATAGTCTATATGCTCCCCGATCAGGTTCACCCGCCCGGGGCAAAAGAAAATATGATCCGGGGTCTTTCCGAATTGTGATGAAAATTCTTTTATCATTGCATCTGTATTCATCGCCGATTGATTATGCCTATTCAAAAAAAATTTTGTTTTAAAGATTCAAAGGGTGAAGATATTTATTTGTTCTCACTCATCAACAAACATGGCACTAAAGTATCCATTACCAATTACGGTGCCATTATTACTTCGTTTAAAGTAAAAATGAAGGACGGATCTTTTAATGATATTGTTCTTGGCTTTGATAATGTAGAAGATTATTTATCGGAGAATTATTTAAACCACTATGCTTATCTCGGTGCTGCCTGTGGTCGCTATGCAAACAGAATTAAAAACGGAAAATTTTTATTAGATGGCAAAGAATACCAGCTAACGCAGAATATGGGCAATGATATTTTGCATGGTGGTAAGGAAGGGTTTGATAAAAAGACATGGCAGGTTATTTTGGTAAACGAATATCCTGATCCTGCTCTTGAATTAAAATATTTAAGTAAAGATGGCGAAGAAGGGGTTCCCGGCAACCTTGAAACAATAATTCGCTTTGAGCTGAACGATGAGGATGAATTGAGTTATGAATTTATTGCAACTACTGATAAACCAACTGCCGTAAACTTGACCCATCATAGTTATTTCAATTTAAATAGTGGGAAAGGAACAATTGAAGACCATGAAATAAAGATCAACTCCTCTTACATTCTTTCGCAGGATGAAGGGCTTGTTTGTGACGGCGATTTTATAGCGGTTGATAATAACCAGTATGACTTTAGGATTTTTAAAGCGATAGATACGGACTGGAACAAAGCAGATGGCTATGATCAATGTTTTATTGTAGATAATAAAACAGATAAGATAGAATTAGTGGCAGAAGCAAGATCCAAAGAATCAGGTATTCAATTGCAAATTTTTTCTACTGAACCTGCTGTTCAATTTTATACAGGACAAGGTTTAAATATTACAAATGCAAAGGGAGGAAATCGGTATGTGCCATTCTCCGGATTTTGTTTGGAAACCCATAAGCATCCCAATGCGATCAATATCCCTAATTTTCCTAACACAGTTTTAAGACCCGGTGAAAAATATTATCAGAAGAATATTTATAAGATCATTTAGAAGGTTTATTGTCTGCTTCATTGCTGTATAATCTTGAGAAGAAGTTGCTGAGGCCATATTTTCTCCTGACAAACTCAGCCATGCCGATCCCTCCGATTATACCTGACACTAATAGGACTATTGCAATTGTCTTATTGTTTTCATAAGTAAAAAAAGCGATAATGCTGCAAATGATCACAGGTGCTATAAATATCTGCAACCAACGAAAACCCTCAACAATAGAATTGAAAACTTTCATTACTTATTAAAATATTCTATTTCTTCTTTCAGGTTAAGGAAAGAAAACTTTGATTGCAACTCTTTTGTCTTTTCAAGATGAATTTTCAAAAAAGTTTTGTGCGCATTTGTCTCTGGCTGAAAAGCCTTGTGTTTTCTTGCGATCACGATCTTTTTTATTTCATCCATTAATTGCTGAGATTGTTCATCTATAAAAGCTTCTTTAAATTTCTCCATCACAAATTCTGTAGCCGGATAATTTGGATGAACCATGTCAATATCATAGAAACGATAATCCCTTAATACATCGATCACCAATTCATAAGCTGGAAAATAATATAGACCCGGAAATTTATTTACCATGTGATGAACTGCCTCGATAAGCCTGGCCTTACTCCTGTTATTTTCGATCACTCCATCCCTTATATGTCGTACCGGGCTAATAGTAAAAATTATTTTCAGTTTTGGATTAAATTGTTTCAATCGATGATAAGTAGTATCAAGCAATGAAATTGTTTCATCGATCGTTAGCAGATGCTTATTGAACCATTGGGACGGAGCCCGGTGGCAGTTTGCAACTCCATCGGTATTTTGTAAACCTCCTGGTATTGCTTCATTTGTTAAACGATAAGAAAAAGAAGAACCTAATGTAATGATCAGCCAATCTGCTTCTTTCAAGAAACTATGGGCCTGTTGTTGAGACCCATTAATGTTTTTCAAACATTCATCAGCATTGATATTTGAAAATCTTGAGTGGTGCTCCCAGCTATTCCAGGTTTCGTTTAAAAGAAACAAGTCTTCTTTTCTATACTTTTTGTTTTCAATATATGATATTAAAGAATTGCAAACACTTCTTGGATCAAATAAAATACCATTTGGGTTTTGAATAGTTGAAAACTTTAATTCCCCCAATGAGTTGCCGATGTGTTCAGTAAAACATGAACCAACCAAAAAGATCTTATCACGATAATTGATCTGTTTTTCGGGTGATTTTATTTGTATTGGTAATTGAAACTGCATTTTTTTAAATAAAAATTTCTCCTGCTATCCGTAAACTTTCTGCCAACGCTTCTTTGTTGAGACTTGTTGCTATATTATTTTTTTCAAAATAACTGAGCATCCATTCAGTATTCATATTGCCAACCAATTCATCATTTGCCATTGGGCAACCACCAATTCCTTTTAGTGCTCCATCAAACCTGGTACATCCGGCTTTTACGGCTGCATCAAGTTTTTGCTGCCAGTTTTCAAATGTGGAATGAAGATGAACACCAATTTCTGTAGAAGGCAATGATTCAACAAGGTAACTTGTCATATCATAAACTTGTTCTGGGCTGGCAACGCCAACCGTATCGGCTAAAGAAATAATTTCGATGTCTAATTCCACAAGCTTCTCAACCCAATTAAAAACAATGTCCTCATCGTATAGGTCGCCATAAGGATTGCCAAATGCCATTGAAATATAAATAACCAACTTCTTGTTTTTATTGATACAAAGGTTTTGTATCTCTTCTACCCTTTTTAATGATTCATCAATCGATGAATTTGTATTTCGTTGTTGAAAAGTTTCAGAAACTGAAAAGGGAAAACCGAGATAAGTTATTTGATCAAACACAGAAGCCTCTTCTGCTCCCCGTTGATTAGCTACAATGGCTAATAGTTTTGTCTTTCCGACTCCCGACTCCAGGCTCCTGACTACGTCCGCTGTATCCACCATTTGCGGAATGGCTTTTGCAGAAACGAAACTTCCAAAATCGATTGTATCAAATCCTACTTTAAGTAAAGAATTTATATATTCAATTTTCTTTTCTGTTGGAATGAAATTTTTCCAGCCCTGCATTGCATCACGAGGGCATTCAATAAGTTTGATTGAAGAAGGATTCATGGATCAGCAAAGTTAACGATAAGGGAATTCTATTTTTTCAGGTCATTTACTTTGTCCCGCATAGCATTAAAAAAACGGTTTCGCTCTTTCTCACCGGTTCCACTGATAAGTGTGGATCGGCTGAGTAGTGTGTTAAAACTTGCAAATGCCTTAGTAGTAAAACGGGGATCCCTTGTAATAAGATAACTGAGAACATTATATGTAATGAAAGAAAGCTGGTTATTATTCAATTCCAGTAAAATGGTATTATTGCCCAACACTACTTCGTTTACATAAAACTTTGTCGATGCACGATGAACAAGTTCTGAATCGCCGGGCATAAACTTCATTCCTTTCTCGGCCTGGGATTGCTGATGGTCGAGTGTTCTGATAAATGAATCCACCACACTATTAAAGTCAGCTGAGTTATCAAACATTGAGGAATCCTTATAATACCTGAGTTGGCTGATGCTGCTGTTGATGCTTTCAAAATTCCAGAGTTCCACGGAAGGTATTTTGTTATATTCTTTTATCATTTCCTGTCCAACCACAAAACAATCGGGGAATGAAAACTCTGCTAATGAGAATTTTTTATGACTGTATTCCTGTTTATTTAAAATGGTTTTAAGCCAGAAAAAAGTTTTAAAAGCTGCAAATTCAGGATACAGGTAAAAATGAAAATAGATCATGTCCTTACACAAGTAGAGCATTTGTCTTTCCTTAAAGGAATTAAAGTATTTCAACTGGTTCAGTAATCCACGCAGATAATCTGCAAAGGGAATATCTTTTTGGCTAATATCCGGCGCCTGGAATAGTATAGAATCATTTTGCAATTGCAGCACCTGGTCAACTGACATTTTATATTTTTCACAGATCAATTTCAGCTCATAAAGAGTAAGTGGTTTTTCTCCACGCAAACGGCGATAAGCGCTGTCAGCACTTATTCCCAGCAGATCGCACAACTCATCGGCGATGGAAACATGAGCAGGTAAAGCGCTTTTAAGGTGGTTGAAAAATACTTGTTGTAGTTCGGTGGCTTCCATTCAAGTTCAAAATACGGAAATTCCGTAATCGTCAAACTTCTTTTTACGGATTTCTGATTTTGACTCCTGCAGAAAATTGTAAAAAACTAATTACCACTTCGTGTTATTATTTCATTAACAGAATCCTATTGGTTTACAGTTCAGCATCATAGATCATTGCGATCATCAATTATTAATATGACCGTTGGTGAGATAGGTTTGATACAGAAACTTAAATCAACTGTTATGAAGCCAACAAACACCATCATCGCATTAGTGATCAGTTCTTTTTCAATCACAGTTTCAGCACAAGATAGGTTGTCAACTGACAGCTCATCACAGAAAGCAATTGCCCTAACTGAGAAAAAGCAAAAGATCAATTTTTTTATCGTTTCAAAAAGAAAAAAAGGAAAGCTTGATCCATCAACAAGATTCAATGTATTGCGTACAAAGATCAAGAGCCTTTGGCGGCCAAAAAACTTTGTAGCAATAATTGCCGGCGATGCTGAACAGGCAAGCGTAAAAATCATTCACCGGCTTAATAAATACAATGCGAATATCGGAACGGTATGGTTCGATTCGCACGGTTCGTATAAAAAAGGATATTCTCTTTTTTATATCGGCCATGATGAGTTCAGTTTTAAAAAACTTAAAGATTCTTCATTCACAAATTCATTTAATAGTCTAACGCCCTATTCCACAAATGAGACAAGACTTGTGATCGGCTCCTGCTATGGTGGTGCAACCTATCATCGCTCATCTATTGATTACAGGGATACAACACGTATGAATGGCGATTCATTAATGATGGCCCTGGGTAAATTTTTTCCGCAAGCAAAGATTTATGGAAGTGAAAGCTGGGTAATGACCAAACCAGGGATATTTAATGATAAGGGAGCGGCCGTTGCTGGATATCCAAAGCGAAATTTATATCATGATGTTTGTTATCGTCCTGCATGGGAAAATATCGGAAAGTGGAATGAATATAATGCAGCAACAGGAACACTTACTCAAATAAATTCAGTTACGCTGGATAGCTATGGCAATCTTGAGTTGGTAAGATGGTCGTTTAATGAAAAACCAGGAACTCAAAAAGATATACAGAAAAACATTTCAAAATTAGATGCTGACCTTTTTAAATAGGAATGATATGAACAAACTAAGATTTACTCATGACCAGGGATCGGTTTTTTATAAAGACCTGGTGGCCGCTATCGATCATTATTTTGAATCCAACAAACTGCAGAAATCAGGTAATTACATTATGTATCTCAAGATCGGTATCTATTTCATCCTGGACATACTGCTGTATGTATTTATGGTTACCAGCGATACGGTTCAGCATTTTTATATCTTCTATCTTTTATTGGGTATCTCTGTTTTGCTAACTGCATTTAATATTTCGCATGATGCGGCTCATGGCGTAGCGGTAAAAAGCAAATTCTGGAACAAGTTACTCTTTCAACTGAGTTTTCAATTGCAGGGAAACAATGCTTATGTGTGGGGAAAGAACCACACAGAATCCCATCACTTGTATACCAATGTAGAAGGCAGCGATATCGATGTGTTAAACAACCCCGCTGTGCGAATGACCGAACAACAACCGTTGAAATGGTTTCATAGGTTTCAGTATTTATATGTTCCCATATTGTATTTGTTGTATTCGCTTAACTGGTTCCTTTTTCGCGAGATGCTGATGATTTTCAATTATTCAAGCCGGACGATCAAAATAATGATCCCCCGCCTCGAAATAGTCAAACTGGTTTTCTTCAAGTTGGTTTATTTGTTGTGTATGATCATGCTCCCTGCATTCCTATTGCCGCTTGATCCAAAACATATCCTGTTTGCTTTTCTGCTGAATCATTTCATCATCTCCTGGATATTCACCGGAGTCCTGGCTGTTTCTCATCTCTCCGATTTCGTTCAACATCCAAAACCGGATCAAACAGGAAATCTGCCCATCAGTTGGCCCAGCCTACAAATGCAGACATCAGTAGATTATAATCCTGGCAGCGTTATTCTTAACTGGACCTTAGGGGGATTTAACGCTCATGCTCTTCATCACCTGCTTCCAAATATCAGTCATGTCCATTATCTGAGGATACTTCCTCTATTCAGAGAAATCTGCCGGAAACACAATATCACCTATATGGAAATGTCTTATCGGGAAGCCCTCGCTTCACATTTCAGGTTTTTGAAAAACATGGGAAAAACAATTCATCCTAAAACCCGAGTTTATGAGAGACAAGCATATTAACATAAGTTCAGATTCCCTGTTGTTGAAACGTATTCATGCCGAGGTTTGGAATGATCTATCAGGGCGGAAGATCAATATAACTGCAATTTTGATATTTAAGTTCTGCTTGTATTTTTCATTTCTGGTCTTTTTTTATTGGTGTATTTTGAGATCAGGGAGCGAAACAGTTCTGATGTTGTATTATATCCTGTTTGGATTGACATCGGTATTGCTGGGGTTTAATTTTGCACACGATTTTTCTCACAATACGGTTTTTAAGAACAAATCCCTGAATAACCTGTGCTTTATCATAATTTATACGTTGCTTGGGGCGCATGCAGAAGCATGGAAATACAGGCACATTCACTCACATCACTATGCACCGAATGTAAAGGACTATGATTCCGATTTACAAATCACAAGCCTGATTCGGGTAGAGCCAACCAGCGAACACAAATGGTATCACCGTTATCAACATTATTATGCTCCCGTACTCTATACTACTTACTCAATATATTGGGTTCTGATAAAGGATTTTGTAATTTATTTTACTGATAAAACAGATCCTGCAGGAAGAACCAACCGTTATCATTTATCATTTTGGAGTCAAAAACTATTTTATTTTACATACCTGCTTCTTATCCCGGTTTTATTTACTTCTTTCCCCTGGTATATTGTGGCAATTTCATTTCTTTCCATGCACCTGGTGCAATCACAGTTCCTTTTATTTACTTTTTTTATTACTCATCACGTTGAAAAAACAGCTTATTTCGAAGCAGATGAAGCTGGCTACATCAGCACTTCCTGGATGAACAACCAAGTAAGAAGCTCCAACGATTTTTATCCCTTCAGCGAAATGGCCAATTTTATATTTGGAGGGTTCAACAACCATGTCGCCCATCACCTTTTTCCTCATATCCACCATATACACTACCCTTTCATCAATAAGATAATTTACAGGATACTAAGAGAAAATAAGGTTGAACCAAATGTCTCCGGTTTTTTTAGCGGCATTCGCTCTCATCTACGGCATCTTAGAAATATGAGTGTAAAAAAATGCAATGCAGATTGCAGGAACTGTGCATTGTCAAATGCTGGGTCTAAGCCTCCCTTTGTCTCATAGCTTCATACAGTATAATACCGGTGGCAACGGATACATTGAATGATTCAAATCCGCCGGCCATTGGTATTTTTATTTTTTCATCGCATATTTTTAATAAGGCGGGAAATATCCCTTTTTCTTCACTCCCCATTACGATAGCAGTTGGTTCTGTAAAATGAACATCACTAAAACTTTTTTCAGCTTTCATTTCTGTTGCATAAACTTTAATGCCATTCAAATGAAGTTCATCAACCGCTTTCATCAAACTATTTACTCGGCAAACCGCAATTTTTTCTAATGCACCCGCTGATGTCAATATCGCATCCTCATTCAACGCTCCTACTCCTTTGTCAGGAATTATTATAGCATGTACTCCAGTACAATAAGCAGTTCTTGCGATACCTCCAATATTCCGGATGTCAGTAATGCCATCAAGAATTAAAAACAAGGGGACTTCTCCATTCTCTGTGATAAAGGATATTGTGTCTTGCAGATCCTGGTATTGCACTTTTGCGATCTGTGCAATAATGCCTTCATGATTGGTTACATTAAAGCCATTCAGTTTCGCTACGGGAACATAACTGATAGGAACTGTATTTAATGCTGCAAGTTTTTTTATTTGCAATATTTCATCACCGATCACTTTTGTATCAAGATATATCTTGTCGAGCTGCATGCCGGTTTGCAAAGCATCTATCACGGCTTTTCTTCCAATAACTAATGAACTCTTTTTTGGTCTTTGTTGTTGTCTGAAGCTTTTCACCGTTCAAAAATAGGGCTAAGAGTGTAAAGGAGAAAAAAGAGTTAAGGAGAGAACTTGAAAAGTTATTAATCATCTTAAATTCTCTTTGCCTCCTTTTCTCTTTTATCCTCTTACCACAAATAAAAAAACCTGCAAGCATCTAAGCTCACAGGTTTTTCAGAATTCTTTCAAATCAATTTATACTCCAAATGCTTTCTTCACTTCATTTACCATATCAAGTTTCTCCCAGGTAAATAATTCAACTTGCATTTTCTTTTCATTCTCTTTACCCTTATTGAAAATCTTAGTTACCACTTTTGGCTCACGACCCATATGGCCATATGCTGCTGTTTCTGCATAAATAGGATTACGCAATTTCAAACGCTGCTCAATAGCATAAGGACGCATATCAAATATCTTTTCAACTTTTCTTGCTATCTCGCCATCGGTCATGTCAACCTTAGCCGTTCCATAAGTGTCAATAAACAAACCACAAGGTTTAGCAACACCAATCGCATAAGAAACCTGTACCAGCACTTCATCACAAACACCGGCCGCCACTAAATTCTTTGCGATATGACGAGTAGCATAAGCAGCGCTACGGTCAACCTTGCTTGGATCTTTACCGCTGAATGCACCGCCGCCATGGGCACCTTTGCCGCCATAAGTATCAACAATGATCTTACGACCAGTTAATCCTGTATCGCCGTGCGGACCACCGATCACAAATTTCCCTGTTGGATTGATGTGATAAGTGATCTTATCATTGAATAATTTTTGGATCGAAGGTTTGCATTGTTTCTTAACTCTTGGAATAACGATATTAATTACATCTTCGCGGATCTTATCCAGCATTTTTTTGTCGCTGTCAAAATCATCATGTTGAGTAGAAACAACAATTGTATCGATACGAATCGGGTTATTGTTATCGTCATATTCGATCGTCACCTGGCTTTTTGCATCGGGGCGCAGGTATTTCAATTCTTTTCCTGCACGACGTGTCTTTGAAAGCTCCTGCAAGATCTTATGTGCAAGATCCAACGGCAGCGGCATATAATTTTCAGTTTCCCTGGTAGCATAACCAAACATCATTCCCTGGTCGCCGGCACCTTGTGCATTTGCTTTTGCATCAAAGCTTAAATTCTTTACACCTCTGTCAACGCCACGATTAATATCAGCACTCTGCTCATGAATGGCAGAAAGAATTCCACAGCTATTGGCTTCAAACATATACTCCGATTTTGTATAACCAATGTTGCGGATCACATCACGGGCAATATCCTGTACATCAAGATAGCTCGTTGATTTTACTTCGCCCGCTAATACAACCTGGCCGGTAGTCACCAATGTTTCGCAAGCCACTTTGCTTTGCGGATCATAAGCAAGAAAATTATCAATTAATGCATCGCTGATCTGGTCAGCTACTTTATCCGGGTGTCCTTCGGATACGCTTTCAGATGTAAATAAGTAAGGCATGTCGATTTTAGAATTTAAAATATGAGTTAAGTATGATGTTGTTATTAGCCCGGCTTCTGTATATCCACTCAGCTTCCGTTGCGTCGCACTCTTGTGCTGTTGGTTCGCTATGGTGCATTCTGGGAAATTCAAAAGCCCCTCTTCAGCATGGGGCTTAACGGGTGCAAAGATAACACCTTGACAAATCCAATACTTTTATGTTATCCACTAAATTTTTGTGTATACTAGTCTCAGTCGCATCCTTTGAGTCGGATGTTTTCCGCCACCTACCTTAACCCTTCCGAAAGCATAAAATTGATTCAGAGGTACATCAATTAACTGGTACCCGCCCGTATTGCTTATCACTCCTATCTTTATTCTTTCAATAACATCTTTGTTTATATGTAACCTGAGATCATGCAACGGCTCTTGCTTGGTTAAAATATTTTGCACATACCGTGTTATATTGAATTTCCAAACCCGTATAGGGTTTCCTGCTATATCAACTGTATTTTTTCCATATAACCCAAATGTTGGATTTGGAATTCCTATTGGAATTCCTGCTCCCGGCTGCATAGCAGGTACAAAATCGAAGGGAACAAATTTATAATCACCTAAAGTGGAATCATACACATCAAGCATCAAAGCATCAGGGTATCTAAATGTCACATTTGAAGGGTCATACACCTGCTCTACAATAAGTTCTGCGCGGTTAATTATCCTGTTGCTTAGATCTTTTAGCGCCGGAATTTTTATCGTTGCATAACTGCCAGGGGTGTTAATAAGGTATATACGATCATCCTCTGCTTCTGGTGGATTCGAGTTTGTAAGCAGTTCTGTGCCTGCAAAACCAAATCGATTTACATAATTATGATATGCTGAGAATCCTGGTTTAAATAAAAAATAATTAACTGTAGTGTCATCCTGTCCTCCCTTTGTATATCGGTAATAAATAGCAAGGTTCGTATTTGGGTTATTATAAATACTAAATGCCATTAACGCGTTGCCTAATGGTTGATCTGCTTCTATTGCAAAACCTTTGAAATAAGTATTAAATGTAGAATCATTGGCATAAGCATGGGCAGTATCATAATCCAATAATCTTCTTCCAAAACTATTGTCTAATCTTATCCGAAGCTGACCGGCTGTTGTATCCTGGTATACTTTTACCGAATCTTTTAAATTCTGGGGGCTAAAAGTTTTTGTACCAAGTACGGTTGTAGTTGGAGGACCAGGATCATATATCGTGTAAAAAGAATCTACTCTAAAATCACTAAATGGATCGATCTCCCTAACGGTTACTCTTTGAGATGCCACTGTATCGCCATAGCTGGCGGTATATGAAAGTACCAGCACAACAGAGTCTATATGCAAGCTGTCTTTATTATAAATGCCAGAAAAACTCCAAGGATAAGTCTCGGGTTTTAGCTGAAGGAACATCTTGGCATTTGTTTTACCGAATAATGGGTCATTAGAAATGTTGCCAAGGATCTGATCACTAGTATAGCCAATTCTTATCGAATCTTTAAGCGGATCAAAGATGTGGTTATAAGTTTGCAGGCTTGTAAACGTAGTATCAAAAGTTTCCACACCCTCGGGAATAACTTCATCACCAAGGTCAGTGGCCTCGTTTATTCTTTTACAGGAGGAGACGATAAAAATAAAGGATAAGCAAAACAGTATAAAGCGAGTAGGTCTAATTGTCACAAGAGTTTTTTTTGGAATAAATCAGGGTATTGATCTTAGATTTTATTTGCCCGCAAGGTCGTTATACAATTGTAAATAGTCTGTTAAATCAGACTCGGCATTATACAGTAATGTTTTTTTGCCACGAACCTTGGTGAATTCATCCAATAATTTCTTCTCGATCTTTTCTGCTCCAAAAGTAATGGCATCAGCATAAGTGGCGCCGCCACGATACATTGCTGTATTATTTGTTTCTTTAAAAGGCTCAAGATCTTTTTCCTTTATAGAAGGGTGTATCAATGCTTTCTTTAAAAACTGGGCGCCCATTTTTTCTTTAAATACGGTTGGGCCGATCGTGAATACAACTTTGCTATGAGAGAAAACCGGTTCTTTTTTGTAGACGGTCTTCAAATATGCAGGTATCAATCCTGTCATCCAGCCACTGCAATGAATAATATCCGGAGGCCATCCGAATTTCTTTACCGTTTCCAGGGCTCCTTTACAAAAGAAAATTGTGCGAAGATCATTGTCCTCATACCATTTTTCATGTTCATCAGTAAAAATGTATTTTCTTTTAAACAGGTCTTCATTGTCAAGGAAATAAACCTGTAGCCTTGCATTTGGGAGCGATGCTACTTTGATCTGCAATGGAAGATCATCATTATCAACCGATACATTAATCCCTGAAAGACGAACCACCTCATGAAGGCGGTGGCGACGTTCATTAATAACGCCAAAACGGGGCATAATGCACCGAACTTCAAAGCCCGAATCGTTTGATTTTATTGCCAGTCTGTTCACTATTTCAGAAAACTCAGTAAGCTCCAGGTAAGGAGACATTTCGTTGGCAATAAATAATATTCTTTTCTTTGCTGTCATCGTTGAGCCTTATTTGATTAAATCCCGGAAAATGAAATTTTTTCGGATGGCCGCAAAGGTAATCTTTTTATTCCGAACTTGATTTTCGAAAAGACGACTATTAAATATGATAATTTATAAAAAGCCCGGGGAACTACAGGATCTTCTTGAAAAAAAGAAAATGGAGAGGTGCCAGATCGGGTTTGTTCCAACAATGGGTGCCCTTCATGTGGGTCACTTGTCGCTGGTTAACGAGGCTAAAAAGCAAAACAAAATTGTTGTTTGCAGCATTTTTGTTAATCCTACCCAGTTCAACGATCCGGAAGATTTTAAAAAATACCCGATCACTCTTGAAAAAGATATTTTAATGTTTGAAGAAGCTGGTTGCGATATTCTTTTTATTCCTTCCGTGCAAGACATTTATCCAAATGGGATCGGTCATCTTAAGCATTATGAACTAGGTTTCCTGGAAACTGTACTTGAAGGGAAATTTCGTCCCGGCCATTTCCAGGGAGTTTGCCAGGTCATGCATCGCTTGCTTGAGATCGTTTTACCAAACAATTTATATCTCGGCCAAAAAGATTACCAGCAGTGCATGGTAATAAAAAAATTGATCAGGCTGATCGGATTGAATGATAAAATAAAAGTAAACCTCTGCCCCACCCTTCGTGAAGATGATGGACTTGCCATGAGCAGTCGAAACACAAGGTTGCATCCTGATGATAGAAAGAAGGCGGCAACTATTTTCGCGGCCTTACGTTATATAAAGGAGAATTTAAAAGCAGGCGACACAAAAAGAATTAAAGACGAGGCAAAAGAAATGCTATTGCAAAAAGAATTCCGCATTGATTATATTGAAATAGCAGATGCTGGTACACTTGAATTATTTGAAACCTGGGATGGGAAGCAAAAAATTGTTGCGCTTGTGGCTGCGTTTTTAAATAAGGTGAGACTGATCGATAACATGGTCATCAATACATAACTTTTCCTTTAGCCTCAATCATGTATTTTTGTTTGTATGCAAATTGAAGTATTAAAATCGAAGATACACAGGGCCGTGATCACCGAAGCAAATTTGAATTATGTAGGTAGCATTACAATTGATGAGGACCTGATCGATGCTGCGAATATGATCGAGAATGAAAAAGTACAGGTTGTGAATGTAAATAATGGCGAAAGATTAGAAACATATGTGATCCGCGGAAAAAGAGGTTCGGGGATTTGTTGTTTAAATGGACCGGCTGCAAGAAAAGGAATGGTGGGTGATATTGTTGTGATCATTTCTTATGCTTCTATGGATCTTGATGAGGCAAAAAAATTCAAACCCTGGATCGTATTTCCAAAAGAAGGCAATAAACTATAGAGACCCTGCAGTTTTATGAAAACAAAATTCCTTACTGTTTTAAAATATCTTTTCTTCATTGCTCTTGGAGGTTTTTTTGTTTGGTTATCAGTAAGACATCTCACTCATGAAAAATGGGAGGATATTAAACATGCTGTTGCCCGTGGCCGTAAATGGGTCATTTTCCCGGTGATACTTTTTTTAATGATAGCACATTATAGCAGGGCTATTCGTTGGAAACTTTTAATGGAGCCTTTGGGTTATAAACCTTCTAATTTTAATGTATTCGCTGCTGTTATGATCGGTTATCTTGTAAATTCAGGGGCGCCAAGACTCGGCGAAGTTTTTAAATGCACGTTACTGGCCCGATATGAAAAACTCCGAGTTGACAAATTGATTGGTACAATTCTCATAGAAAGAGCGGTCGATCTTGTTTGCCTTATTATAGTTTTTATTTCAGCACTTATTGTGGAGGGTGATATTTTTGGGGAGATGATGAGAAGTCTAGCGAAAGAATTCTTCTATGATAAAACAGGGCATCTTTCAACTAGAAAATTATTCATTGCAGTAGGGGGCTTCATTTTATTTCTTATCCTGTTTTATATCGTTTTAAAACGGTTTGGTCATATTGATATCATTGCCCGTATAAAAAAATCAGTTAAAAATGTTATACACGGTCTTTCAAGTATTAATAATCTTGAGCATAAAGGCTGGTTCATTTTTCACAGCTTAATGATCTGGACAATGTATTGGTTTGCTTCCACTGCAGGCCTCTACGCATTAAAGGAAACACAATACCTGGGTTTGCCCGGTGGACTTGCCGCATTGGTTGTTGGAACAGTTGGTATCATTTTAACCCCCGGTGGTATCGGTGCGTATCCTATACTTATTGCCCAATTATTGGGATTATACGGACTTGACCCCGAAACAACAGGCATTGCATCCGGGACATTGATGTGGGCAGCACAAACAGCTATCATTTTATTAGGTGGTATGATCTGTTTCGGGTTGATCTCCAAATACAACAAAAAGAAAGTCATTCCTTCAAATTCTGAAGAAGTTTTCCAGGCAGATATTATATCCAAAAATTAATATTTTTCATCCTGTCACTTCCTTAATTTTATCCATCACAGAATAACAGATGATACTATGACCTCGGATAAAAAAAATAAAACGATCTTCAGGGATGTTAGCTGGTTATCATTTAATGGAAGGGTTTTGCAGGAAGCGGCTGACTCAACCGTTCCTTTAAGAGAGAGAATTCGTTTTCTTGGAATTTTTTCCAATAACCTGGATGAATTTTTTCGTGTAAGGGTGGCCACACTTCGCAGAATGGTAAGCGTTGGTGAAAAATCAAAAATGCATCTTGAAAACAATGCACAGCAAATACTGGATGATATTCAAATGACGGTGCTTAATCAGCAAAGCGAATTTAACCGCATTTGGGAAAGCATTTTTGCTGAGTTAAAAAATGAAAAAATATTTATTGTAAAAGAAAATGAATTAAATAAAGAACAGCAGGAATTTGTTACCAGGTATTATGAAGATGAAGTGAGCACCAACATCATTCCCCTGATGATCGAGAGTATTCCAAATTTTCCTTCGCTTCGTGATAAGTCTATTTACCTGGCAGTAGTTATGTGGAAAAAAGAGAGTGCTTTAAAAAGAAAATATGCACTGATCGAGATCCCAAGGGACTTAACCCGCTTTGTATTGCTTCCTTCTCCCCGACCTGATGAACACCACATTATTCTTTTAGAAGATGTCATTCGGTTTAATCTACCGGAGATCTTTTCTTTTTTCGGTTACGATCAATATTCGTCTTATATTTTTAAAGTTACCCGTGATGCAGAGATAGATATCGACAATGATATACATA
>Ga0184611_1000074_pt1 | contig 16001 bp, 15 predicted proteins | sample PLM3_5_coex_FD_133162 | JGI IMG/M metagenome (GOLD analysis project Ga0184611, IMG submission 133162) | Groundwater sediment microbial communities from an aquifer in East River, Colorado, USA - PLM3_5_coex | ecosystem: Environmental > Terrestrial > Soil > Riparian zone | place: USA: East River...
AACAGCAATGCAGGAAGCGGCTACAGTATCTAACTCCAAAGTGTTGTCAATTGCATACCCTACAAATACACCAATAAAACCTAACAGAAGAGCCATACAATTATTGGCGATCATTCTTGGCCTCGGTTTACCTGCCATGTATATATTCTTCCAAGAAATTATTAATGATAAAGTGAATACCCGCTATGATATTGAGAAATTAACGGATGCTTCTGTTCTTGGTGAAGTAGGTCATTCATACAGCAGCACCTCAATGATCGTAAGTAAGACAAACAGATCGATGGTTTCTGAGCAATTCAGAATTATACGCTCCAATCTTCAATATGTATTAAATAAAGTAGAGAAGCCCGTGATCATGATCACCTCTTCGTTTAGTGCGGAAGGTAAATCATTTATTACAACAAACCTTGGAGGTGTGATGGCGTTGGCAGGAAAGAAAACGGTGATGCTTGAATTTGATATTCGAAAGCCAAAACTTTTTTCCGGTATGAAATTGAATAGTAAGCAAGGAATTACCAATTTTCTTGTTGGGAAAGCGGAGATGGCGGATTTGCCGGTAAAGATTCCCGGCTATGAAAATCTTTATGGAATAAGTTGCGGGCCAGTTCCTCCAAACCCCGCAGAGCTTTTACTTGATTCAAGAGTTGAAGAAATGTTTAACTGGTTAAAAGAAAATTTTGATGTGATACTTGTTGATACTGCACCGGTAGGTATGGTAAGTGATGCAATGACTCTGGGAAATTTTGCTAATACTACACTTTATATAGTTCGGCAAGGTTATACCTATAAAAAACAAATTTCATTAATCGATGAATTTTATCATGAGGGTAAGTTGCCAAAGATCTCCATTATTATCAATGATGTTAAATTAAAACCGGGATATGGCTACTATGGTTATGGTAGATATGGCTATGGTTATGGTTATGGGGGAGGTTATTATGAAATTGAACAAGGACAGGATACACCCAAGAGAATTTTTGCCCTCAGCAGGTTAAAAAATTTATTCAAAAGAAAATAATCTAAAAGTCAGCGGGATAATGAAAATTTTGGTTACAGGAGGAGCAGGATTTATAGGTTCAAACCTTGTATTTAGATTAATGAATGATAATCGAATTACTGCGGTCAGAGTGCTTGACAATCTTGAAACAGGAAGATTTGCCAATATATCAACGTTTAAAGACCATAATAAGTTTGAATTTATAGAAGGTGATATCAGGAACTATGCAATTTGTCTCAGAGCTACCGAAGGAGTAGATGTTGTTTCACACCAGGCAGCACTTGGTTCGGTGCCACGTTCGGTTAAAGATCCCATTACCACACATGATGTAAATGCAACAGGAACATTAAACATTTTTAATGCAGCACGGGAAAATAAAATAAAAAGAGTTGTGTATGCTGCATCATCGTCTACATATGGTGATCATCCCGGTCTTCCAAAAGTAGAAGATAAGATCGGTTCCCCTATTTCACCTTACGGAATTACCAAACTGGTAAATGAACTTTATGCAAAAGTGTTTGCAGAATTGTATGACATGGAGTTTGTAGGTCTTCGATATTTTAATGTGTATGGTCCGCAACAAAACCCCACAGGTCCTTATGCGGCAGTAATACCTTTATTTATTAAAGCATTACTTGACGAAAAGCCTCCCATAATAAATGGATCAGGTGATGGCAGCCGTGACTTTACATTTGTAGAAGATGTCGTGCAGGCAAATCTTTTGGCAATGTTCACTGATAATCTTAATGCATTAAACCAGGTATATAATATTGCAAAAGGAGAACAAACGACTTTAAATGAACTGTTTGATATGTTAAGAGAAATTTCCGGCAAGAATATAAAGCCTGTACATGGTCCTGAAAGGAACGGTGATATAAAGCACAGTCTTGCAGATGTTTCAAAAGCAAAAAAATTATTGGCGTATGATCCGGCCACATCACCAGTTGAAGGATTAAGAAAAACTTTTGATTGGTATAAAAAAAATTCACTCATTTTCGCAGCATGAATTTTGAAAGAAATATTTTAATTACCGGCGGAGCCGGCTTTATCGGCAATCAAGTCGTTCGATTATTTTTAAATAAGTATCCGTCATACCGCGTCATTAATCTTGATGCATTGACCTATGCAGGCAATCTTGAGAACCTGCGTGATGTGGAAGACAAGCCGAACTACGTTTTTGAAAAAGCAAATATTTTAGAAGTAAGCGACCTGGAAAGGATCTTTAGTGAATATAAGATAGATGGCGTTATTCATTTGGCAGCTGAATCGCATGTAGACCGTTCAATTCTTTCACCACTTGATTTTGTTTATACCAACATTATTGGCACGGTCAATTTATTAAACACTGCAAAAAAATATTGGAAAGATCTTCCAGGGAAATTATTTTATCATATTTCAACTGATGAAGTATTTGGTAGTCTGGGTGAAAAAGGCTTTTTTACGGAAACAACGGCTTATGCACCTAACTCACCTTATTCCGCATCAAAAGCCTCTTCCGATCATTTTGTAAGAGCTTATGGTGAAACTTTTCATTTACCAGTTATTATTTCAAATTGTTCAAATAATTATGGTCCTTATCATTTTCCTGAAAAACTGATCCCACTTTTTATAAATAATATCATTCAAAAAAAATCATTACCGGTTTATGGAGATGGAAAATATACCCGTGACTGGCTCTATGTAAAAGATCATGCCAGGGCGATCGATGTTATTTTTCATAAAGGAAAAATTTCTGACACCTATAATATTGGGGGCTTCAATGAATGGCAGAATATCGAATTAGTGAAGTTGCTTTGTAAAATGATGGATGAAAAACTAGGGAATGAGCCGGGTACAAGTGATGTGTTGATCACTTATGTTAAAGACCGCCCAGGTCATGATAAACGTTATGCAATTGATGCCACCAAGCTTAGCAAAGAACTTGGTTGGAAACCATCTGTTACTTTTGAACAAGGCTTAAGTGAAACGATAGACTGGTATTTACAAAACAAGGAGTGGTTAAATAACGTTACTTCCGGAGAATACCAGAAGTATTACGATTTGCAATATCATAAGAAAGATTAAAATTTTATTATAACTAAAAGCTCCTTTAGGGGTTGGGGTTTTATGAAAGGAATTATACTCGCCGGCGGATCAGGCACAAGATTATATCCAATTACAAAAGCTATTTCAAAACAGCTTATGCCGGTTTATGATAAGCCGATGATCTATTACCCGCTTTCAGTTTTAATGCTGGCGGGTATAAAAGATATTCTTATCATCACTACACCCGAGGATAATGTACAATTCAAAAGACTATTAGGTGACGGCAGCCAGGTTGGTTGCAATTTTCACTATGCAATACAAGAGACGCCAAATGGACTGGCGCAGGCTTTTGTGATTGGTGAATCATTTATTGAGAATGATAAGGTAGCATTAATATTAGGTGATAATATTTTTTACAGCGCAGGTTTTTCAGCACTATTATCTTCCTTAACAAATATTGAAGGAGGTTGTGTGTTTGCTTACCATGTTTCTGATCCTGAGCGGTACGGAGTTGTTGAGTTTGATGAAAATAATATGGCGATCTCCATTGAAGAAAAACCAAAGCAACCCAAGTCGAATTATGCAGTGCCGGGTTTATATTTTTATGACAACTCAGTAATTAGTATTGCAAAAAATTTGAAACCGTCTGCTAGAGGGGAATATGAGATCACGGACGTAAATAAAATTTACCTGGAGAAAAATAACCTGAAAGTAGCAATTATGGATCGTGGGACCGCATGGCTTGACACAGGTACTTTTGATTCACTTAGTGATGCAAGTGAATTTGTAAGAGTAATTGAGAAAAGACAGGGATATAAAATTGGTTGCATCGAAGAAGTAGCGTACAACAGGGGATTTATAAATACAGAACAACTTTTACAACTGGCTACCGCCTTAGAAAAAAGCGGGTATGGCCAGTATTTAAAAAACATTTATAAAAAAATATCAAAATGAAAACAGCATTAGTATGTGGCGGTGGAGGATTCATTGGAGGACATCTTATAAACCGCTTAAAAAAAGAAGGCTATTTTGTAAGAGGCGTAGATCTGAAAGAAAACGAGTACGGAAATGATAAAGCAGATGAATTTGTTATTGGGGATCTTCGGGATTCGCATGTTGCAGAAAAAGTGGTGAAAGGAATGAATGAGGTTTATCAATTAGCGGCAGACATGGGCGGTGCAGGATATATTTTTACAGGAGAACATGATGCAGCTGTAATGCATAACTCTGCTTTATGTAATTTAAATGTACTTGATGCAGCAGAAAAAGCAGGGGTACAAAAAATATTTTATTCTTCATCTGCCTGCATGTATCCTGAATACAACCAGCTTGATCCCGACAATCCCAAATGCAGTGAAGATTCAGCATATCCTGCAGCCCCGGATAGTGAATATGGTTGGGAGAAACTTTTTAGTGAACGTCTTTATTTTGCTTATCAGCGCAACACTAAAATAAAAGTAAAGGTTGCCCGGTTCCATAATATTTTTGGACCACAGGGAACCTGGATGGGTGGAAAAGAAAAAGCTCCGGCTGCCTTGTGCAGGAAAGTGGCAGAATCCGAGAATGGATCCTTCATCGAAGTATGGGGAGACGGTAAGCAAACACGTTCATTTCTTTTTATTGATGAATGTGTGGAAGCTGTTCGTCGTTTAATGGACTCTGAGTTTTCAGGGCCGGTGAATATTGGGTCAGAAGAAATGATCTCAATAAATGATTTTGCAAAAATGGTTATTGACATTAGCGGTAAGAATATTTCAATAAAAAATATTCCGGGTCCGACAGGAGTAAGAGGAAGAAACTCTGATAATAAATTGATCCGTAAAAAATTGGGATGGGAACCAGGCCTTCCTTTGCGTAAAGGAATGGAAATAACTTTTAAGTGGATAAACCAACAGGTGCAACAAAAAGTTTCGATCATATAAATTCTATAAAAACATCGTATGAAAATATTAGTAACAGGTGGAGCAGGATTTATTGGCAGTTCATTGAGTGACTATTTATTAAATAACACAGATGCAGAAGTTGTAGTAGTAGATAATTACCTTACTGGTCGTTCACAAAACCTTCCTGTTTCTGATAAGTTTCGTTTTATTAAAGCAGATGTAAATGATCTCAATGATATCGCATCTATTTTTCAAACTTTTGGATTTGATTATGTATTTCATTATGCAGCGGTTGTTGGTGTAAAAAGGACATTGGACAACCCGGTATTGGTGCTGCATGATCTGGAGGGAATAAGAAATGTGTTGACATTATGTAAAAATACAGGGGTTAAAAGAGTTTTTTATGCTTCCTCATCTGAAGTGTATGGCGAACCTGTTCATCTTCCACAACATGAACATAACACACCACTTAATTCAAGGCTTCCTTACGCAGTTGTGAAAAATGCTGGAGAGTCTTTTTGCAGGTCTTATTACCAGGAGTACCAGTTGGAATATACCATCTTTCGTTTTTTTAATACGTATGGTCCAAAGCAAAGCCCCGATTTCGTCGTATCAAGATTTATTGATGCAGCATTAAAAAATAAACCGATCACTATTTACGGTGACGGTGGACAAACAAGAACGTTTTGCTATATAGATGATCATTTGGAAGCTACTGTAAATTGCCTGTTGCATGACAAATATATAGATGATGTGGTGAACATTGGTAATGACCATGAGATATCAGTGTTGGAATTGGCTCGGACAATTAAAAAAGTCACTCAATCAAAATCCGAAATTGTACATCTAGCGCCATTAGCAGAAGGCGATATGACGCGGCGACAGCCCGACATCAAAAAGATGCAAAATTTATTGAAGCATCCTTTCACTTCGTTAGAAGAAGGACTGCAACGCATCATCGAGGCGAGAGTAAAAAAACAAGGGCAACCAGCATAAATATTTTATGAATAAAACTGCATTGATCACCGGTGTTACCGGGCAGGACGGAGCTTATCTTTCAGCATTCCTGTTAAAAAAAGGCTATATCGTTCATGGTATTAAAAGAAGAGCCTCACTTTTTAATACTGACCGTATTGATCATCTTTACCAGGATCCGCATGTATCCAGCCGGAATTTTATTTTGCATTATGGCGATCTTACAGATAGTACAAACCTTATTCGTATTATCCAGGAAGCACAACCTGATGAAATATATAATCTCGGTGCGATGAGCCACGTAAAGGTAAGTTTTGATACACCTGAGTACACTGCAAATGCGGATGGTATTGGAACATTACGTATCCTGGAAGCAGTTCGTTTGCTTGGTCTTACAAAAAAAACAAAAATATACCAGGCGTCTACATCCGAACTATATGGCTTGGTGCAGGAGATACCACAATCAGAAAAAACACCATTTTATCCACGCTCCCCTTATGGTGTTGCTAAATTATATGCATACTGGATGACAGTAAACTATCGGGAAGCTTATAATATGTTTGCTTGCAACGGTATTTTATTTAACCATGAAAGTCCTTTACGAGGAGAAACTTTTGTAACAAGAAAGATCACAAGGGGTGTTGCACAGATTGCATTGGGAATGATCAATAAACTATATGTTGGAAATCTAAATGCCAGCCGGGACTGGGGACATGCAAAAGATTATGTTGAAGCAATGTGGATGATGCTTCAGCAAAATGAGCCGGAAGATTATGTTATTGCAACAGGCATTACAACAACAGTTCGTGATTTTATACGTATGAGCTTTAAAGAGCTTGGTGTTGAACTTGAGTTTAAGGGAAATGGAGAAGATGAAAAAGGCTTCATTATAACATGTGATGAAAACTTCGGTTTAAAACCAGGACAGGAAGTTGTTGCAGTAGATTCAAATTATTTTCGTCCTACTGAAGTTGACTTGCTGATTGGTGATGCTACAAAGGCAAAAGAAAAACTTGGATGGCAACCAAAATATACTTTACAGGAGATGGTCAAAGAAATGGTAGATTATGACCTTGAACTTTTCAAAAAGCAAAAACTATTACTCCAGGCTGGTTTTCACGTTTTACCACGACATGAGTAATAAATTCCGTTCGCATTTTCCAGTTAGATATTATGGATAAAAATGATAAAATATATATTGCAGGTCATCGTGGCATGGTAGGCAGTGCTATTCACCGGCGATTGGAAAAGGAAGGATTTGAAAATTTTGTTTTCAGAACCTCTGATGAACTTGATTTAAGAGATCAACAAGCAGTTGCTGAGTTTTTTATTAAAGAAAAACCAGATTATGTTTTTCTTGCAGCTGCAAAAGTGGGCGGTATTCTTGCCAACAATACATATCGTGCAGAATTTTTGTACGATAACCTGATGATACAATTAAATGTGATTGAAAATTCTTATAGGAACGCAGTAAAAAAATTATTATTTCTCGGTTCATCTTGCATATATCCAAAACTTGCGCCCCAACCCTTGAAAGAAGATTATTTGCTTACCGGCTTACTTGAACCGACAAATGAGCCTTATGCTATTGCTAAGATTGCCGGTATAAAATTGTGTGATGCTTACCGTAACCAGTACGGAAGCAATTTTATTTCCGTGATGCCAACCAATCTTTATGGGCCGAACGATAATTATGATTTAAATAATTCTCATGTGCTGCCGGCCCTACTTAGAAAGTTTCATGAAGCAAAAAAGAAGAATGATATAGAAGTGGTTGTTTGGGGTAGTGGTTCCCCACGTCGTGAATTTCTGCATGCAAATGATATGGCAGATGCCTGCGTATACCTGATGAAAAATTATAATGAACCAGGATTGGTAAATATCGGCGTAGGCAATGATGTAAGTATTAAAGAACTTGCTGAAATGATCAAAACAATTACAGGCTATGAGGGTAAAATTGTTTTTGATACATCAAAACCCGATGGCACACCACGCAAACTCCTTGACGTTTCAAAACTTGCTCAACTTGGGTGGAAAGCGTCCATTGATTTAAAGACAGGAGTAGAAACAGTATATAAAGAGAAATTTTTGAATCAATAAACAGGATGGTGATCATTGTTTCTAAAGAAGGGCAACTAGCCAACCGTATTCTGCATGCTTCTTCCTTTATGGTAAATGCACATGCGCACGGGTACCGCGTAGTGCATCTCTTTTTTGATGATTATTACACATTTTTTTCTGAGAGCTTAAGCGGTAACAAAACTCCCATCAAATTTTTTGGAAAGAGAAAGAGTTGGGTAGTTTCTTTATTTCAGAAAATAGTTATAATTGGGGTAAAGGCTTTTTTGAAGATAGGAATTACAAAACTTCCATTTTTTGAAATTGTGAAATACGAAGGTTATCATCAAGGTCTGGAGCCTTTTGATCTGAACGATGAACAATTTGTAAAAAAAGCGAAATCAAAATTGATCTTGGCTCATGGTTGGGCTTTTAGGGACCCGGAAAATTTTAAAAAGCACAGGCCGTTATTATTAGATGCCTGGAAGCCCAATAAATATTACCGTGGTAATGTAGAAAAATATTTTAAAAAATATAAAAACGGAAATGATTTACTTATTGGCGTACACCTCAGGGGTGGTGATTATAAGAATTTTGAAGGTGGAAAATGGTTCTATACCCCGGGCCAGTATTATGAAAAAATGAAAGAAGTAGCGACATTGGAAATTTTCAGAAATAAAAGAATCGCTTTCATTATTTGTACCAATGAAAAAGAAGTTTCACTTCCGGCTACCGCGAATTTTTCGGTATTTAACGAGGAAAGACATTTTATCGAAGACCTGTATTTACTGGCAAAATGCAATTACATTATAGGCCCTCCCAGCACTTTTTCTGCCTGGGCAAGTTTTTACGGCGATGTGCCGCTGTTAATGTTGAAAGATATCTCTGTAAATATTTCCGGTGAATATTTTAATAAGAATGCTGTAGTGTACTGTTAAATTAGTTTATGAGTTTCACCAGAGAAAAATTCGAAAGATTTATCAGGACATGTCCTTATTTTATCCAGAAAATGGTGATCTCGGCAATTGAGAAAAGAGAGTATGATGCATGGGTAAGATCTGAAAAACCGTTACCGCCGGCTAGGATCGTAAAAGAAAAATTAATTGAACGTTATAAAGATAAAACCGGGTATAAAACCATGGTAGAAACAGGTACCTATCGTGGGGATATGGTTTTTACCCATCTTAAAAAATTTGATAAAATATATTCTATTGAACTGGATGATTGGTTGTACAATACTGCAGTAAAGCGTTTTAAATCATTCCCTCATGTAAAAATTCTTCATGGTGATAGCGGAAAAGTGCTTACACATCTTATGAATGAGCTTCAAGAACCGGCCATTTTTTGGCTCGATGGTCATTACTCAGGCGGCTTCACAGCCATGGGAGAAACAGTAACTCCAATATATGAGGAATTGAAAACCATTTTTTTAAAGAAATTTGATCATGTCATATTGATCGATGATGCAAGATTATTTAATGGTGCTGATGGATATCCCACTTTTGACGATCTTAAAAAATTTATTCACCACCATTACCCACAACAGCAGATTGAAGTAGGTGACGATTGCATACAATTTGTTTTAAAACATTAGGATCGGAATCTTAGTCATATAAATTTTCCTTATGTCATTTGAAGTTTTTATAGAACCCGGTCGTGCCGAACGTAACTATTGGAAAGATTTATGGCGTTACCGTGAATTATTTTACATCTTAAGCTGGCGTGATCTTAAAGTCCGTTATAAGCAAACTGTAATAGGGGTAGTCTGGAGTGTATTGCGTCCATTGCTTACTATGGTGATATTTACATTTGTGTTTGGCAAAATGGCAAACTTTAAACCACCACCAGGAGTTGATGAATATGCAATACTTGTTTTTGCCGGTCTTTTACCCTGGCAATTTTTTTCAGCCGGATTATCAGAAGCAAGTAACAGCCTCATCGGAAATGAGAGACTAATATCAAAAGTTTATTTTCCAAGAATGATCATTCCAGCAGCTTCAGTTATAACTAGCCTTGTTGATTTTTTTATTTCGCTTGGCTTAATGTTGATTTTATTGATATTCTTTCGTACGGTACCTTCTTTAAACCTTGTTTTTCTTCCTTTATTTATAATAATGGCATTTTTTGCAAGTTTTGGGGTTGGATTATGGCTTACTGCATTAAATGTAAAATACCGTGACTTCAAACATGTAGTTCCTTTCCTGATCCAAATAGGGCTGTATTTATCTCCGGTTGGATTTACTTCTAAACAGGCTTCTACAATAATTCCTGAAAAGTTCAGGATGCTGTATTATTTAAATCCGATGGCCGGAGTGATCGATGGTTTTCGCTGGTGTTTCTTTGGAAATAAAACACCTATCTATTGGAGCGGCATGTTTCTTTCTCTTACTGTAATAATTATTTTTTTACTTATTGGCATCCGCACTTTCAGAAGGATGGAAAAAAGTTTCGCTGATCTTATCTAGCATTCTTCTAAATGTTTTTATCATTTGCCATCATTGGTTGCGGAAATATTGCAAAGCGTCATGCTGAGCAAATACAAGTAGTTGGAAAGCTGGCAGCTGTTTGTGATATCATTAGATCGAAAGCAGAAGAGTTAGGAAAAAAATATAATGTTGAGGTATTTTCTTCTATCGAAGAATTGTTTGCCAATAAAAAAGGAATTGATGTTGCTGTTATATGTACCCCAAATGGGTTGCATGCTGCTCATTCGATAATTTCATTACGGGCAGGTTGTCATGTATTATGTGAAAAACCAATGGCGCTCAATTCTTCCGATTGCCTGGTGATGATACAGGAAGCGGAGAAAGCAGGTAAACACCTTTTTGTTGTAAAACAAAACCGGTTTAATCCGCCTGTCGTTGCAGTAAAGAAATTGCTTGATGAAAAAAAACTCGGGACTATTTATAGCATACAATTAAATTGTTTTTGGAACCGTGATGCGAAGTATTATGATAATTCTTGGAAAGGAACTCTGGCGCTGGATGGAGGAACACTTTTTACTCAATTCAGTCATTTTATTGATCTTCTTTATTGGATGTTTGGAGATATAAAACAAGTAAAGACTTTTAAAAAGAATTTTGCTCATCAAAATATCATTGAGTTTGAAGATACAGGTGTTGTGATCCTTGAATTTGAAAATGGAGGGATGGGAACTATTAACTATACTGTAAATAGTTTTCAAAAAAATATGGAAGGCTCGCTGACAATTTTTGGAGAAAAAGGAACTGTTAAGATCGGTGGGCAATATTTAAATGAACTGGAGTATCAGCAAATCGATGATCATGTTATTTCAAATTTACCTGCAGGGAATAAAGCCAATGAATACGGATTTTACCAGGGTTCGATGAGTAATCATGATAAAGTATATAAAAATCTTGTTGATGTGATCAATAATAATGCAGCAATGGCTGCCGGTAGTCGTGATGGATTAAAGACGGTTGAGATCATAGAAAAGATCTATACAGCGACAGAAAATTTGCAATGATCATGGGAATGCCAATCATTAAACATAGCGAGATAAGAGATGTACGGTTTGGAGAAAATGTAACCGTGGTGGAACCCGTGAATCTTTATGAATGTAAGATTGGCGATAACAGTTTTGTTGGTCCATTCGTGGAGATACAAAGAAGTGTGGAGGTGGGAAGCAATTGCAAGATCCAATCACATAGTTTTATTTGCGAACTGGTAACTATTGGTAATAATTGTTTTATTGGGCATGGCGTCGTGTTCATTAATGATACAATGAAGACGGGTCCTGCGAATGGTGATAAGTCCAAATGGAAAAAAACAATTATTGGGGATAATGTTTCTATTGGTTCAAATACTACGATCCTGCCTGTCGACATTTGTAATGATGTTGTGATCGGAGCTGGGGCGGTCGTTACAAAAAATATCACTGAGCCGGGGACATATGCAGGCAACCCTATTAGGAAAATTTAATTAAACATGTCTGAATCAGTTATCAAAGCAGAAAATCTCGGAAAAAAATATATAATCGGCCACCAGGCCACCAAAGGGTATAAAACATTTCGCGAACAAATGCTACAGCATGTTCACAATTTTTATTCCCGAACAAAAAAATTAGTTAAAGGACAAGAAGTTTTGGAAGGTGATGAGTTAGAAGATTTTTGGGCGTTAAAGGATCTGAATTTTGAGATCCGGAAAGGAGATCGTGTTGGTATTATCGGGAAAAATGGCGCAGGAAAAAGTACACTATTAAAAGTTTTAAGTCGAATTACTGAGCCAACAACGGGAAAAGTTTTTATTAAAGGACGTGTTGCTAGTTTGCTCGAAGTGGGGACTGGTTTTCATCCTGAACTTACAGGTCGTGAAAATATTTTTTTAAATGGCGCAATCATGGGAATGGGTCGTGCCGAAATAAAAAGAAAGTTTGATGAGATCGTTGATTTTTCCGGTGTTGAAAAGTTTTTGGACACACCTGTAAAAAGATACAGCAGCGGCATGTATGTACGGTTAGCATTTTCCGTAGCAGCTCATTTGGAACCAGAGATACTTGTAGTAGACGAAGTATTGGCTGTTGGTGATGCAGAATTTCAAAAAAAATGTTTGGGAAAAATGCAGGATGTAAGTAACAGTGAGGGCAGAACGGTTTTGTTTGTGAGTCATAATCTCATGGCATTATCGAGCCTTTGTAATAAAGGGATCTATTTAAAGAATGGCCAGGTAAGATCACAGGGAGAAATTGAGGAAACACTTTCACATTATACTAGAGAGGGGTCTGATTTATTGATGACGGAATGGAACGGAAATGCGGGCGATGAAAATGTAAAAATTTATAAGACGAAAGTTTTTTGTGACGATTCTCCAAATGGTTTCTTTACACATAAAAATATTGTCATCGAGATTGAAGGCGAGGTTTTAAAACCTGTTTATGGATTGATAATTGGTTTTTGGCTGTTCTCCCAATTTGATTATCAATTGGCATATTCATTGTTTGATGATACCGATCCTTCGGTTGATATTAAAACACAACAACCGGGAAAATTCATAAGACGATTTATTATTCCTGCTAATACGCTGGCGCAAGGCAGCTATCGAATTCAATTTGATTTTGGCATTCATAATCTGAAAGTGATCGTCCAGAACAAAGAATGTGATCTTGAATTTTCTATGGAAAACATTGCGGGTCTTGGCAGGAAATACCTGATTGACCAAAAGGGATTCAGAAGTTTATTAAGGCCGGGTTGGTCGGCAGAAAAATTTAGTTAGGTACAATGAAGGTCGGTCTTGTTTTGTTTGGACATTTAAGAAGTTTTCGCTCAACTCACGATTCCTATAAGAATCTATTAAACACACTTCAAAAGCTTGGCGATGTTGATGTGTTTTGTCATACCTGGGATATAGAAGAATCAGTAACGGCATCGTGGTGGAAAGAGCATAAACCAGGTGATATTCCACCGTCAACAGTAGATGTAAAGTCAATAGAGAACAGTTATAAGCCTGCCCGGTATTTTATTGAACCCTCAAGGCAATTTGATGACTCTGGATATAATATTAAGTCCTCAATACCGGTGGCAGGGATTCTTTCGATGCTTCATTCGCAACTACAGGCATTCCGGTTATTGGAGCAATATAGTAAAGAGACTGGAATATCATACGACGTTGTTATAAAGGCCCGTTATGATCTCCTTTATGAGATTGCACCGTCTTTCTCCGGAATAGTTAAGGAATGTGTTACGAATAACTGCTTATATCTTCCAACTTCTAATCCTTATGAGTTAAGTGGTTCTTTCAGCGATGTATTTGTTTTGGGTTCCGGGAAACTGATCAATGAATATTTTGACTTTGCTGCGAATTTTAAAACTGTGGTAGAGCATTATCAGCAAAAAGGGTACAAAGAATTATTGCCGGAGCTTTGCCTCACACAATACCTGGTCGGGAAAAAGATGATCATTCGTGAACTGGATGGTCTGCGTATTCATATACTTCGTTTGAATGGAGAAAAGTTCCAGATCAATACAGATAAGAACTTTGCAGATAATAAACCGTTGTGTTTTTTTAGAAGCACCATTGACACAAATAAAAAATTTTTTCCTGAAAGTAACTCAACAATTGTCGATAACACACCGATGCTTGTTAAAAAATATATGAGTTGGACAGATCCGGGTGCTGATGCAAACAAATTAGAACAATATGCTGATCTATATTCCGGCAAATGGGTTGGCACATCAAGTATCAGGCGACTTGCTACAAAAGGTAAAAGCAGTTCGGTTTTTAGTCCTAACGTGATGAAAGATTTTTTTGAAGAAGCAATGTTCAATGCAAAATACGGGCAAGCAAAGAAAATATTGCTTGCATTCATACTCGCAATCTGGAGTGGCTATGGAGCTTTCTTTTTTCGTGTACTAAAAAAATCACTTTTGACAGATCATGAGCTTTGATGTACCCATACTTTTTTTAGTTTTTAACCGGCCGGAAACCACTGTTCGTGTATTTGAAAAGATCAGGGAAATAAAACCGCAACGACTTTTTGTTGCCGCTGATGGACCCCGTGAAGGAAAGGAAGGGGAAAAAGAAAAATGCCAGGCGGTCCGTGATCTGATCTTGAAAAATATAGATTGGCCTTGCGAAGTGAAAACTCTTTTACGTGATCAAAATTTAGGTTGTGGCAAAGCCGTAAGTAGTGGTATTACATGGTTCTTTGAGCAAGTCGACGAGGGAATAATTCTGGAAGATGATACATTGCCTGCAATCAGTTTTTATAATTTTTGTAAACTATTGTTGAATAAATATAGGAATGAGCAAAAAATAAAAATGATTAGCGGCATAAATTTCCAGGATGGAATAAGACGAGGTGACGCTTCATACTACTTTACCCGTCTTTGTCATATCTGGGGTTGGGCTACATGGAAAAGAACATGGAATGAGTATGATTTTGACCTTTCAACAATCACAAGAAAAGAGATAACAGACGCTACTTTCGGATACTTTGGAGACAGAAGAATCGCAGAAGAATGGGGAAACATTTATGATCATTTGAAGAACAAGAGTTATGATACATGGGATTACCAATTAGCTCTATCAATCTGGAAAAATGATGGTATTAATATCGTACCTCAAAAAAATTTGGTGTCTAATATTGGTTATGGACGAGATGCTACACATACACATTTAGTTGATCCTTTTGCTAATATTCCTTTAGAAAGCTTGACCGATATAAAATATGCATCTGAAATAAAGGTGGATGCGGAAGCCGATCAATATTCTCTGAATAAAATTTTCCCGGCACCGAAAAGAACTTTGGGAAGTATTGGAAGATCCATTTTGCGCAAAATTAAAAATCAATTGACATGAGATTGTTATCTGTCGAGAAGCATTTAAAGCCAGTCATTCATTTATTAATATTCGTGATGTAGCCGGTATTGAAATTTATGCAAGCAGATAAGAAGAACATAGTGATCGTGATACCCGTTTACCAAGCTTCTATCAATTCCAACGAAAAGATTTCTCTTGAACAGGCTTTAAAAATCCTGAATGAGTATGATATTTCGTTTATGGTACCTGAGAGCCTTAGCTTTCATCCATCCCAGTTAATTCCCGGGAATAAGATGCTTGAACATGTTACAGTTATAAGATTCCCGGATAAGTATTTTTCTTCAGCAATTGAGTATAGCAAGCTGCTTGTTTCAAAAGAATTTTACCAGGCATTTGATAAATATTGGTTCATGCTTTTATATCAATTGGATGCTTATGTTTTTTATGATAGTTTGCAGGAATGGGCTTCCAAAGGATATGATTATATCGGAGCATCGTGGACCGAAGAGCAGGAGCAGACTTTTTATCGATCAATCTATAAGGGAAAGTTTAAAGTTGCATTTTCTTTTATGAGGAGCATCAATAAGATTTTTTTTGGGAAGAGAGATTATGCAATCGGTAACGGAGGATTGTCTTTGCGTAATATCAATAAATCAATAAAGACTTTGAACTTTCTTTCTTTTTTGGCAAAGCGATGGACAATTCATGAAGATCTTTTTTGGGGAATGGCGGCGCCAACGCTTTACCCTTTTTTCAAAGTGCCCAATAAAAAAGACGCTTTTAAT
>Ga0184611_1000077_pt1 | contig 15597 bp, 8 predicted proteins | sample PLM3_5_coex_FD_133162 | JGI IMG/M metagenome (GOLD analysis project Ga0184611, IMG submission 133162) | Groundwater sediment microbial communities from an aquifer in East River, Colorado, USA - PLM3_5_coex | ecosystem: Environmental > Terrestrial > Soil > Riparian zone | place: USA: East River...
AAATGGAAATTTGGTATTGCAGGTAGAGACATCACTACTACATTTAATACATGGTCATTTACATTTACTGAAAAAGAAAAAGAAGTTTTATACTTAACGAACAATGAAATACCGGTAAAATCTTCAGAGATGACTGCCCCAAGACTTGTTTTGGGCGTTGCCCGTGATTTTCGCATTAGTAAAAAAGTTGGTCTTCTTGCCGAAGCAAATCTTGATCTCACTTTTGATGGCCAACGAAATACTGTTATCAGCGCTGATCCTATAAGTGCAGATCCAAAACTTGGACTCGAATGTAATATCAATAACATTTTTTATGTAAGAGCAGGTATCAATAATTTCCAAAAAGCATTGGCTGACGGTGATACTTTAAATTTAAAGAAAGTATGGATATACCAACCAAGCGCAGGTGCCGGTTTTAAAATTTCCAATATCACGATCGATTATGCATTTACTAACCTTGCCAATCAGTCGAATCCTTTATTTACACATGTGTTTTCATTAAAGTTGGATATGGTAGGTGATAAAAACAAAAAGAAAAAATAATCCGAACCCTGATAAAATTATTTTGATGAAAAGAATTTTACTAATACTGTTGATCACCATTCCCGGATTGTCAGCTATTGCGCAGACTTTTCCTTATAATAACGAGTGGATCGATTACAGTAAAACCTATTATAAATTCTATGTAGGTAAAACTGGTCTTTACAGGATTTCTCAAACTGTACTTGCGTCAAACGGAATTGGAAGCATACCTGCTGAACAATTTCAACTTTGGAGAAATGGACGTGAGATTCCTATTTATACTTCCATTCCTTCAGGTCCTTTAGGCGGGAGTGATTTTATTGAATTTTGGGGTGAAAGAAATGATGGCCTTCCCGATAGTACACTTTATCGGGATTCAAGTTTTATATTAAATAATAAATATAGTCTTCAAACTGACACAGCTGCTTTCTTCTTAACCATAAACCCCGCTGGTGGAAATAGGAGACTACAGAATACAGCAAATAATGTGGCTGGCAATATTCTTCCTCCGGAACCATATTTTATGTTTACCGAAGGAAAATATTTTTTTGATTATATTAACCATGGCTATTACGTAGATGCCGGAGAATATGTTCGTTCATCCTCCTATGATAAAGGGGAGGGTTTTGTTAGTTGGGATATTTATCCTGGTCAACCTCGAAATTTGGCGCATAAATTATATCCTTATCTTTCAGGACCTGATGCCACTTTCAGTATTAATGCTTTTGGTAATAGCATCAATCTACGGAATTTTATAGTTAAGCTGAACTCCGATAGCATTTTCGGAACACAATTGGATTATGAAAATCAAACAAAATCTTCCGTCAGTGTTCCGTTAACTACCTTATTAAACGGTTATAATACAATTGAAATAGCAAATCAAAGTAACGCTACATATGACAGGTTGGTTGTAGCCCAATATGAATTGACTTACCCAAGAGTTTTTAATTTAGGTGATACTATGAATTTTCAATTTGAATTGCCGGCAAATCCAGCGGGTAATTATCTTGAAATAACAAATTTCAATTACGGCTCAGTAGCTCCTGTTTTATTCGATATTACAAATGGTAAAAGATATATAGGTGATATTTCTAATCCTGTATTAGTGAAGTTTGCACTAGATCCTTCAATGGTTAACAGAAAGTTTGTATTGATCAGCCTCGAGCCTTCAAACATTGCGACTATCGGTACAATAAAGCAAAGAAATTTTATTAATTATAATCTTGCGGCTAACCAGGGAGATTATCTTATCATTTCGCATCCACGTTTGTATTCGGGCCCCGGTGGCTCAAACCCGGTAGATGATTACAAGGCTTATCGTAATTCATCAGCTGGCGGAGCTTACAATGCTAAAATTTATGAAATAGATGAGCTGGTTGATCAGTTTGCTTTTGGCATAAAAAAGCATCCGAATTCAATTAGAAATTTTTTACGTTGGACCAGGGCCAATTTTTCCACAGCGCCAAAGTTTGTATTTATGATTGGGCATGCGGTGGTATATGATCAATATCGCTATGCTGATATTAATTCCAATCCCGACATTGAAAGATTAAACATTATTCCAACTTTTGGGGTTCCTGCCTCTGATATTTTACTCAGCGCAGATGTAAGACAACAAATCCCACTTACACCAATTGGACGTTTGTCAGTGATCGATGGCGGTGAAATAGCAACTTATTTGGCAAAAGTAAAGGAATACGAAGCCGCTCAAACAGTTTCATCGCCATTGATTCAGGACATGGCTTGGACGAAAAACGTAATCCATGTTAGTGGTGGTAGTGAGCCAGAGCTTGTTGCACAACTTGGCGGTTACATGAATAAATACAAACAAATTATTTCTGATACCTTGTTTGGTGGTAATGTAACAACATTTCGAAAATCCTCTACCGAAACTATACAGGCAATTACTGATCAACATATAAAAGATCTTTTTGCTGAAGGAATAAACCAGGTTACATATCTTGGTCACTCTTCAGCAACAGTGCTTGATTTTAACCTGGATAATCCGGAACAATATAATAACCAGGGTAAATATCCTTTGTTTATTGCAATGGGATGTTTAGCCGGTAATTTTTTTAATTATAATCCTGCAAGGTTTTATACAAAAGAAACACTCTCTGAAAAATGGTTGCTGACTCCTAACAGGGGAGCCATAGCATTTATCGCCAGCTCTCACTTTGGTATTCCGGCCTATCTTGATATTTATAATACCAAAACTTATACAAACGAGGCCAGAACAATGTATGGCAAAACTTATGGTGAAATATTGAGACAAACTGTTATAGACGTTTTTACTGAAAAATCCCAATTGGATTTCTATGCCCGCATGCATACAGAACAAAATACTTATCATGGTGATCCGGCAATCCACCCTAACAATCATTTGAAGCCTGATTATGTTATTGAAGATCCGATGGTGAAAGTTTCTCCATCGTTTATTTCAGTTGCAGATACAGTTTTTAAAGTTGATGCCAAATACCTAAACCAAGGTAGGGCCGTAAATAAAGACATTGCAATCTTAGTTGAACGCAAAACTCTCACCAGTGGCAATTTCATTCCAGTTCTTAAGGATACAATTCCGGGCATACGTTATGCAGATTCAATATCCGTCATACTTCATATAAACCCAACAACTGACCAAGGGCTTAATCAAATTAGAGTAACAATAGACGCAGATAACGTAGTTGATGAATCCTGGGAAAATAATAATACGATCACAAAAGATGTGTTCATTTTTGAAGATGATGCAAGACCGGTCTATCCTTTAAATTATGCAATTATAAATAAGCAAAATATTAAGTTGTATGCCTCAACGGCAAATCCATTCAGTCCATCGAAACAATACCGGATGGAAATCGATACAACAGATTTCTTCAACTCCTCACTTAAGCGTACTGTAAATAAAACTTCAGTTGGTGGATTACTTGATTTTGATCCGGGAATTACATTTACTGACAGCACCGTTTATTACTGGAGGGTATCCCCACTTGATGCCGCCGGAAATCCCTCAAAATGGAATGAGGCATCCTTTGTATACTTACCAAATAGTGATGTTGGATTTGATCAATCACACTTTTATCAACATACAAGATCATTCTCAGAAAGAGTATTTATAGATTCCACTAACCGCACCTGGGAATACCATCCGGTATTAAACCAGTTGTTTATAAGATCAGGAGTATATCCAACAAGTTCACCAAACGCGGCTGATTATTATATTAATGTTAACGGTAAAAATAGTGTTGGCCCCGGTTGCGGTTATAATGAATTAATCATTAATGTTTTTGATCCAGTTTCTTTTCAGCCAATGCAAAACACTACAGGAACCTTATTTGGTAGCGGTAATTTTTGTGGTTTTTCATTTGCCAGGGGATTTAATTTTCTTTTTTCTCTCGGCGACACTGCTTCAAGAAGAAAAGCACGGGAATTCCTCGAAAACATTGTACCAGAAGGAGCTTATGTTACCATAAGAAGTGGCACGTACCCTTATCCGGGAGTAAATACATACGCATCTGTATGGAAAGCAGATACTGCCTATTATGGACCGGGCATTTCTTTATATCATACCTTAAAAAACCAAGGCTTCACATCAATTGATCAGTATGACACAACGAACGCATTTGTATTTGTTTATAAAAAGAACAGTCTTGCTACGTATACGCCTTCTATAAAATTCGGCGAAAATATATATGACCGTATTTTGTTGAGCGTTGCTTGCCCAACTCCAGATACTTTAGGTTATATAACCTCTCCTGCATTTGGTGCGGCCAAACAATGGAAGCAATTAAAATGGCGTGGATCAACTGTTGATGTATCTGCTGGCGACCAGCCAACTGTAGATATAATCGGAATAGATAATGCGGGTATAGAAACAACGATAATGACTGGTTTAAATACCGGCATGCAGGATGTTGATATTTCAACGATCAATGCCGCTCAATATCCATTTTTGAAATTGCGAATGAGGAATATTGATTCGATTAACCTGACTCCTTACCAGTTAAGATATTGGCGACTAACTTATGATCCTGTACCGGAAGGCGCATTGTCACCAAATATATTCTTTCAGTTCAGGGATACACTTGGTCCTGGAGAACCCCTTGATTTCAAAGTCGCATTTAAAAACATTAGCGATGGTAAATTTGATAGTCTGAAAATCAAACTGATCGTAACAAAGGGCAACAATATTCAGGATACAATACCAGTAGGAAGGTTCAGGCCTTTGCCCGGACAAGATACATTGTATGTAAGAAGCCCTATCAATACGGCAGGGCTAGCAGGGCTAAACACATTTTATCTTGATGTGAATCCTGACAATGATCAGCCGGAACAGTTCCATTTTAACAACTTTATGTACCGGACTTTCTATGTTAGGTCGGATAATGTGAATCCATTACTCGATGTAACATTTGATGGTGTTCATATTCTTAACAGGGATATAGTGGCGTCTAAACCTCATATTACGATCAAGCTTAAAGATGAAAATAAATGGCTGTTATTAAATGACACAACTGGCGCCCAAATACAAGTACGTTATCCAAATGGTGTTAAGCGTTCTTACTTTTTTAATACAAGTGATACCTTGAAGTTTACACCTGCGGATAATGCTCCGAATCCCGATAATACAGCTACGATCGACTTCTTGCCTTACTTCCCGCTTGATGGTGACTATGAATTAACCGTAACAGGTAAAGATAAGAGCGGAAATACAGCAGGAAATATTGAATACAAGGTTGGATTCCAGGTGATCAACAAACCAATGATCTCAAACATGCTGAATTATCCGAATCCATTTACCACTTCAACTGCATTTGTATTTACAATTACCGGCGCCGAAGTGCCACAGAATATCAGGATACAGATCATGACCATCACAGGGAAGATCGTAAGAGAAATAACCAAGGACGAATTAGGCCCATTGCATATCGGTAGAAATATTACCGAGTTCAAATGGGATGGAACAGATCAATATGGTCAGAAACTTGCAAATGGTATTTACCTGTATCGTGTGATAACAAATCTCAATGGTAGGTCGCTGGATAAATACAGAAGTACTGAAAAAGATAACGAGGATAATACAGACAAGTACTTTAATAAAGGGTATGGTAAAATGTATCTGATGAGATAATAACCTTTCGAAAAGATATCTCAAGGGAAAAGCTATAATTGCTTTTCCCTTTTTTATTTTCGTTTAATAGATGAGCAATAAATCAAATATATCAGGATTGTTGCGAAAAATGAATTTGCTTTCTTTCGCAGAGAAGGTTAGATTTTATTTACAAAAATTAAAATACAAGAAAGAGAACGATGCTTTCAGTAAAGAAAACTCCGATTTTGTCTTACCACCTGAGTATTTTATTTATGAAACATATCGACTTAATTACAAGTGGTATTATGAGGATGGAAAAAATACTGCAGAAGAAATTGCAACTCTTTTTTCTAAATATTACGATCTTTTTAAACCTAATAATAAGATATTAGATTGGGGTTGTGGGCCAGGCAGAATTGTGCGTCATTTGCCTGCATTATTACCAACCTCTCAAATTTACGGTACCGACTATAATGAAAACTACATAAGGTGGTGTAATGAGAATTTGAAAGGAATAAATTTTTCAATGAATAAAATTGACCCTCCTATAAATTTTAGTAATTCATTTTTTGACATCATATTTGGGCTGTCAATATTTACGCACCTTTCTGAAAAAAATCATTTGAGTTGGATAAATGAATTGCATAGGATCATTAAGGTTGGAGGAGGGATACTTATTACTACACAAGGGGAGAGTTATAAATCAAGATTAACAGAAAAGGAAAAAGAGTTGTTTGATTCAAGCCAATTGATAACAAGAAAATATCTGAATGAGGGGAATAGGCTTTATTCATCATTTCAGCCTATAGGTTTTATGAATGAATTAATAAATGAAAAATTCCAGGTTCTTGAGTTTCTCCCTGGAAAAATAGAGAATAATGAACCTTCTCAAGATTGTTGGCTATTAAAAAAAATATAATTCATTTTTTGTTTCTTACTTCGTAAAGGAATAATTGACTCCTTCAATACATTTGATATTTATTTTAATTCAGAAATGGAATGGCAAAAATAGCGATCAATATAGCAACAGGAAGTTTACAGCAACACGAAATGATCGTTGGGATCGATCTTGGAACGACAAATAGTTTAGTGGCTATCATTCATCCTGAAAACAGGAAACCGGTTGTTCTTAAAGAACACGATGGCAATACTTTGGTACCATCTATTGTTCATTTTGATAATACAGGGTTGGTAACAGTCGGCGATGAAGCAAGAAATTATCTTATCTCTGAGCCACAAAACACGATCTTTTCTGTAAAGAGATTGATGGGTAAATCTTATAATGACATTAAAGAAAGATCATCTTTTTTTTCTTATAAAGTAATTGACGATAACACAGAAAGTCTCGTGAAAATACAGGTAGGTGAAAAATTTTATTCGCCAGTGGAATTATCTTCTTATATACTTATTGAATTAAAGAAAAGAGCCGAGCATATTTTAAAAACTCCTGTAACAAAAGCGGTGATCACCGTACCTGCCTATTTCAATGATGCGCAGCGACAAGCAACAAGAGACGCAGGTAAATTGGCCGGTCTTGATGTATTAAGGATAGTGAATGAACCGACGGCTGCAAGTCTTGCGTATGGTTTAGGAATGAGAAATGATGAAACAAAAACCGTTGCAGTCTATGATCTCGGCGGAGGGACTTTTGATATTTCTGTTTTACGCATTAGCAATGGAATTTTTGAAGTACTATCGACAAACGGCGACACTTATTTGGGAGGCGATGATTTTGATCATGCAATTGTAAAATATTGGATAGATCAGAAAGGAATAAAGAAAGAGGAATTGCGGACACATAAAAGTCTTGCACAGGAATTAAGACTAAAAGCGGAGGAAGCAAAGAAATATTTAAGCAATAATGAAAATTTTAAGGGCGAGGCAGGAGGAGAACAACTTGAATTAAAAAAAGCTGAATTTCAAAAGCTAATTCAGTCTTTGGTTGATAAAACAATTCAATGTTGCAAAAATGCTTTGGCTGATGCACAGCTTGCCTCAAGTGATATTGATGAAGTGATAATGGTTGGTGGATCAACGAGAGTGCCATTGGTAAAAGAATCAGTAAGTAAATTTTTTGGAAGAGAAGTTCATGACGAATTAAATCCAGATGAAGTTGTGGCGCTTGGTGCTGCCGTACAGGCTGATATTCTTGGAGGGAATAATAAAGATTTTTTATTATTGGATATTACACCGCTATCACTAGGCATTGAAACAATGGGGGGATTAATGGATGTATTAATTCCGCGTAATACAAAAATCCCTTCTAAGGCGGGCCGTCAATATACAACACAAAAAGATGGGCAAAACGGAATGAGGATCTCTGTTTTCCAGGGAGAAAGGGATCTAGTACAAGATAATCGCAAACTGTCTGAGTTTAATTTATCAGGAATTCCGGCTATGCCTGCGGGGTTGGCGAAAGTGGAAGTTTCCTTTTTGATCAATGCTGATGGGATTTTAAATGTGAAAGCAAAAGAACTCAGAAGTGGGGTAGAACAAAGCATTGAAGTAAAACCTCAATACGGATTGACTGATGCTGAAGTTGAAAAAATGCTAATGGAGTCTATTCAGCATGCAAGTACAGATATAAAAAAAAGAGCATTGGTAGAAGCTAAAACTGAAGCGCAGCAGCTGATAGATACTACACAAAAATTTCTAAATAAGAATGCTGAATTTCTTTTATCTGAAGAAATTGCCAAAACTACAAAAGCAATTGATGATCTTCGATCGGCGCTTGATTCAGAAAATAAAGACCTGATACATCAAAAGACAGAATCATTAAATGAGATCTCACGACCTTATGCAGAAAGAGTGATGGATATGGCGATAAGCAAAGCGATGAGTGGAAAAAGTATAAAGGATTCTATTTAGCTCTGAAACCGTCTTCTACTTTATTTCCCCTTGGTGAGAATTTTGCACAATCAAGATCACTACAGGGAACAGGGGTGATGCCAAGTTCTTTATTTGCAGCAGGGGAATTTATTTTTATTCCGTCGCAATCGAAAGTTTTGTACTCAGTTTTTTCAATTCCCAAAGGAATTAATAATTGCTCTTTGCTGAAAAAATTTATAAATCGATATCCAGTGTAAGCAAATATCGATCCCGTGGCAAGAAGCAAAATAGCGATCAATACATTTTTCCCAATGAGAATTTCTTTTTCTTTAAAAACCACGTAAGAAACTACGCCAATAAACCCAAGTATAGATCCAAAACCAAATCTTGGATCAGGAGCATTTGCAAACCAGAAAATAATTCCAATTAGCAACATTGCTAAAACGAGTAACGGTATAAAACCTGATAAGACTATTTTCTTAATCGACAATAATGCAATAAAAAAATCTACTACTAGAAAGATCATTATGATCTTATCTGCAGTTGATCGGTTTTGCCACCATTGTGGCAACCATTCTACCGGACTCATTTTATTTACTGCATTAATTTCATCTCTTATTACCACTCCGGGTCTCTTTGCATAAGCAGTTATATAATTTTTTTCATTTACTGTAAGTTTCGGATCATATTTCCAATCTACATTGGCTACATCAATGGAGATTGAAGGAAATACGACATAACCTGTAGTGATAATATATCTTGCAATGAAAGGAGAGAGGGTTACTGCAGACATACACAGTATGGTAAAAAACAGTTTAATTTTTCTTTTAAATAAGCCAAACAAGGCAGGCACAACACTCAGTATTAGCACCGGGGCAACTGAAAGTTTGATCGTAACAGCTACAAGACTTAAAAAAGCGACCAATGACCATATTGATTCGTTGAGAGAGTTTGAATTTTTTTCAAGAAGAAGATAAATAATGGTCAAAATAAAAAGAGTGGCAATAAAATCGGGATTTGCAGAAGTAGCCGTTAATCTTACTTGTGTATAACTCCAGATGCTTATCACAAATAAAGCTGTCCAAAGTAATCCATAAAGCTTTTTGCCTTCTTTAAGAAAATTATAATTGATTCGGTTAATCAAAAAAATAAAAAACCAAAATAGTACAGTTGAATTTAAAAGAGTGATTCCTTCTTTGCCGGTAAAGCTAAAGCCAAATAGCGCAGAATCAACAAACCAAAGTCCTTGGTAACCAAGGCGAACATGTAAATGAACCAAACCAGGAACAGCTTTATATTTCTCTATCCACTGTATTGTTTGTGCATGATAACTCAGAGTATCAGGATGAATGATCGTCCAGCTGCTCATTACTAAGATCAATAATAAACATCCTGATAATAGAATCATCGAAAAGAAATGCAGATCCTGGAATTCTTTTTTTAGTGCAGCAAAAAATGCAAGCGAGTCTTTCTTAAAAAATAGACCAAGACATGGGATGATAAATAAAAATTGTACCCACCATTCACCCAGCGGAATGAATAATGAGAGAGTGCCAGCAATAACTGTAATGGCGGAAAGACCAGTAATACAAATGATGCTAAAATGGGGAAGCTGTAATTCATTCCCGGTTATTTTTTTTATGAATTGTAGAAAAAGAATACCCCACAGCCAACTTAGGAATGAGATATAGATCCATGCCAGTAAAATTGTTAGCATTTGCTTACTATCATTTGCGTGAAAGGATGTTATATTTCAAAATGCACCAGATGGCATGAAATCCGTCTGTCCATTTTATTTTTTTTCCATCATCATATGTTCTTCCATAATAAGCAATACCGACTTCATAAATTCTTATGCTTTTAATACGGCTTGTTTTGGCTGTAACTTCTGGTTCAAAACCGAACCTGTTCTCTTTGAGGCGAATTTTTTTCATTACATCAGTCCTGAACATTTTATACCCGGTTTCCATATCTGTAAGATTTAAGCCTGTGAAAAGGTTCGAAAGAAATGTCAGGAATTTATTACCGATTGTATGAAAGAAAAATAAAACTCTGTGGGGCTCGCTTCCTTTAAATCTTGAACCGTATACTACGTCTGCATGACCATCAATAATGGGATGTAGCAATTTATTATAATCATTGGGATCGTATTCGAAATCTGCGTCTTGAATTATTATGATGTCACCATTCACTTTTTGCAAAGCAGTCCTTACTGCTGCACCCTTGCCTGAATTTTTTTGTTGATGAATTGAAATGGCACAGGGATTCACTTCGCAAAACTTATTTATTGCATTTGCTGAGCAATCAGTAGATCCATCATTTACAATTATTATTTGTTTTTCAAGGCCGTGATCAAGTTTTGTTTGTAAAACTTTTTCCAATACTGTTGCGATCAGTTTTTCTTCATTGTAACAAGGTATGATGATACTTAGTTTTTTCACAGTCATTGAAATTATAGGTGAAGATAATCCAGCATCTTCATTTTTCTAAATGAAAACCGTTACTAATGTTTTTCCCTCTTAGCTTTAGCCGGGGATCAATTTCATAAAGACAAGGTAATTCAGTGCCATAACAACGGGTATTCCAGTTATTGTTTATAGATAAAGGGATACGAAAAGTAATTCCATCGATCACGAATTCTTTTACCGGTGGTTGTGGAAGTTGTAAAGGTGAAATCCAATTTCTGTATTTAGTTTGTTTCAGCGGTTTTGAAACGAGGTAATAACTTAATCCAGTGATCATAAGAATTATTGAAATTGGTAATAAAAACTTTATTGATCGGGGGTCATTTAAAAAAGAAATTAAATGATTTACCAATAGAAAAGTTCCAAAGAGCAAAATACCATAAACAAATCTTGGGTCTGGAGCAACAATAAACCAACTAATAAGCCAGAGGATCATTAGTCCCGTAATAATTGATTTACTATAATTATTTTTTTGAATAAACAATTTTATACCAGTGAATAATATTCCAGTAAAACCACTAAGCACTAGAATTTTATCAAAGGGAAAAAGATATTGGAACCATGCAGGCATCCAGGCAGAACCTAGTGCTTTTGTTTGTTCGAGATCAAGGTAAGCTGTGCTGACACGATTATAGTACTTAATGAATTCAAGAAATCTTTCGGTTATCAGGGGATCAGCTTTCCAATCAACATTAATGAAATCGAAAAAGGTCGAAGGATAAAATGGGAAACCGGAAATTATAATGCTTCGAACAAGAAAAGGAACGATGAGTAAAAGGCAATAAGCTATTGGAAAAAAAAGCTGTCTGGTGTGTTTTTGCTTTATAAATAGTATAAAAGCAAATAAGATTAAGAGTAATATTGGCAGATTGATAAGTCGAACTGTGAGTAAATAAGCAGGCCATATGATCCATTCAATTTTTGGAGAAACCTTTTCACTAAAAAATATTTCTGTAAACAATATTAAAACAATGGAGGTGGTAATAAAATCATAATTCGTTGTAGCCGCATTTCCTCTAATCAATGGCCAAATTACAAGGGTTACAATGAAAGTAGAAAAAATAGCAAAAGCGGTCTGGAAATTATTCTCTTCTTTAAACTGATTGAATTTCTCAATAAACCAATAACATAACCACATTGATATGACACTGTTCAATACAGTAAATCCACCGGTGGTTTTTGAGGAAAAGCTAAATAGGGCTACACTGCTAAACCATGAGGAATTAAAACCAAATCTTACATGAAGATTTACAATTCCGGGCACCGAACCATACTCCTTTATCCATTTTATTGATTGGATATGATAACTCTCGGTATCATCCATCATTGTTGGTCCTGCATTGATTAGAAGTATTATAGCCCAAACAATAAAAAACAATATCAAGGATGCAGAAATTTTGATCTTAGGAATAAAAAAAATTGTGTTCTTTCGTTTGATGATGGATAATAAAATAAGAAGGCCTACTATGCCACACTTGGTGTAGAAAGTAATTGGAAAAAACAAGACAATGATTTGGGTTAAAGTAGTAAGAAGAATTAAGCCAGTTACCAAGTAGTAGATGATCGACCTGGGTTCATTTTTTGCGGGAACGAATTTGTAAAAAAGAACCCCGCTCCAGAGACAGATCAGCGTAATAATGATTTGGTAAAATAAAAGGCTTAGCATTTCAGTATCTGAATTTGACTTATTTCTTTAATAAATGTGACCGGATGAAGATAAGGACCTGTTTCAAGCTTGTTATTACTTTAAAAGGTGTCAAAAATATTTTTTTAATTTAAGAAAATGTTTTTCAAATAAATGATAACTAATAACACTTATAATCATCGCCATCCCTGTGCATAAAACACCAGTTCCTATTTTTTGCCAGATACCAGGTTCTTTTATTAGTGATTGCATAAGGTTGCCAAAATAGGGTGTCATCATTATTGTTATTGGCCAATGAAAGACATAAATGCCATATGAATATTTTCCAAGAAATGTTAGGACTGGATTTGTAAGGATGAAATTGATAAGCTTATTCTCCTTCATTACTCCTTCATAGATTGCTAAAGCAAAAACAAATGAGAAAGTGGTAAATCCGCCAATTCCCCAAACGGGAAAATCTGGACTTTGATTTTTCTTGTACAAATAGAAAAGATAATTTACTATCGTAAGTGTTAATAGGAAAACTGTAAAGTATTTTCTTAATAAATGAATATTGATCTTATAAATGGCGGCAAGCATAGAACCAATTAAAATACCATCAAGTCTTGTAAATAAGAATGCTCTTTCATAAGCTGGAAAGAGTTCATTATTTTTCCAAATATAAAAGCGAGCTGCAATTACAATAACCAGCAGAAAAAAACAAAGAATGAATATTCTTTTTGGTTTTTTAAACAATAGTATAATTAATGGCCATAGCAAGTAGTATTGCTCTTCCATGGCTAATGACCAATAATGATTCAACGCGACGCCACTTTCATTGCCTTTGATTATAAGTGGCCAATTTTGTAAATATGTCCAGAACCAAACCTGGTGCTCTCTATAATATGACATTTCAAGAAGCGACGGATTAATTGCAGGGATAATGAATAAAAGAAGAATAAGAGAAAAATAATAAAGCGGAAAGATTCTTAAAACGCGACGGGCATAGAAGTTTCTAAAGTAATTCTCTGATGCAAGTGAATTTAAAAGAATAATAGTAATAAGAAAGCCCGAGAGTGCAAAGAAAAGATCTACTCCAAGCCAGCCGTAATTAAAGTATTCAATAAAATTGAAGTTGTGATAAAGAAGCACAAGAATGATAGCAATTCCACGTAAACCATCGAGAGCAGGATAGTGAGTGCGAGAAGAAATTTCGTTATTCATATATTTGATAAATATACTTTACTAAAATGTATGATGGAAATGCGGATTAAGAAGTTTAGTAAATTCCATCCTGGGAAACTAATAATTTTATTATAATGATTGACGACGGGCTTACTGAGAACAGGGTAAAGTATCTTGATGGTATTAGGGGGTTGGCGATTCTTCTTGTTGCTGCAGGGCACATATTTTACCAGTATTATATTTTCAAATTCGGTTGGATCGGGCTTAACCTTTTTTTTGTTTTGTCTGGATATCTCATCACCCAAAGACTCTATTTCCATTATACAGATAATAAGGTTTCTTATTTTAAAAATTTTTACTTAAGAAGAGTAGTTAGAATTTTCCCTTTGTATTACGGTTGCTTATTTATTTTTTTTATTATTCTTCCTTTTTTTTACTCACCCTATTTTATTTATTATGGCGACTTATATAACGCACAAGGCTGGTATTGGGGGTATGCAAGCAACTGGATGATGATTTTCAAAGGTCTTCCTGCGCAATCTGTTTTTTTTCATTTTTGGTCACTGGCTGTAGAAGAACAGTTCTATTTATTCTGGCCATTCCTGTTTTTACTTCTTATCAATATTAAACGAAATTATGTTTTTGTCCTTCTATTAATAACAGGATCTATTATTGTAAGAATTTCTATACATGAAAATCTAGCCAGTTATTTGAACACATTAACAGTAGCAGAACCTCTTTTTTTAGGTGCATTAGTGGCTATTCTTGAAAGAGAAAAAAAACTGGAAAGCTGGTATAACTTTTTTTTGATCATGGCGCTAATATCTATCATTAGCCTTACTATTATTCTTATGCATGACAATAATCTTCACTTTACCAATAACTGGTTGTTGCGGGCAGGTTACTCCAGTATTGATTTTGTATGGATCTTTATTCTTGTCCATGTTTCTGTTAATAGGACATATTCCGGGCTTATTCGGGGGCTATTTGACTCCAAATGGCTTACCTGGCTTGGAAAGTATTCTTATGGTATTTATGTCTTTCATTGGATAATATTGTTAATGTTTATTTATAAAGCAGAACATGAATTCATAAAAATGGGATTCGAAAAACAAATGACTTATTTTATCGTTAGAATCATAGGAATTGCTTTTATCCTTGCAATTAGCTACGCCAGTTACAATCTCTTTGAAAAAAAATTCCTGAGACTAAAAAAATATTTTATTTGAAATATTAACGGTTAATAAAAAAAGAAGTTCTTCTATTGATGTATTTCCCAATCATATCAAATTCAATATTCACTTTTTGTCCCCGATTCACAAGGTTCATATTTGTGTGTTCAAAAGTATAGGGAATAATAGCCACATCAAAAGTAATCTCGGTTACATTAAAGATTGTAAGGCTAATGCCATTAATAGAGATCGATCCTTTTTCAATGATCAATGTAGCAAATTCAGGAGAAAATTGAAAACTGAACTCCCAACTACCGCCTTTTTCTTTTTTATTAAGGCAGACCGCCGACGTATCAACATGCCCCTGTACAAAATGACCATTGAGACGATCATTTATCGTTAAACATCTTTCGAGGTTGATCGTGGTGCCTTTCTGCCAATCACCCAATGTTGTTTTACTTAATGTTTCAGCAATGGCAGTAACCCGGTGCTGGCTACCTTTTACCACCTCAACTGTAAGGCAGGCTCCATCATGAGCCACACTCTGGTCAGGCTTCAATTTTGATGAGATCGGTGATTTGATCCAGAATGTTCTATTGGCTCCTTTTTCAATTACTTTCTTGATTATTCCCTGTGTTTCAACTATTCCGGTAAACATATTAGCAAATCTAAGAAGTCCAAATGGACAAATCCAATACCGATTGATATCGG
>Ga0184611_1000079_pt1 | contig 15459 bp, 11 predicted proteins | sample PLM3_5_coex_FD_133162 | JGI IMG/M metagenome (GOLD analysis project Ga0184611, IMG submission 133162) | Groundwater sediment microbial communities from an aquifer in East River, Colorado, USA - PLM3_5_coex | ecosystem: Environmental > Terrestrial > Soil > Riparian zone | place: USA: East River...
AATAAACCCTTCGAAATGATAGGTTGGTTAAAGTGGTGAATCGGCCACTCATTTTTATGAGTGGCTTTTTAATAAAAAATATATTTCAAAAGTAAAAGCAGTTCAGGTGTATATCCTTTCGATCGCATCTTTATATTTCTCCATTATCACTTTTCTTTTCAGTTTTAATGTAGGGGTTAGTTCACCACCTTCCACACTCCATTCATAGGGGAGTAGTTCAAATTTTTTTATTTGTTCAACCTGGTTAAAATTTTGATTATAACGTTCAACAGTATCTTTTATAAGATTAACTACTTTTTCGTTCTTTATAATTTTTTCATTGCCGGTAAATTCTATTCCATGTTCTGCACACCATTCTTTCAGTGCATTAAAACTAGGCACGATCAATGCACCGGTAAATTTTTGTTCAGCGCCTGTCACCATCATTTGCTCGATCCATTTTGATTCTTTCATTTTATTTTCTATCGGTTGTGGCGCCACATATTTACCACCCGATGTTTTAAAAATTTCCTTTTTTCGATCGGTAATTTTTAAAAACTTATTATCGATAATAATGCCGATGTCGCCGGTATGAAACCATCCATCCTTTAAAACTTCTGCAGTAAGGTCAGGACGTTTGTAATAGCCCATCATAATGTTTGGTCCTTTACAAAGTATCTCTCCATCTTCTGCAATTTTCACTTCTACATTATCAATTAGTGTTCCCACTGTACCAAACATTCTGTTTTTGGGGTTCATACGGTTCACAGCTATTACAGGAGAGGTTTCTGTTAAACCATATCCTTCAAGAATAGGGACTTTTGCCGCAGTGAATACTCTTAATAATTTTACCTGGCAAGCTGCTGAGCCGGTAACGATTGCTTTGACATTGGCGCCTAATGCATCTCTCCATTTGCTAAAAACTAGTTTATTGGCAATGCCTAATTGTAAGTTATACCAGAACCCCATTCGTTTATTGAGATCATATTTTAATCCAAGACCCAGTGCCCAATAAAATAATTTCTTTTTGATACCAGTAAGCGTTGCAGCTTTGGCCATTATACCTTCATAAACTTTTTCCAATAGCCGCGGTACTGTTGTAAAGATCAAAGGTTTTACTTCTTTGAGGTTACCGCCCATTTTTTCCATGCTCTCCGCGTAATAAATAGAAACGCCGTTGTATATATATATATAGCTCACCATTCTTTCAAATACATGATTTAATGGTAAAAAGCTTAATGCTCTTTTTCCTTCTACGCCAATTTCTTCAAATACACAATTGCTATCGCAAACATTACTTACCACATTGTGATGACTCAACATGACACCTTTAGGTGTACCAGTAGTGCCGGAAGTATAAATGATAGTAGCAAGATCGGAGGGAGTGATCTTTGAAGATAATTTTTCTATAATAGCTATTGCTTCGGTAGTTGCAGGTTTGAGACAATCTCTCCAATACGTTGCATTAGTAACATGCTCAAGAGTAAAAATATGCTGCAATGAAGGCACATAGTCTTTTATGCTTTTTACTTTCAGAAATAATTCTTCATCATTTACAAAGATCATTTTTGCCTGCGAGTCATTCAGGATAAATTGTAATTCATTTACATTAATAGTTGGATAAACTGGTACAAGTACAGCACCGATCTTTTGTGCAGCCAGGTCAATCATTAGCCATTCCGGGCGATTTTTACTAATGATCGCAATCTTATCCCGGTTCTCTGCAGACATATCATTTGGAGAAATACCAAGATGAAGTAAACCAGAAGCAAGCTGGTTCACTGTGTCATTCACTTCGGCTGTACTGTATTGTTTCCATCCGCCTCCTTCTTTTGCAGCAAACATATCAGGTAAAGGAAGTTCCTTCAATTGATATTCCAGGCAATCAAATAATCGTGTGGGTTTTTGCATCAACAAAAATTTTGGCGGTTCAAATAATGGCAAGATGAATCCTTAACAAATTAGGTAAAAATCTAAAGAATAAAAAAGTCCAGCTTTAGACTGGACAAATGAGGTTTATTTTGACTGGTAATACTGCCCCGGCGGCACTCTGAAAACCCGGGCCTTTTGGAAAGCTGTAAAACCTCTGTATTCGTCAAGATGTGCTTTTGTCCAGTTATCATAAGCCGTAAGATTTTCCACGGAGCCAAACAACCATTGATTGTAAGCCTCAAACATTCCTTCACGCAATAATTGCTGATGATAATCGAAAAGACGATGAGGAAATTTTGCAGCATTGGTTTCATACCAATCAAGAATGAACCTTGTCCTTACCATAGTGAGTGATGCTGTTGTTACTCCTCTTGAAACGAGACCTGATTGTTTGTCCATTGCCAGCAGAAAAGCTTTTGCAAAAGCGTTTTTATTATTTTCTTCACCCTTCATCAGGTCGGCTTCTTTAAACAATTTTTCTTTATAACCTTTGAATAGGAGTTCTTTCATAGCGGCTCCACGCTGGCTCAGGCTTTCCATGTTCACAAAAACTTCTCCATAGATAAGACTCCATACTTTGTCATTAGTGTAAAAATAATAAAGGGCAGCATTGTAATAGTTACCACCAAAAGCGGGATCAATTTCAATTCCTTTTTCCCAAAGATCAATTGCGTTGTAATCTTTCTTTTGCCATAACAATTCGCCATATTCACTATACAGAGGACCACTTTTGGGGAATTTTTTAATACCGGCTTTATAAACCTTCTCACATTCTTTAGGATCTTCAAGTGCTTTATATACATTTCCGGCTATTTGAAATGTCATTACATCCGCATCATCACGATTGACAATTTTTTTTACACCTTCCACTGCCTTTTCATAATCTCTTTTGAAATAATAGCATTGGATCATGTCTTTATTATACTCAAGATTATTTTTATCCGTTTCCAGTAAACGATTCAATACAAGAATAGCATTGTCCCAATCTGCCTGTGCCATAAAACCACGGGCAGTCTGATGCATACTTTTCGGATCGTCCTGTGCAATAAGCACAAAAGAGAGGGTAAAAAAAGAAAAGAGAAAAATGAATTTTTTCATAGTACAAAGTAAATTAAAAGAGATATGGTAATAATGTTTCCTTTAACAGATTATCAATTATTTCACAGCCTCAGATCATATGCGTCAATAAGCCATCCCTCAATTTTGGTTCAAACCAGGTGCTTTTTGGTGGCATTACCTTTCCGCTATCGGCAATTGCGAAAAGTTGTTCAAGGGTAACAGGGTATAAACTGAATGCCGCCGCCATTTCGCCACTGTTCACTCTTTTTTCTAATTCTTCCAGTCCACGAATGCCACCAACAAAATCTACACGGGTATCAGTTCTTGGGTCATCGATATCAAGGATCTTATCCAGGACATTCTTTTGCAAGATGGTTACATCCAACACTCCAATAGGATCATTTCTATAAGTTCCTTCTCTTGCCGTTAAAATATACCACTCATCTCCAAGATACATACCAAACTCATGGAGTACGGCAGGTTTTACCGGTTCGGGGCTATAAGTGAGCATAAAATCCTCCTGTAGGGCGCCGATAAATTCTTCAGTAGTAAGATCGTTCAGGTCTTTTACTACCCGGTTATAATCCAATATTGCCAGCTGGCTTTCAGGGAAAATTGTGGTGAGAAAAAATTTTGCATCCTCGCTGTCCGGCAATTGCTTGCTTACTTTAGCTGCAGAGGCAGCACGATGATGACCATCGGCGATATAAGTATTCGGAACTTTGGTTGCAAATAAATTGGTGATGGAGTTGATAACATCATCACGATTGATCACCCATATAGTGTGTTTTATTCCATCACTCGCTGTAAAATCATATTCAGGTGTATTTTTAGCTTTCCATCCGTTGATCAGGGCATTTATTTCCATTACATCACGGTAAGCCATAAAAACATTTCCTGTTTGTGCCCGGATCGTTCGCATATGATCGATGCGGTCTTTTTCTTTTTCCGGCCTTGTCAGCTCGTGTTTTTTAATAACATCATTAAAATAATCCTCAATTGAGGAAACACAAACTAAACCCGTCTGGCTTTTGCCATTCATGACTAACTGGTAAATGTAGTAACAGGGTTTTCCTTCTGCGTAAAGGGTGCCATTTTGAATAAACAATTCAAGGTTGGCTTTTGCCTTATCATACACTTGCTGGCTATGTGTATCAACTCCATCGGGCAGATCTATTTCTGATTTTGTGATGCGAAGGAATGAATAGTTGTTACCTGCTGCTTCTTTCTTTGCTTCTTCTGAATTAAGAACATCATAGGGTCTTGAAGCTACTTGTTCTGCTAATTCTTTCTTTGGTTTTAAAGCCTTGAACGGTTTGATTATTGCCATCCGGCAAATATCATAAATCCTGAATTAAAATCTATAACCAACTTTTAATCCTAATAGGCTATTTAAATCACGACCGTGATATTGTAAAAAATCTGCCCTGATACCTGCAAGACAATGTTTAGAAAAATAAATATCATATCCAGCGGTAATTCTATAGCCAGCAAGAAGTTCTTTATCAGAAGTCATTTCCGTCATCCTTATGGATAAAGTTGGAGAATATTGAATTAGCTGAGCTCTTATTTCATAGGTTCTGAGAGAATAAACAAGTAACGGCCCCGCTCCAATATGAAAGCCTTTAATAATTTTGTTAAAAGGATAATAATTGAGTTTAATTGTCAAACCACTATTTGATTCATGATAGAATCTATCGCTTATAAACTGTTCTGGTGTCGGGTTATAAACTGTTATGTTATCAGTACTGTTTTCAAAATATAGCTCCGCTTGTGTAGCTAACTTGGCAATAAACTTTTTTTTAGATATAATTTTTTTTTCGAAGGAAGTGGACAGCCATATTCCATAGTCTTTGCCAACTATAAAAGGTCCTCCTGAAACAGAGATTGAAGAAAATTTCCCAATATCTTGGGCGGATGTTAATTGCGCTATTAAAATGAATAAGAAAAGCAAAAGTTTACCAAGCATTTCTTTCTAATTTAGAATATATATGTCTAATCAGAGTTTTCTTATTTTAAAACTATCCTTTTTTAAACGCAAAAACTTTCATTAGTTCAGTCAATGCCACCACACTTTCATATTGCAAAGCATTATACATGGAGACCCGGAAGCCTCCCACACTACGATGTCCTTTTATACCCACCATTCCTTCCTGTTTACACAGATCAAGAAATTCTTTTTCTAATGCGGGATCGTCCATTACAAACACAGCATTCATGTAACTACGGTCTTCTTTTGCTACAATGCCTTTAAAAATCGGTAAGCTGTCAAGTGTTGAATAAAACAATTCCGCTTTTGCATTGTTTATTTTTTCAATTGCCGCAACGCCTCCAAGATTTTTTAACCAACGCAGCGTAAGCATGGCAACATACACTGCAAATACGGGAGGCGTATTTAACATGCTGCCTTCTTTTATATGATTGCGGTAATCAAGTATTGTTGGAAGAACTCTTGTTACCTTTCCAAGAATATTTTTATTTACTACAACAAGATTTACCCCGGCAGCTCCCATATTTTTTTGTGCTCCTGCATAAATAATATCAAACTTATTATAATCAAGAACACGGCTTAAAATATCACTGCTCATATCGGCTATTAATGGAACGCCACAATCATAAGGAAGATCTTTCCATTGTGTGCCTGCAATGGTTTCATTGGTTGTAATATGTAAGTATGCAGCTGTAGGGCTAACAGAAAGTTCTTTTGGAATTGTTGTATAATTAGTTTCTTTCGATGAACCAGCAATTTCAACATGGCCAAACAACTTTGCTTCTTTAATTGCCTTTACTGCCCATGTACCTGTGTCTGTGTAAGCAGCCAGTTCATTTTCATTCAGCAAGTTCATTGGTACTTGCATGAACTGCGTAGTTGCGCCACCATGAAGAAAAAGAACTTCATGATCATCGTCGAGACCCATCAATTCTTTTACAAGAGTTCTTGCTTCATTCATGATCGGTTCAAACAAAGTGGTGCGATGACCGATCTCCAGGATAGAAAGACCGGTATTATTAAAATCAATTACTGCCTGGCTGGCTTGTTCAAAAACCTCCTTTGGTAAAACCGAAGGACCGGCATTAAAATTATGGATCATTGCAGTTGCTGTCTTCACGTTTAAATTTTTCGAAGATGCAAAGAAACAAAATTGCGGCTGGATACCCCAAAGAAAAGCCGGGTTATTAAAACCCGGCTAACTTTTTCTATCTTATTAGTCTAATACTGCTATTTTCTGAATAAAAGGCTTTCCTTTTAGTTTCATACGCAGAAAATAGATCCCGTTTTGAAGATCATTGGTTTCTATAAAAAATGATTGTCGTGAATTAAATTTCCTGATCAACCGGCCATTTATATCAACGAGAGATATTTCTGTTGGGATAATTTCCCGGGATGTTACTGAGATCCGTTGACCTTTATGTACAAGAGTTGGGATAACCTTTACTGATTCGTTTGAAGTTGCTTCAATTGTTGCTTTGGTAAACAAATTGCGACCGGCACCTGAAACATTAATATTGAATACATCTGTTAAACAAGTAACTCCATCTGTTACCGTATAAGTTGTACTTGCAGCAGGCGAAACAACAATAGATCGTGTTGTTTCTGAAGTATTCCAACTATAATTTCCAAGCCAGCTTGCATCTAGTTGTGTAGGAGTGCCCGGAGGAATAGTAAGATTGGTTGTTTTGTTTACATTCTTCATGATAGTGAACTGATCACGGACAACTCCATCTGCGCAAACCCATTTTGCATCAAGACGATTTTGTTCTATTTCAAAAAAGAAGGCGCCCCCTACGCTTACATCGGAGTAATACATTGCATTGTGCGGATAACCGGAGGAAACTCCATCTAATTGACCGGCAGAACCAGCTACAACATATACAATTCCATTTAAAATGTCAGTCGGATTTTTAACATAGATACACGAGTTTGCCGTTCCATTATACTTTGCACTAGATGTACTTAATGCATGAATGACCGGGTCGAATGTGCTTTCAACACCATAGTGACCATTTAATAAAAAGCTTCTTTCATAACCATGGCTGTGGCCATTCAATACCAGGTCAACTTTGTATCGTTCAAAAATTTTTACTACCCGCTGCCGCATATTTATCAGCTCAGTTTCTGTATCGCTATTATGAGAAGTTTTTGTATACGGCGGATGATGGAAGTAAACAACTGTCCATGGTTGTGTGTTTGCTGCAAGATCCTGTTTCAGCCACACCATTTGCGGACCCAGTGTATCATATAATCTTGTGTTACCGGTTTCCCATCCATAAGAATCTAATGCAACAAAATGAATATTGCCATAATTGTAAGAATAAAATGCTTCTGTGTTAGAAGCAACACCACCTGCCTCTCCGTTTGATGGCAATGAGAAAATATTATAATATGCAATATTATGATCCGCTTGTCGTGCTGAACTATTTGCATAATCATGATTACCCGGCGATGGCCACAAAACATGGTTCTTTGTCAAATTACCCTGGTAAATATTAAAGAAATTGCCCTGATACTCTGCGTCCAGGCCATTCTCATAAGCATTGTCACCAAGCAACAGCCACGCATTTGTATAATTGCTGCCATTAAAATTTAAATAGGCATTTCTTACACTCAGTTGGTTTGCCGAATTATCACCCATATCACCCATTGCCAGCACTCTTACTTTTTCAGTGCTGCCAACAACGGGCATCGTTTTAAAATAATTATTTGCATCACCTTGTAAAGTCTGGGTGGTAGAACCAATGCTGTAATAATAAAGTGTATTGGTAGAAAGACCGGTTAGTGTAACTATATGCTCTGTTGTACTTGTATTATCAGTAAATGATTGAGTAAGGTTACCAACAGAGGTCCCATAATTTACTTTGCTATTTGTAGGTGCGTCCGTTCTCCACCGGATAACGATACTGTTTTGTAATGCCATATTCATATAAGGCCCACGGGTCAATGAAACAACATCAGTACCGATCAATTGAAGATCAAAACTTATATCAGTGCTGGTTACTGAGTTCTGATGAATTTCAACTGCGATCAAATTATTGCCACTCACAAAAGCAGAAGGACTGAAACTAAAAGCTTGTGCTGTAGCGCCATCATCACTGGCAAGTGTCCCCAACGTATTGTATGCCGCACCTGCCGCTAAATTATTTCTGTAAACTTCGGTTCCATTTACATAGATCGCAATACCATCGTCTCTTTTTACATTTCCTAAGATGGAAGTAAATGAAGAAGGATTCGCAATTGAAATTGTTTTACGGAAATAGGTAGTGATATATTTATTATTACCATCAGGACCATAGCTGACAAGAGTTGCTTCATCCCCATCACCATAACCAAGCTGTGCATTGCCTGATGCCCATGTTGCATCGCTGAAACCTGTACCTCGCCATGCAGTTCCCTGGTTTGTTCCATTGTCAAGATATTTCCACGATGAACCATAGGCAACCAATGTTTGCGGACCTGACGGCGGTGCATCTTGTACAGTAAAATTCCATGTTGTGGCATCAGCAATACCCGCATAACTATTATTCGAAAGATCTTTAAAGGCGCCTGCTGCTATTTCAATATTTACTGCAGCGCTATATGTAAGATCAGCGGGATTAATTGTAGCTGTATTTCCCGAAACAGTAACCGCAACGGAGGTGACGTCAATTGTTTGTGTGATAAGACCGCCTTCTTTCACCAATATGTTTCCAACTCCTTTCTGAATATTCTCACTAAAAGTAAGAACGAGATTTGCCGTCCTGGATATAATAGTTGCATTATCGGTTGGTGAATAAGTAGTAACTGTTGGAGGAGTAAAATCAGGAGCAATTACAGAAAAATTCCATGTGGTAGCATCGGCTATGCCTGCATGATTATTATTAAAAAGATCTTTGAATGCACCAGCACTTATTTCAATATTAACGGATGCTCCAAAACTAAGATCTGCAGGATTGATAGTTGCTGTATTTCCTGAAACAGTAACAACTGCAGATGTTACATCAATTGTTTGAGTAGTCACACCACCTTCTTTTACCAAAATATTTCCTGTCCCTTTCTGAATGTTCTCATTAAAAGTAAGAACCAGGTTTGCCGAATTGGAAATATCAGTTGAATTATCGGGAGGAGAATAATTACTTACTGTTGGCGGCGTTACATCAGCTGTTCCATTCAATTGCAGATCGAAGAAAAGATCAGGGCCATTGTTTGCAGCCTGGTGTATTTCGACCGCAATTACATTTGTACCAGTTACTAAACTGCCTGCACTAAGAGTTGTTGTTTGTATGGAACTTCCATTATCAGTTGCTTCCGATGAAGCTTTGGTATTATAAGTAATGGTACCCGTTGGCATATTGCTACGATATCTTTCCGTACCATTAATATATACTACTGCACCATCATCTCTTTTCAGGTTAAGTGTAAAGCTGCTGAATAAAGAAGCATCCGCAATGCTGATCGTTTTACGGTAATATGTAGTAATATATTTTTTCTTGTTATTGCTTCCATAGCTTACAGTTGTAGTGATGCCACTTGTGCCATATCCCAAAGCAGCAGTACCAGTTGACCAGCCGGCATCATTGAATGAAGTATTTCTCCAGGCTGTTCCCTGGTTGCTTCCATTATCAAGATATTTCCAGGAAGAATTGTAATTAATTAATGTGGTTTGTGCCGTAAGTAGAAAAGAAAACAACAAAGCAGTTACAAGTAGCAATGAATTCTTCATAAAGCAAAAGTGGTTTAAAAGTTAGGTGTGTATAAATATACAAAATGGGAGGGCAAGATCTGAATTTTGAGAGAGAAATCATATCGTATAAGTACGGCTATTGATCATGATCCCTTCCTTTTATTGTCCCCTTTTTCCATGCATTGTTCAGTTCATCAAATTCTTTGATATCATCAGCAGAAAGTTCTTTACCCGAAAGCTTTTTCAGATCGGGTTGACCCGCATTTACCCATGCCGTATACCAAAAAGAAGCAATGGTGTAAATTGATTGACGCATTCTTCTTTCGATCATTCCATTTAATTTTTTGTCGTACGCTGTAGAGAAAGCAGAAGAGTATTGACGGATCGTTACGCCATTTCTTTCTTCAAAAGAAAATTTCTGATCGGCAGGAAAAGTTTTGCTTAATTCTTTTTCAAAAAGTAAAACTGAATCTGATGCTTTTGCACTTTCTAAAACTCTTTGCCAAATAAATTCAGCAGGATTTTTTATGTAATCAGCTTTGCCGATAAAAAGGTCCCATTCCTTTTCTGCTAATAATTCGGGTATGCGACTTTCCCAGAAACCATGAATGCCTCGTTGGTCAGTGAATTGTCCATTGTGATTACTGTTTGCATGAAGCGGCACATGTGCATCGGCGATGTAATGGCCGATCTCTGCTGATAATTTTAAAATTCTTGCCTGCTGTTTTTCTTTAAAAGCCTCCGTTAACTTATAAAGTATTGTTTGCACCCACCAGGGTACAATGCCATATTGCATCAACGTGTCTTCAGAAAATTTTGCAACAGCATCATTCCATTTTCTTGGTAAGTCATTATATGGATAATTACCATAATGATCGATATCGATATAATGGCGCGGACCTTCTTCTGCTATTGCATAACGGCGCATATCAGGATCAACAGCATGTTCGGAAATAAAATCAATTTGCGGCTTATAAAGCTGCATCATTTCCGGGGGTAACAAAAAAACAGCGTAGTAGTTTATTTTTTTATGACCATAGAATCCCCAGCAAAACGCATGAAGTGATATAAATGAGAAAATGAAGAGGAATAAAATTTTTCTCATGGAGTTTATTTGAAACTATCAATTCAGTTCTTTCAACTCGGTCTTTTTTTCATCAGTCAGGTCAACTACACCACCAGTCACAGCATATTTCATCGCTTCCCCTGAAGAAATATTATTGATCTTTTTTACTTTATCTCTTGGCAAAATATAAAGTTGCCCGGCAAAATTGTATGCCTGCGGCACGTATACCGCTACTTTATCAGCTCCTAATTCAAATTTGTGCATTTCTTCATCGGTAAGAAAGCCAACGACCCAAACATCTTCTGAAAAAACATTTGCCAGCACTGCTTTATTGAATCTTTTTTTATCGCCCGCAAAAGCTTCAAAAAAGTCTCGTGTACTTGTATATATAAACTTTATCCCCGGCGTTTTTTCCAACCAATGGTCAAAAAGATTGAAAAGCTTGGATTGAATAAAAAATGAACTCAAATAACCGATCGTTATTATTGCAACGAGGATTATCAAAAAGCCAAGCCCATAATTTTTTACCTCATAGCCTACTATATTTCCTTGCGCATCTTTTACTACTTCACGAAATATTGGCACCCAACCATCTACAGTTGAAATGACCCAGTAAATAGCATAAATAGTAATTGCTAAAGGAGCAATGATCAATAATCCCTGCAGAAAATATTGGATGATCTTTTTCCACCTAAAAGGTTCTTTTGGGAGGATCTTTTTAAACGCACCGTCATTTTCCATGGATCAAATTTAACACAAAGAAAAATGGACGGGCGGCAAAATATATGGACGGAAACTTTGGCAACGTAAAAAGTTTCCTTAGTTTTGTCGCCCCGAAAGCAATTGGGATCGTGATTATGGAAATACAAGAAAGAATAAGGCAGAAAGCAGATGAATTGTTCAGGCGTTACGGGATCCGCTCCGTGACGATGGATGAGATCGCCACGCAACTTGGGATGTCAAAAAAAACAATCTACCAGTATTACACTGATAAGGACCAACTGGTAGATGCGGTTGCTGTAGATGAAATTCATTATTCGCAGGAATGCTGTACGAAGGATGCGGCTGATTCAGCAAATGCCATTGAAGAGATATTTCGTGTGATGGAATTTGTGGAAATAATGTTTAGGAATATGAATCCTTCCATGCTACATGACCTGGAAAAATATCATCCCGGGGGATTTAAAAAATTCCTTGAGCACAAGAACAAATTCCTCTATGAAATGATAAGGAAAAACCTGGAGAGAGGAATAAAAGAAGAACTATATAGGCCGGAGATCGATATCGAGATCATGACACGATACAGGCTTGAAAGTTTGATGCTGGGATTTAATACAGAATTATTCCCTCCTTCGAAATTCAATCTTGCGAAACTTCAGCAGGAAATTATTGAACACTTTTTATACGGGCTTGCCACCTTAAAAGGATATAAACTCATTTTAAAATATAAGCAACAACGAATAAACAAATGACCTATGAGATATAAAACGAAAACCATAGTGACCGCCTTGATCCTCGTAAACCTTTTCCAGGTAAATATAAATGCGCAGCAACCGCAACAGCCGCAGATTTACCAGATCTCTGCCAAAGATGCGATTGACATTGCATTTAAAAATTTAGCGGATCTAAAAAATGCAAGGCTTGATTATAAAGCAGCCGAAGCAAGGAACAAAGAGTTCACCGGTCTTGCATTACCGCAAGTATCAGGTTCCTTACAGGGAAATCATTATCTCACCTTGCCCCTGATTCAATTCCCTGATGGATCAGAAGTGCAGATATATGATGTGTTGCGACAGGAAGGAGTAAAGGATGGATCAGGCAACCCAATTACCAAGACGGGTGAATTTAACTATCGCAATTTTAGTTTTATAACTCCATGGAATGTGAATGCTGGTGTTAGTGTAAATCAATTATTATTCGAGCCGCAGGTGTTTGTAGGATTACAGGCAAGAGATGAATTGCTTGTGAACAGCGACCTGCAGTTAAAAGTGACTGAAGAAAAGGTAAAAGAGACGGTATATAGAAATTATTATGGTGTTTTAATAGCACAGAAACAATTGGGATATGTTGTGGAAAGCATCAAGCGATTGGAAAAACTTGAGCATGATCAAACCGAAATGTTCAAAAATGGTTTTGCTGAAAGGCTGGATATTGATAAAACAACCGTTAACCTCAATAATACAAGAACGTCTGAGATCCAGCTTCGCACTGCAACGAAGAACGGCTTGGCTTTATTGAAGATGAATCTTGGTTTAACACAGGCAGATAGTCTTTTTTTAAAAGATACCTTAAGTTCCGATGGTATCAGGCAAGGAATTCTTGAAGATGATTTTAGCTATGAGAACAGGAATGAAGTAAAACTTTTGAATAGCGCTATTAAGTTGCAGAATTATGATATACGTCGCCACAAGCTATCTTACTTTCCAACCGTATCTGCCTTCTATAATTTCCAGGAAAATGGCCAGAGACAGGGAGGAGATGCTGCTGGCAGTCAACCCTGGTTCTGGTATAATACCAATCTCGTTGGTATTAATGTGAGTGTCCCCATTTTCGATGGCTTTCAAAAAAAGAACAGGATCAGGCAATCACAGTTCACATTGGAAAAAGTTCAGAATACGCTTGACATGACAAAAAAAGGGATCGACATGGAGAAAACGGTCGCAAAAAATACATTGATCAATGCAATAGTTGCGATGGATGCACAGGAAAAAAATATGGAACTGGCAGTAAAGGTCTTTAACTCAGTAAAGATAAAATATGAACAAGGGGTTGGTTCAAGCTTTGAATTGTTGCAGGCCGATACAGACCTGCAACAGGCACAGTCAAATTATTTCAGGGCAATGTATGAAGCAGCCCTGGCCAAAATCAATTACCTGAAAGCTCTTGGAAGATTATAATACTACATATAAACTATTTAAAATAAAACCGGAAACCATGAATAAATTATTGATGACGCTAGCTGTTGCAACTGCAGTGATCATTGCCTCATGCAGTGGTGGCGCTAAAGATGCGAAAGGCGACTTGAATGATAAGAAAGTGCAACTTGTAAAGTTGAAAAGCGAAAAAACGAAAGTTGAAAGCGATATTAAAAAACTGGAGGAAGAGATCGCAAAGCTTGATCCTGCTTCACAAAAAGATAAAGCAAAGCTGGTGGCAGTAACACCGGTAACGCAACAGAATTTTATTCACTACATAGAACTACAGGGCAGGGTAGATGCAAGCGATGTTGTAGTTGTGACACCCCGCGGTATGCCTGCGCAGATTAAAGAAATACATGTAAAGCGAGGTGACAATGTACGGAAAGGACAGTTGCTTTTAAAGCTCGATGATGCGATCATAGTACAACAGATGGATGGAATAAAAACACAACTAGCCTATGCTCAAAATATTTACAGTCGTCAGCAAAAATTGTGGGACCAGGGTATTGGTACCGAGGTGCAACTGATCAACGCAAAAAATTCAGTAGACGTATTGGAAAAACAATTGGCTGCAGCGAATGAAAGCTGGAAAACATCTTTTGTGTATGCGCCGATCAGTGGTGTTGCTGACCAGGTGAATGTTAAAGCCGGTGAGATCTTCAATGGTGTATCTCCTACAGGCCCGCAAATCCAGATCGTCAACAGCAGCAGCATGAAAATAGTAACAGACGTTCCTGAAAATTACCAGACCCATGTAAAAAAAGGATCACAATTACTGATATCGATCCCTGATGCAGGTATTGACAGTTTGAATGCTGTGATAAGTATATTGGGTGAAAGTATCACTTCTACTTCCAGGGCCTTTACGACCGAAGCAAAGATCCCATCCTTGCCGGGATTAAGAATAAACCAGGTGGCACATGTGAAAATAAAAGATTACTCGGCGCCAAATGCTATTACAATTCCAGTGAACGTAGTGCAGACAGATGAAAAAGGAAAATATGTATATGTAGCCGTGAAAGAAGGAGATGTAATGAAAGCAAGAAAAAAACAGGTGTTTGTAGGCGAAAACTTTGGCGGCATAGTGGAAATAAAAGGGAACTCATTAACTGCAACAGATATATTAATTACAGAAGGGTATCAATCTGTTTATGACGGACAGGTAATAACAACGAATTAAAGATCGGACGATGAGCAGAAAACCAAACGATGATTAAAAAATTTTTTCTATGAATGTTTTTGAAAAGGCTATAAAAAAGATCAAGGAGTTTAAGCCAACAAGCTGGAGCATTGATAACAGGACAGCGATTTATATCATTGCTATTCTTGTAACCATATACGGGCTTACAAAGTTCAATACGATGCCCAAGGAACAATTCCCTGACATTGTAGTACCAACTATTTCCATTGCTACGGTATATGTTGGTAACTCTCCGAAAGATATAGAGAACCTGGTAACAAGACCGATCGAAAAGCAACTGAAAGGGATCAGTGGCGCAAAAGTGAAGAAGATACAAAGCACTTCGCAGACGGATTACAGTTTGATAGTAGTAGAGTTTGATACAGATGTAAAAACAGAACTGGCCAAGCAAAAAGTGAAGGATGCAATTGATAAAGCTAAAACCGATCTGCCGACCGACCTGACATCGCAACCTGATGCGCAAGAATTTGCCTTCAGCGAGATGCCGATCATGTTTGTAAACTTAACAGGTGATTATGATGGTGTGAAGTTGAAACAATATGCCGACAAGCTGCAGGATAAGTTTGAAGAGTTAACTGAAATAACAAGAGCTGAAATAGTGGGTGCGCCGGAAAGAGAGATACAGATCAATGTTGACCCTTACAA